>MDSZ01127960.1_pt1 | contig 13480 bp, 11 predicted proteins | sample 811201 | NCBI WGS metagenome assembly MDSZ01 (sample SAMN05326647, study PRJNA326480) | marine metagenome | isolation source: seawater | place: Indian Ocean: North | collected 2010
AACTGACATTCACCATGGAGAAAATAATTACTCTGGGAAGTACAATAACGCCTTACCTTTAATTAAAAAATTTAATGATTTTTGTGACCATCATAGGCCAGATTATGTAATCGAGCTTGGTGATAGAATAAATGATTCAATTCATGAGAAAGATTTTGAATTAGAATCTGAAGTTGCAGCCGCGTTCTCTCAAAATAAATTTAAAATATTTCATATTAATGGAAATCATGACCGGGACAATCTTTCTTTCGAAGATAATAGCAAGATTTTTAGCCAAAAAGAAGAAAGTGAATTTTTAGAATTAGAGGGTTTTAATTTAGCGATTTGGCGTGCTGAAGTAAAAATGAAAAACACTAATAATTTTCGAGGTATTCTCATAAGAGATAGTGACCTAAAATGGCTTGAAAATATATGCGGGAATTCTAAAAAACCTCTTTTAATCTTTTCACATGTTCCACTGTCCGGTCGAAGTCAAATCGGAAATGTTTTCTTTGAAAATAATGAAGTGTTATCAAAATATACTCGCACTGGGGAAATTAGAGATATTTTGAAAAAATCTAAAAATGCAACGTTTTGCTTTTCCGGACATATCCATCAGAATACCTATACTCAGGTTGATGGAGCTTTTCATTTTACTCAGCAATCTCTAACTGAAACTTTTGCAACAAAGGGTAAAATCACTAACTCAATGGGCTTAATTGAAATAGACGAAAATTTGAAATGGCAAGTTTTCGGAAACGATCAAATAATGATAGAAAAGCCTATCAATATGGGAAACTGGGCTTCACCAGTAGGAAAAATCGAGCCCAATGTGTAAAGGCTATAGTTGAATAGAAAATTATTTGAGTAAATATCTAGTGTAGCCAAATATTCAGATATATTTAGTTTTTTAATTCACTTAGGGTTTCAGAAAGAACGTCTATTCCCTGCATCTTCCAAAAATGTAATAGATCTATAAAAATCCAATTTTCAGAAAGTTTGGTACCCTGTCTCCGATACATATCTATCACGCGCATATCACCAGAGATATCACTCTCTGGCATATCCATAAATCCAGACGGAGTTAGACTCAGATTTGGCCACCCAAAAAATCCTCCAAATTGACCCTCCGCTACCCTACACACATGGCCATTAAAAGTCCTTTCTTTGAAACCAGTTCGGAATGGTTCCGAATGCTGCTTAGCATATCTTTCTATAGTATATGTGGAGCCAATCCCAGTGGGGCCCCACCAGATCATATCTTCATTCCAGCTTCGGCGTAGTTCTAATTCTAATGAAGCAAGATCGAAATTTTTCCAAGTCTTTAAATCCTTTATCATAAATTCAATAGCCATTTTAGTTTTCAAACCTTCTTCCTCATCTTGTCTATCGAACATTAAACCGTCATGAGTAATTGGCCCTGGTTGAACAAGTTGAGCAGCTGTTTGGGATTTGAAAGGCTTTAATCCTGCCTGAGCCATAAAATGTGGTATATCAAAAAACATTGCTGTTTCAGTAATTTTACCACCTGAAACTTTGTTGAATTCACAATAGCGAAGCATAATAAGCTTTTGAGTGGGGGGAATCCCCAGCCACGAGTGATCAAACAATCCCATTAAATGACCCATTGATGCCACCCAAACTCCTTCGTAACCCTGAATTTCATTGTACCCTGCTAAAAAAATATCCATCCTGCGTTGTACGTGGGTTAGACTTTCAAATAATGGTAACCAAAACTGATCCCAAACCTCCTTTGCACCGCGAATCAAATTAAATGGGTGAAATCCCCTCCAGATCAAATTATGATCAAAAAATTTACAAATTTCATCTGATCTTTTTGAAAAATTTGACTTTTCCAAGGCCTTATATAAATCTAGCACCAAAGCCTTTTCGTTTTGAAAATCCATTATTTTTCCTTAAATTTTATCTATTTTTTTACTTTGCGCACTTTAATCGAATTGTTCATTCGAGCATCTTTGCATAAATTTTTGCATACGTATGTAAAAAACTCTTGCAAGATAAAAATATTTCTGGGTACCCTGACGTAAGTATTTGTAATATTTCTTTCTAGGATTCTGTATGGCACAAATCCAGTTACGTAATCTCAGCAAGCGCTGGGGTAGCTTTATAGGTGTAGACAAATTCGATCTCACGATACCGGATCGAGAGTTTTTAGTTTTGTTAGGCCCATCGGGTTGCGGAAAGACCACTACTATGAGAATGATCGCGGGCCTCGAACAAGCAACAGAGGGGGATATACTAATTGACGGACAGGTTGTTAATCACCTGGAACCTAAGGACCGTGACGTAGCGATGGTTTTCCAAAGCTATGCGCTTTATCCAAATATGAATGTGTACGAAAATATTAGATTTCCATTAAAGGTTCGAGGTATCGACAAAAGTCTCCATGACGAAAAGGTCAGATATGCAGCAGGCATGGTAGAACTAGAAAACTTTTTGCATAGAAAACCAGCTGAACTATCTGGTGGACAGCGCCAAAGAGTTGCTCTTGCGAGGGCAATAGTTAGGGAACCTAATGTATTTTTAATGGATGAACCTTTGTCAAACCTTGATGCTAAACTAAGAGTGTCAACGAGAGCTCAAATTAAAAACCTAAGTCATGAACTAGCCATTACCACTATTTATGTTACGCACGATCAGATTGAAGCAATGACTTTAGCGGATAGAGTCGTCGTTATGAGGGATGGTATTGTACATCAAGTTGGCACACCTACAGAGATATATGATAGGCCCTCCAATGCATTTGTAGCTGGCTTTATAGGCTCTCCAGCAATGAATCTTATTGAAGGAACTCTCCAGAATAATGAGTTTTACTGTGAGCGAACGCAGATCTCAGGACTGCAAGTGTCGAATGGAAAGGTAGTTCTAGGCTTTAGGGCTGAAGATGCAGAAGTGGTTGAGTCCGGTGGAAATATAAATGCCCCAATATATACTCTTGAAATTTTAGGAGACGCTACAATGGTTACGGTAAAAATTGGGGGATCTCTTGTAAGTGTTAAAGCAAATAAGAATTTCCGAGCTAGAATAGAGGAGATGGTATCAATTCATGTCCCAGCACGGCAATGTCACCTTTTTCATCATGAAACAGGTGAAAGAATAGGAGCGTAAGGCTTCTTAGTTTCCCGCTATTGCGGGTCTAATCTATTGCTCAACTAATTGGGCATAAAAATGGGAGATAAATTATGTTAAAAAAGTTCTATCAAGCTTTGCTTGTTGGTGTTTTGACTACTGTCGCTGCACCACTATATGCAGGCTGTGAAATCTCTGCTCGAGTGAGTATTGTCGGAAACGAATTTCCTGCAATTCAATCAGTCGGTGCAGGAGCACAAGAATGCACAGGTGCTGAGGTCACGACTAACCTTACATCCGAGCATCAAAAAATAAATGTACCCGGAATGCAGGGTAATCCAGCTGAATACACTTCGGCCATTATAGCTAATTCATCAATAGTTGCTTTGATGAATGAGGATGTTATCCGCCCACTAGATGATTTAGTAGCGAAATACGGAAAAGACTTAAACCCAACACAACTAATTAAAATTGGCGATAATATTATGGCTGTTGCGTTCATGGCAAATGCACAACATCTAATGTACCGAAGTGATGTTTTAGCCGAAATAGGGGTTGAACCTCCAAAGACATATGAAGATATGTTATCAGCTGCAAAAATGATAAGAGACAAAGGTATTATGCAAAATCCACTTGGAGGTGCATATGCAGCAGGTTGGAACTTGGCTCAAGAGTTTAACAATATGTTTCTTGGGTATGGAGGATCGCACTTTAAATCTGGTTCTGCAGAGCCTAATGTTAATTCAGAAGCAGGAATTAATGCTCTTAACATGATGAAGTCCCTTTCTGAGTATATGAACCCTGACTTCCTCACACATGACTCCAATGCAACCAACGCTGAATACCGCGCAGGAAATATCGCACTATTGAATATGTGGGGTTCTAGAGCAGCCTCTCAAACAACTGCAGAGGGAGTGACAGACGCTGTAAAGAATGGTCATGCGATTGCCGGACCAATGACTGTTGGTGGTGGATCCACTCCTGCGTCTACCCTATGGTGGGATGGCTGGACTGTTGCAAAAAATATATCTGATGCTGAAGCAGAATCAACATTCATTGCAATGATGAATGCTATTCGTCCTGATAAAATGAACGATGAAAGCATTCGTACCCAAGCAGTATGGTTGATTGACGGATATACACCAACTGATGCGGCGGTTGGTGTATTTGAGGCTGCAAAGATGAGCACAACACCATATCCAATGCTGCCTTACATGGGTTTACTGCATAGCGCATTAGGAAACGAACTTGCAGATTTCATGCAAGGCAAGGAAACAGCAAGTCAAGCTTTAGCTGATGTTGAGGCAGCATATGTCGCCGCAGCAAAAGAAAAAGGCTTTTTAAATTAGAAAAAACATTCTTGAGGGTTTTAAAAGACCCTCAAGAAACAACCTGAGTAAAGCTTGTTTCTATGCGTCACGGAACTTTTTTTTGGTTCATACTACCTACTGCTACTGCAATGATACTTTTCATTGCTCTACCAATAGTTTCAGTACTGTTACAAGCAGTACATGCCCCCCATCCAGCTGTCTTGGTTGAAGTAGAAACATGTGTCCCATTGGTGGGGTGTAAAAAAGAAACAACAATAGATCAGGAGGCAACTAAAAGCCTTAGAGATGCACAGCCTTTAGGCCGCTTTGTTGGTTTAGAAATATTTTTTGACAGAGGCCACCTTGCAATTGAAGAAGTCAGTGAGCTTTTTGTGAATACTGATACTTGGCACACTTTTTTTCATAGACTAGGAAATTTGCCTTTTTACCGAGCTATGGGTTTTACCTTGGCATTTACGTTTATAGTGACTCCGTTCGTTATCATACTAGGATTGCTGATCGCACTTACAGTGAATGCTATTCATACAAAGTTGAAAGGAATTGTAATATTTTTCTCACTTTTACCTTTCGTCGTCACACCTTTGATTGGTGCGCTGGTGTTATTCTGGATGATTGATAGCAGAGGCATATTGGGTAGTGCCGTACAGTGGCTTATATCTGATCCTCAACTTTCCCTTAAAGCTTCTACCGGATTAATGTGGTTCTCCCTTATTATTTACGGCATTTGGCATGCTGCACCATTTGCTTTTGTGATATTTTATGCTGGCCTTCAAACATTACCTCGAGACCAAATAGAAGCAGCACAAATTGATGGTGCCAGTCGTTTTCAACAAGTTAGGTATGTCGTCATTCCACACTTATTCCCTCTGATAACGTTTGTTGCACTTATACAGCTTATGGATAATTTTAGAGTCTTTGAGCCTATTGTTGGATTTAATGCTTCAGCCCATGCACAAAGTTTGAGCTGGTTTATTTTTAATGATTTAGGAGGTGAAACCAGACAACTTTCATCAGCATCAGCATCCTCTGTGCTAACCATTTTGGGTGTTTCTATACTACTTCTACCAGTATTAGTAAGAACTTGGCGTGACTTTCGGGGTAAAACGTAATATGACAGAGTTAGTGCAAAAACGACCCATTGCTTTAAGGTTATCCATCTATACGTTTATTTTTGTATGGCTTTTGATGGCTGCTTTTCCATTTATTTGGACGGTATGGGGTAGCTTCAAGGTGGAACTCGATTTCTTTTCAATATCTGATTGGACCTATGCACTTTCGGGAGAGAGAACAAAGGCAGAGTATGGAAGACCATTTACAGGCTCTGGCTACGAAGGAGCATGGATACAAGAACATTTCTGGCGAAATGCTATTAATACTTCAATAATATGTCTTTTTGTTGTCTGCACTTCTCTGACTATAGGTACACTTGGCGGATATGCATTATCTAGATCTAACTATCGCTATACTTTTTGGTTATTAGTCACTGCTCTAATTTTTAGAGCGATGCCACCCATAACTTTAGTCGCAGGTTACATGTTGCCATTTTTTGAATGGAACCTTTGGGGCATACTTCCAACAACAATAATCGTCCTGGTTGCCATAAATCAGCCCTTTACGCTTTGGATGCTTCACTCCTTTTTTCAAAATATACCAAAAGAACTTGATGAAAGTGCAAAAGTGGATGGTTGTACACAATTCGGCGCATTTCGCTATGTAATTATTCCAGCTATGTGGCCAGGCGTCATAACAACTGGGCTCTTTTCATTTTTACTCGCATATAATGATTTTGCCGTCACATCAATGCTGTTAGCAGAGAATAATAGAACAATGGTGCCTGCTATTGCCGCATTTCTTGGCACAACGTACACTGAAGGAAATATAATGTTTGCAGTAGCTGCTGTAGTTTCTACGACAATACCCCTCTTTATTCTTGTTATGTTTTTTCAAAAACAAATTGTCAGTGGGTTGGTCGCTGGCGCTGTAAAGGGATAAACTTGATGACAAATGGTATAATAAGGAAGCAATCATAAGAAGAACTTTAGCACTTACTTTCAAAAGGAAAAATTATGTCAATACATAGATTAAAAACTAGCAAACCAGAGATAGAAAAACGAGAAGATGACGAAAAAGTCCGATCAACTGTTGAGTCTATTTTGGCAGATATTGAAAAAAGAGGAGATGTCTCTGTAAGAGAACTGTCGAAAAAATTTGATGCCTATGAACCTGTAAATTTTTTACTTAATGAAAGTGAAATAGATGCCGCAATGCAAAAAGTTTCTGATCAAGAAATGGAGGATATTAAGTTTGCACAAAACCAGATACGCCAGTTTGCACAAGAACAAAAGAAAAGCATTAGTGATATAGAAGTTGAAACTCTCCCAGGAGTAATTCTGGGTCACAAAAATATTCCAGTTCAATCGGTTGGATGTTATGTTCCAGGAGGAAAGTTTCCTATGGTTGCATCAGCTCATATGTCGGTACTAACTGCGTCCGTCGCTGGAGTTCCAAGAATTGTAGCCTCCGCTCCACCAGTTAAGGGAGCACCTCACCCTGCAATAGTTGCCGCCATGAAACTAGGAGGTGCCCATGAAATTTACGTACTTGGAGGGATACAAGCTGTGGCTGCTATGGCTCTTGGTACCGAAACCATTGAACCAGTTCATATGCTAGTTGGTCCTGGAAATGCTTTTGTAGCTGAAGCAAAGAGGCAGCTATATGGGAGGGTTGGAATAGACCTTTTTGCCGGGCCAACGGAAACTATGGTAATCGCAGATGATACTATTGATGCAGAAATGTGTGCTACAGACCTTTTAGGGCAAGCAGAGCATGGTTACAATTCACCTGCCTGCCTAATCACCAATTCAGAAAAGCTAGGTCAAGAAACTCTTAGAGAGATAGATAGAATTTTGAACATTCTTCCAACAGCGGAAACTGCCAGGGTCAGTTGGGAAAATTATGGAGATATAATAGTATGTGATACTCATCACGAAATGTTATCGGTAGCTAATGATATGGCTTATGAACATGTACAAGTAATGACAGACAGGGATGACTGGTACCTTGAGCATATGCACTCTTATGGTGCATTATTTCTTGGACCAAGAACAAATGTAGCTAATGGCGACAAAGTGATTGGTACTAATCATACCTTACCAACCAAAAAGGCAGGAAGATATACAGGAGGGCTCTGGGTGGGAAAATTTCTTAAAACTCATAGTTATCAGAGAATTGAGTCAGATGCCGCTGCCACACAGGTTGGAGAATATGGATCCCGGCTTTGTATACTTGAGGGCTTTATTGGACATGCAGAGCAATGCAACTTGCGTGTCAGAAGATATGGTGGCAAAAATATTCCTTACGGTAAGAGTGCTTAATGACAAAAAAAAATAATTCCACTGACGTACCACTGAAAATCCAGATACTGAGGGAAAAAATGCGAGCTTTTTCAGCCAATGAAGTGCAGCATTTAATTCATCAAGTTGTATCACAAGAAGCTACAATTCATATGTGCTATCCATTTGGTGACTTAATTGGTCCAATTGAGTATTTTGACATGGTTTATCAGCCACTTCTAAAGTCTATTCCTGATTTGGAACGGCGGGAAATGATATGCGTAACTGGTATTACTGAAAAGCAACAAACCTGGTTAGGCACAATGGGGAATTATATGGGCACTTTCTTATCTCCATTTTTAGAAATACCTCCTAATGGACATTTGGTCCATATGCGTTTCCATGAATTTTTCTGTATAGAAGACGGTAAAATAATAGAGGTACAGGCAATATGGGATATACCTGAGCTTATGATGCAAGCTAGGTCATGGCCAATGGCTCCACAACTTGGAGCATTTTTATGCACACCACCCCCCATAAATGGTGACGGCTTGACTTGCTCAGGAGATGGTGTAGGCAGTATGCAGATTGTAAAAGATATGCTAACTGATCTTTGTCGGCATCCAGGAAATCCTAATCCAGAAGTCATGAATTTAGATAAATACTGGCACCCAAGATTTAATTGGTATGGACCGGCTGGAATAGGAACTGCTCGTGGCATATCTGGTTTTCGGCATTGGCATCAGATACCCTTTCTACGAGGTATGCCAGATCGTATGGTAGATAGCAACTCAGATAGAAATTCCAACTGGGTCGCCGATACCCACTGGATAAGTCAAGGTGATTATGTTTGTGAAACCGGTTGGCCAAATATGCGAATGGGTTTAACTGGTGATGGTTGGATGGGAATCGCCCCTGTGTGTAAAGAGATCTTTTTGAGAAGTCTTGATTTTTGGAAGATTGAAGAGGGTTTAATCCGAGAAAATTGGGTATTAGTTGATTTGTTAGATGTTTACAGGCAAGTTGGAGTCGATGTTTTTGCTAGATTACGAGAGTTCAACAAGGCCCGTGCTATCCAACCACTTACCATGGAGAACGGATTAAAATGAGCCTCCCCAAAACTCCATCTTTCTCACTTACAGGGAAAAGAGCTTTAGTAGTTGGAGCTTCCTCGGGAATCGGAAAGGCTTGTGCCGTAGCTTTGGCAGAGTATGGTGCAAGTGTAACATTGGGAGCAAGAAGGTTGAACCAACTCTCAGATCTGATGACTGATATGAAACAAAACAGATGGTCGGTAAATATTCAGCAGATGGACGTAACGAATATTAAAGAAATGCACAATATTATAAGTTCAGTCGATCCATTTGACATTCTAGTAAATTCTGCAGGCCTGGCAAAGCACACAAATTCTCTCAAAACTTCAATTAAAGATTTTGAGTCAGTTATGAATGTTAATTTAAAGGGTGCATATTTCTTAACACAGGCAGTTGCAAAAAGTATGGTTGGCAAAGGTTCACCTGGCTCAATTATCAATATTTCTTCTCAAATGGGATTGGTTGGAGGTCAAGATCGTTCTGTTTATTGTGCTTCAAAGCATGCAGTTGAGGGGTTTACAAAAGCCATGGCAATAGAATATGGCGCACATGACATAAGAATAAATACAATATGCCCAACCTTTATACTGACAGACATGACGCGAGAGACCTTTGATCAACCTGAAAAACGAACGTGGATCGAAGATAAAATAAAGTTAGGGAGAGTAGGAAAAGTAGAAGATTTAATGGGCGCAGTTGTTTATTTAGCTTCTGATGCTTCATCACTAGTTACGGGCTCATCATTATTAGTAGATGGGGGTTGGACAGCAGGATGAATATCAACAGAATTACATCAAACCAAGTAGCAAAAAGAGCTGGTGTTTCCCAATCCGCTGTAAGTCGAGTGTTTACTCCAGGGGCCTCGGCCTCTCAATCCACAATAGATAAAGTAAAAAAAGCTGCGACTGATCTCGGCTATCGCCCTAATATTTTGGCTCGAGCTATGGTTTCCGGGAAAAGCCGAATGGTTGGCATTGTTGTGGCGTATCTAGAAAATCAATTTTATCCAGAAGTATTGGAACGACTTTCAAATGTTCTTCAATTACATGGCTACCATGCTTTGATCTTTATGGCAGGCAAGAATAGAGAAAATATAGATTATGTGATCGAAGAAATACTTGATTATCAAGTGGATGGAATAATAACAGCATCTGTTTCTATGTCTTCAAATTTAACTGAAAGGTGTAAAAACGCTGGCGTGCCTATGGTATTATTTAATCGGTCCCAAGACATACCATACATGTCTGCGGTAACATCTGACAATCTAGAGGGTGGGCGTAAAATCGCTGAGTTCTTAATTTCTACTGGACATAAAAAAATTGGATATATAGCTGGGTGGGAAGGCGCCTCGACCCAACGTGATCGTGAAGCTGGTTTTATTTCGAAACTAGCTGAGGTTAACATGACAATACATAATCGTCAGATTGGTAATTTTGTGATGGAAGAGGCAAAAGAAGCTACGCGAAAAATGTTTTCTGAAGATCCACCAGATTCAGTATTTGTTGCAAATGACCATATGGCCTTAGCAGTAATGGATACTATAAGATTTGAACTTGGTCTTAAAATACCAGACGATGTTTCTGTTGTTGGCTACGACGATGTGCCAGCAGCTAGTTGGCCAGCGTATAACCTAACAACTATAAGACAGCCAGTAAATAAAATGATTGATGAAACAGTTAGAATCTTAATGAATAAGATCAATAATACCCAAATCAAACCGCAAAGAGTAAAAATAGCCAGCCCTTTAGTAATTAGGGGGTCCACGCAGATCAAAAAAGGATAAAATCATGAGAGGTTTTTCAGAAAAATGGACCGATTTACCTGATTATATTTTAGGGATCACAAAGGAGATTTGGGAAGGAAGAGGGATTGACACCCTTAACCATTATTATGAAGAAAATATACCTATGCGCTTACCAGAGGGGGTATCAATAGGTAATAAGAAAACAATAAATGGGACACTAGCTACATTAGCAGAATTTCCAGATCGTCAACTAATTGGTGAAGATGTTATCTGGTCAGGAAATGATAAAGATGGATTTTTATCTTCTCATAGACTTCTTACTACTGGATCTCATACCGGTGGAGGATATTTTGGTCCTCCAACTGGAAAAAAATTTGTAATAAGAGCCATTGCTGATTGTGCAGCAATAAATAATCAGATTAATGATGAGTGGTTGATTAGAGATACAGCCGGTCTTGTAAAGCAATTAGGTTTGGAGCCAATGCAATTTGCGAAAGATCTAATTGAAAGAGAGGGTGGTCCCGAAAAGTGTGTGAAGCCTTTTTCTAAAAAAACTGATGTTCCTGGACCTTATAAAGGAAAAGGAAATAAAAATGAGTGGGGGGAAAGACTTTCAGTTATTTTAACTAATTTAATGAGCAAAGATATTGCTACTATACAAAGAGAATATGATCGAGCAGTTCAGACGGAGCATCCTGGCTCGATTACGGCCCATTCCTGGTCAGAAACTGAGTATCTTTGGATGAGTCTGATATCTTCGTTTCCAAACGCGACCTTTAATGTTGAGCATCAAATAGGAAGAGAAGATCCCTTGCATCCACCAAGAGCAGCAGTTCGTTGGAGTATGTCAGGAAAGCACGAGGGATGGGGTATGTTTGGTCAACCAACAAACGTAGACGTTTATATCATGGGTTTTACACATGCAGAATTTGGTCCTTACGGACTTCGTAGAGAATTCACTCTTTATGATCCTGTTTCAATCTGGAAGCAGATATTCATGAATAGTTAAATTCCAGAAAGGATAAGAATGGAAAAAATAGATTTGGAAAAAAGGTTGGTTCGCTATGGTGATCTTGTACCCTGCAAAACAGCTTTCATAGACGCTCACACACCGGGTTCAAACCAAAAAGAAAACTTTACCATTATAGGTGGAGGAGTATCAGAAAGTCCTGATCAACATGTACACATAAAAATCCCACATGGATATAACATTGGTGCAGCAGGCCAACCACCAAAATGCCGAAATTCACTGCACAGTCACCGGACGGCAGAGGTCTTTTTTGTACTTGAGGGTAGATGGCGTTTTTTTTGGGGACGGTGGGGTACTGCCGGAGAAGTTTTCTTAGAGAAAGGTGATATTATTAATATCCCGACTGGAATTTTCAGAGGCTTTGAGAACGTAGGAACTGATTATGGAATGATTATGGCAATTCTAGGTGGGGATGACGCAGGTGGTGGAGTAATATGGGCACCTCAAGTTATAGAAGATGCAAAAGAGCATGGGCTAATTCTGTCAGAAGAAGGAAAGCTGTATAATTCATCCGCAGGAGAAAACTTACCTAAAGGTATAAATCCAATGCCACTTCTAACTAATGAGGAGTTGATAAATTACCCTGAATTAACAACAGAAGACGTGGTACCTAATCATGTTGCCAGGTATCTAGACCTTACAGCTCTGGCCTTTGATAGACCTGCTAAAGTGATTGGTGAATTTGGCAAGTTAAAAGACAAACCAGGGTTTGAGGTAGATTTTGTTACAAGGAATTCGGCTAAAAGTGTAGCAAAAATTTCTGATAAACAAGTGGTCCTGATGCCAGTTAAAGGTCATTGGAAAGTGTCTTGGAGCCATGAGAGTTTAACCATTAATCCAGGTGATACATTGTCCATACCCAAAAACTTAGAGCATACCATTGAACCATCGATGACAGGTGAATCCGCTTTATACCGGATAGAAGAAACAAATGATCCAGCCGGACCAACTTGGAAAGGTAAATGATGACAATATTAACTACACACGTTGGTTCCCTGCCCCGATCACAAGAGGTTGTAGATTTTATATTTGCACGGGAAAGAAATGAATCTTTTGATCAATCAGCCTTCGATAGTGCAATGAGCAGAGCCGTCTCAGAGACCGTAAAAAAACAGAAAGAAGCAGATATATCAATAGTTTCAGACGGAGAAACCTCAAAAATTTCTTATGCGACTTACGTGAAAGATCGTTATTCTGGTTTCGGCGGTGACAGCCCTAGAAATGCGCCTGCAGACCTTAAACTGTTTCCCTCATTTTTAGAAAGGATAGCAAACTCAGGAGGCACTCCTCAATACACTCGACCCATGTGTATCGGAGAAGTAAAAGTTATAAATCATCATGAATTAAAAAAAGATCTATCAAACCTCAAAAATTCGATGAGCCTTCACAAATTAGATAGAGGTTTCATGAATGCAGCCTCGCCCGGAGTAATTTCTCTTTTTCTACAAAACCAATTTTATCAAACTAGAGAAAAATATTTAGAAGCGCTAGCTGATGTAATGCGGGAAGAGTATGAAATTATTGTAAATGCTGGAATTGATCTTCAGTTAGACTGTCCAGATCTCGCCCTGTCAAGGCATATGCTGTTTACGGACCTATCAGATAACGAATTTTTAAAAATTGCAAACTCCCACGTGGAAGCTCTAAACTACTCACTACAAAATATTCCAAGAGAAAAAATTCGAGTTCACATTTGCTGGGGAAATTATGAAGGGCCGCACATATGTGACATACCTATGTCAAAGATGTTTGACCTCTTAATGAAAATCAATGCACAATATGTACTCTTTGAAACTTCAAATCCTCGTCATGCACATGAATGGACAGTATTCGAGGAACGCAAATCAGATATACCTGATGACAAAATCTTGATACCTGGA
>MDSZ01173892.1_pt1 | contig 13480 bp, 12 predicted proteins | sample 811201 | NCBI WGS metagenome assembly MDSZ01 (sample SAMN05326647, study PRJNA326480) | marine metagenome | isolation source: seawater | place: Indian Ocean: North | collected 2010
CCCGCTCCCCTGCCCTCGAGTATCTCTATGACCATAGACCTAGCCACCACATCGCGGCCTGCAAGATCTTTCGCGTTCGGAGCATAGCGCTCCATGAAACGTTCGCCATTTTTGTTTATAAGATATCCGCCCTCTCCTCTACACCCCTCGGTCACTAGCGTTCCTGCCCCGGCTATCCCTGTTGGGTGAAACTGCCACATCTCCATGTCTTGCAACATGTATCCAGCCCGAAGTGTCATTCCCGTGCCGTCTCCGGTGTTCATCAATGCGTTCGTGGTTGATTGATAAATCCGTCCGGCTCCGCCTGTAGCTAGGACGGTTGCCTTAGCCTTGATATAGTGCACTTCGCCAGTTTCCATGCAGATGGCAGTGCAACCCACCACAGCACCGTTGGCATTTTTCACCAAATCGACGGCGAACCACTCGCTGAAAATCACTGTGCCCGCCTGAAGATTGCCCTGATATAAGGTGTGAAGTAAAGCATGACCGGTTCGGTCCGCCGCAGCGCACGTGCGAGCAGCCTGACCGCCTTTCCCGAACTCTTTCGACTGCCCACCAAATGGCCGTTGGTATATGCGACCATTGTCTTTACGAGAGAACGGAAGACCCATGTGTTCGAGCTCAAAGACCGCCTTCGGCCCCACTGAGCACATATATTCTATCGCGTCTTGGTCCCCAATATAGTCAGAGCCTTTGACTGTGTCGTACATGTGCCATCGCCAGTCGTCATTTGGATCCTCGCTGGCAATAGCGCAAGTGATTCCTCCTTGGGCCGAAACGGTATGCGATCTTGTCGGAAACACCTTAGAAAGGACGGCAGTTTTGTTTCCCGACTGCGCCATTTGCAAACCTGCACGCATTCCAGATCCGCCTCCGCCAATAACAATGGCATCAAATTCTAGAATTGGTGTTTGTGACATATTTCATATTCCCCAAAGTGTAAAAGCAGCGAATCCAACGTAGACGCAACCCAGTAGGATACATAGGCCAAAATAAATTCTACGAACAGGACCCGCAATCGGACCAAGGTGATGCTCTTGCAAATAGTCCCCACCTACGGCCCACATTCCTATCCATCCGTGAAGGCCTGCGCTAACAACTGCAAGCATAGTAAAAATCTTGATGAGGATGTTATTAAAAAAACCTGTCCAAACGGCGAAATCAATCGTCTCAGAAAAAATAACAAATGCTATTAATGTTAAAAAATATGATCCCAATATTACCGCAGTAGCGCGCTGTATTAGCCAGTCTGATGCTCCGCCAGATAGTCGGAAAGCGTTAGTTAACTTAAAAACCACTTTTTCGTTCACGTAAAAACCCAATAACCAGCTAGAACTATTAATATTCCCGCTGCGGAGACTGTAACTTTAGCCAGCATAGCGCCGCCCTCGAGAGACTCTCCGATCCCAAGGTCCATAATCAGGTGTTTAATACCGGCAACAAAGTGGTATGAGAGGCCAGACAGAATAATCCAAGCCAGAAACATTCCTGGTAGAGAGGTAAAAAATTCAGTGAGGTTGTTGAACTGCTCCTCACTTTGAAGAGAATAGTATAAAGCATACAACGCTAGGCCCAGTGAAAAATACAAAAACACCCCTGCGATCCTGTGGGTGATTGAAGCAATCGCCGTTAGAGGAAATGTGTACGTAAGAAGATCCAACGGGCTTATGTTTCTGGGACCAGACACCGGACGGGTTACCGGGCGAGATTTTTCATTCACAATTTTGCTCTCTACTATTTAAACTTAAGAGCTTACCCAAAACAGCGTGATTCTCTTTCATAAGCTCGCCTAACGTATCCAATAATAGAGATTTTAAGTTGGAAAAACAAACGAACAAACTACAAGGGAGCCGAAGACGAGGGCTTTACAACGGTTATACGTTTTGCTTTCATGAAACAAACCCTCCACTCAAAACAAGGTTGGTAGACCCCTTTTGTGGGAGATAAAATCGGTGCAAGGTAATGAGCTGTATGGTCTTTATCACTAGAGCTAATATTTAAAACACTCAGCCTTAAAGATAACGGGACAACTCAAATGACACAAAAAGTAAGTATTGTTATCGACGGTAAATCGATTGAGCTCCCCGTGCTTGAGTCGACCGAGGGATTGAACGTCGTTGACGTTAGAGGATTAATAAATGAAGGGGTGTTTACTTATGACCCCGGTTTTCTCTCTACAGCGAGTTGCGATTCCAAGGTCACGTATATCGATGGAGACAAAGGCATTCTTCTTTACCGTGGCTATCCCATAGAGCAATTAGCCGAATATTCCTCTCATCTAGAAGTATCTTACCTTCTTCTTCACGGTGAATTACCAAACACTCAGGAGCTCAGAGCGTTTGAGTCTTCGATTAGTGAAAACATGAAGCTTGATGACCATTTTAAAAAAATATTTGACGGTTTCACATCAAGATCGCACCCGATGGCGATGGTTTGCGCTGCTATAGCTGGGCTAGCCGCTTCACATCACGAGGACCTCAATATAAGTGACCCGGAATATCGACTTAACGCAGCCACGCAGCTGATAGCAAAGATCCCAACGATTACCGCCATGGCATATAGAAAAAGTGTGGAGAAGCAATTTGTTGAGCCTAATGCCGACCTGAGCTATGCAGAGAACTTCCTGCATATGTGTTTTGGCGAACCAGAGAGCGAGCCAAAAGTCAGTAAAACCTTATCTACCGCTCTCGACAAGATTTTCATTTTACACGCAGACCACGAGCAAAATGCCTCTACCTCTACGGTTCGTATGGCAGGATCAACCGAATGCAATCCCTTTGCAGCGATAGCTGCTGGCACAGCGGCACTTTGGGGGCCGTCTCATGGCGGAGCAAATGAAGCAGTTCTAGATATGCTGATTGAAATCGGGGAAGAAGCAAAAATAGATGCGTATGTGGAAAAGGCAAAAGACAAAGACGACCCTTTCAAGCTTATGGGCTTCGGACACAGGGTGTATAAAAATTTTGATCCAAGAGCCACTGTGATGCAAAGCAGCGCGCATGCTGTTTTGGAAGAACAAGGTGCTGGAGATGATCCCTTGCTAGCGGTAGCAAAAAAATTAGAAAAAATTGCAAGAGAACAAAACTATTTTGTTGAAAGAAAACTTTATCCAAATATCGATTTCTATTCAGGTATAACTCTCAAAGCTATGGGGATCCCTGTTCCAATGTTTACTGCGATATTTACTCTCGGTAGAATGCCAGGTTGGATAACGCATTGGAATGAGATGGTAAGCTCGCCATTCAAAATAGCAAGACCGAGACAATTGTATTTAGGTAGCCAATCGAGAGACTACGTTAAGATTCACAAACGTTAAATTTAGAGGAAAAAAGTGAAAATAAAGGCTGTGATCGAAACTAGCCGAGGGACGATCAACTTGGACTTATTTGCCGAGGAAGCACCAGTTACAGTAGCAAGTTTTGTGAATCTTTCGATAAACAATTTTTATGATGGTCTAAAGTTTCATAGAGTAATAAGTAATTTCATGATTCAGGGCGGTTGCCCTCTTGGGACTGGAACGGGTGGCCCTGGATATAGATTCGAAGATGAGTTTAATAAGAATCTTCGTCATGATGGTCCTGGAATCTTATCTATGGCGAACGCAGGACCGGGAACCAATGGAAGTCAATTTTTTATTACCCACCTAGCGACGCCCCACCTCGACGATGCGCACACCATATTTGGAAAAGTGGTTTCCAAGAGCGACCAATCGACAGTGGATTCAATTGAGCAAGGTGATGAGATCGAAACGATTTCAATCGAAGGAGATTACCAACAAATTCTCGAAAAATGTTCTGAGCGAATTCAAGAGTGGAATGCATCTGAAAAAGATAGCTGAAAATGCATGGCGTTATCTTAGACTCTAAGACTATCGGCAAAGATGTCGATATAGGCCCAATCACCAACCTGCTGGATTCTTGGGATGTGTTCGACCTAACTGACAGTTCTGAGACAAACCAACGCATTCACGACGCTGATGTGGTTCTGACCAACAAGGTCAAAATCGATAAATCAAATTTAGGAGCGGCAAAGAAGCTTAAGTTTGTAAGCGTGCTTGCGACTGGCACAGACCACATCGACTTAGAAGAAGCGTTCAAGAGCGGTGTGCAGATCAGTAACGTCAGAGGTTGGTGCACTCCATCTGTTACTCAACACACTGTGGCACTTTTACTATCCTTGACAAATAAAGTAAGCCAATACTCAGCTGATGTTTATAGCGGGAAATGGCAAAGCTCTGATACCTTTGCCTTACTCAATTACCATACCGAGGAATTATCCGGAAAAACTTTAGGGATCTTTGGATTTGGCGAGCTGGGAAAGGCATTTTCGAACGTAATGAGATCTTTCGGAGCAAAAATTCTTCTTGGAGAGAAAAAGAACAGGAGACCCCGTGAAGGAAGAACTTCCTTTGAGGCAACATTAGAGAAAAGCGATTTCATTAGCCTTCATTGTCCGTTAACTCGTGAAAACACGCACATGATCGACGAGGCAGCTCTTAAAAGAATGAAAGGAAGCGCGTTTTTAGTCAATACAGCAAGGGGTGGGCTAATTAATTCCCGCCACCTTCTAGATGCATTGTCATCTGGAGAAATTGCAGGGGCAGCTCTAGATGTTTTAGAAGAGGAACCACCGAGTGAGAGTGAACTGCTTTCGGCTTCAAAGATACCGAACCTGATCATAAGCCCTCACGTGGCATGGAGTGCGGTAGAATCAAGAAAGAGACTGGTTGAACAGACTCAGGAAAATATTAAAAGTTTTTTGAGAGGGCAGCCAGTAAGACTGGTAAGGTAAAGGAGAGAGAAGATGGAGTCTTTTAGATCAGAGGTTAAAATTTGGCTTCAAGAGAATTGTCCAGAGGGGGTCAGAGGTCCGGCCAGGGAAGAGGATACGGTCTGGGGTGGGCGGGATCCTATTTGGCCAAGTGAAGATGCTCGACTTTGGTTACAAGCAATGGGCAAAAAAGGTTGGACCTGCCCAACTTGGCCGAAAAAATACGGCGGTGGCGGCTTGAGCCACGAAGAAAACATGATTCTTCAACAAGAACTTCGACAACTGAACGCTAGGCCTCCAGTAGTTTCCTTCGGCATTAATATGCTGGGCCCAGTTTTACTCGAATATGGAACCGAGGAGCAAAAACTGGAACACATACCAAAAATCGTTCGAGGCGAGATCCGCTGGTGTCAAGGGTATAGCGAGCCTGGATCTGGATCTGACCTCGCAAGCCTTCAGACCAGAGCAATACCCAACGGCGATGACTATATCATTAACGGCCAAAAAGTTTGGACCTCGTACGCAAATTTCGCTGACTGGATTTTCTGCCTAGTGAGAACTGATTCAGAGGCACCAAAACATGAAGGGATAAGCTTCATACTCTTCGACATGAAATCTCAAGGTGTCTCTACTAAACCAATAAAGCTGATCAGTGGCGCGTCACCGTTCTGCGAAACTTTTTTTGACAACGTCCGAGTTCCAAGAGCTCAATTAATAGGGAAGGAAAACCAGGGTTGGGCAATTGCTAAAAAGCTACTTCAGCATGAAAGAAATAACATCGCGGGAATGGGGACGCGTGGAGGGTCTAGCAAAAATATTCACTCTATCGAAAATCAAGCAAAAAAATATCTTGGAGAAGATAAAGGAAAAATCGCCGATGAGGCAATCAGAAGTCTAATCACGGAACATCAAATGAATAGTAAAGCCTTTTCTTTAACTTTGCGGCGTTCTGCTGACGAAGCCAAAACCTTATCAGCGCCCTCGCCTGCGTCCTCGATGTTTAAATATTATGGCACGGAGCAGAACAAAAACCGCTATGAAGTCATGCTTAAAATTTTAGGAAGTCAGGGTTTAGGATGGGAGGGCGATGGTTACGAAGAGCGGGAACTTTTGACGACTCGGGAGTGGCTGCGTTCAAAAGCGAACTCCATTGAGGGAGGAACTAGCGAGGTGCAACTAAATATCATAGCAAAGCGAGTTCTCGGACTTCCCGATTAACTCATTTACGAAAAAGCTCAAACTCGCAAAAAAAGACAATTGCTTGACTTTTTTACTGGTCAAATAACAAGATATAAACAAATTTATAGAGGGAACTAACTATGTCTAGGGTAATGATAGTCGGCGCGAGCAGAGGAATAGGGTTGGAGCTTACAAAACAGTTCGCCGAAGCGGGCGACCAAGTTATTGCTTGCGCCCGTGATACGGGCGAGGCTAAAAAATTAGATTCATTAGCTGAAGGTTCAAAAAATATTGTTATCAAGGGGCTAGACATAGGCGACCCTAAATCCATTGACAATGCAAAAGCGGAAATCGGCGATAGCGCAATTGATAAACTGATCGTTGTTGCAGGAACGACCGGTGGTGAGCATCAATCTCTGGACGACTTGAATATTGAGGAATGGCACACTGCGCTTAACATCAATACTATCGGACCGGCACTAGTAGCGCGCGCATTCAAATCTAATTTGATTGCCTCTGGAAACGGGAACTTAATGATTCTCTCCAGTCAGTTGGGTGCTTCAACATGGCCGATGGGAGGTATGTATATATATTCCAGCACGAAGGCAGCGGTAGGAAAGATCGGGAAAATTCTTTCGCTAGATTGGGCGCAAGATCCGATTACGGTCTCTGTGATGCATCCCGGCTGGGTGCAAACAGACATGGGAGGACCTCACGCGGAGATCACATCGGAGGAAAGTGCGTCAGGGATTCGAAAAGTTATCGGGAATTTGACTAAAGAGGATTCAGGAAACTTCTATAAATGGAACGGCGATATTCATCCCTGGTAGGAATAAACACCTCTCATATCCGAGCAGAACTCGTCCGATAGTCGCCTCCAGGGTTCAAAAAGTATGATGTTCTGCTCTCACTGAGCCAAAAAATAAAAACAACAAAAATGAGTGGGAAGAATTATGGCGGAATCAATAAAGGTACATCATTGCGGTATAACTGTGAGCAACCTCGAAAAGGCAGTAGAGTGGTATTCTACTGCCTTTGGACTAAAACCTGGACTTATCCTCGAGGTTTCAGGGCCAAGCGGGGAACAAGTGCTTAGGATGCCTCCTCATACCCATCGGGCAGCCCTTCTACCCGTAGGCGACTTTGCAATCGAGTTACTCGAATTCATTCCGAAAGGACAAGAGTTCAAAGGAAGACAAGACGACGTTGGTTATGTCTACATGTGCTTCGAAGTCGAGGACCTAGACGCAGTCTACGAGCGGATGTCGAAGGCCGGATATGATTTTCATACCCCGCCAATGAGGGGAGACGAGGGACAAATCGCAGGATCCAAGTTCTGTGTAATGAGAGATCCTGACGGTAAAACCATAGAATTTATAGAGACAGGGCCGGGGATGACGGCTCAGGCACTCCATAAAGCCGCCGAGAAAGGTATCAGGCACACGACCTTTGATGACCCTCTCCTCATGGGTGGCTAAGGGCCACTAGTTAGATGTCTTAGTGAGAGGTAAAAATGAGCGAAAAAAAAGGTTACGATTATCGCAAAGGCTTCTCTGTTAACGCGAAAGCCAACCCTACTAGCGCTGAAGCTAAAGCCCCATTTATCGACAACGGAAGTGGTCCCATCTCGCCGAAAAGATACTTTTCTGAGGAGTGGATGAAACGGGAGAGATCCCATCTCTGGGCTAAAGTTTGGAACTGGGCCGGTCGTGAGGAGGACCTGCCCGACGAAGGAGATTTCTTTACCTTCAAGTTAGGTCGGGAAAGCTTTATTCTAGTTCGAGGAGAGGATCGTAAAGTAAGGGCGTTTTTCAACGTTTGTCCTCATCGAGGGAACAGACTGGTCGCTGAGGGATCAGGTTTTTTGGCAGATAAAATAAGCTGTCCTTTCCACGCGTGGGAGTTTACTCTCGACGGGCGCATAGCGCTAGTAACCGACAAAGAAACATTCAGATCTGAGGCTTTAGAAAGGGATTTGGGCCTATCTGAAGTTCGTTGTGAAATCTGGGAGGGTTTTATTTTCATAAACATGGACCACGGCGCAAAGCCCTTAGTTGAGACCCTTGGACCTCTGCCAGAGCACGCGGCACCCTACAAGCTTAAGGGCATGAGGATTGTCCGTCGCCTCTCGTCTACCTGGGACGCTAACTGGAAAGTAGGTTTCGATGGCTTTGCAGAGGCCTACCACGTGCATTGTATCCACCCACAGATTCTGCCTATATTCAACGACTATCACTCACAGATTGATCTCTACAAAAATGGAATGACCAGAGCAATTACGAAATTTGGAGAAGAAAGTCCCCGCCTCAAAAACAAAGAAATTAACGCTGGACTTCAAGCATTGATGAGAGAGGTAGGGATTGATCCTGAAAAATACCAGGGCTCAGTAAAAGAAATTCGATTAGCCATTCAAAAAGCAAAGAGAGCTTGGGCAAAAAAACTTGGTCTCGATTGGTCTGGTTTTATTGATAGTCAGTTAACTGACGACTGGAATTACTCCATTTTTCCGAACATCTTACTCGGTCTTCATCCCGAGGGAGCCAATCTTCTATACTTTAGACCCCACCCTACCGACCCGAGGAAATTTATTTTCGACATAATCATACTTATGCACCCGCAAGAAAATAAGGAAATCAAACCTCCATCCTATATGGGGCTGCCAGATGATGCCGATCTTCAAATCGTTAGATCTGCAGAGACAATTGAAGTTGACTGGCGGCAAGGGGGTCTCGGGGAATTATTTGATCAGGACAGCTATCTTTTTTCGCAAATCCAAGAGGGAATAGAGAGCATAGGTTTTCGTGGTGCGATCCTATCTGGCCAAGAACAGAGGATCGGACACTTCCACGCCGAGCTGGACCGTTATATGGAGAAAGCATAACGTCATCAGAAACAAAATTTCCTCTTGCCAGGTGATGTTATAATCGATCAATGATGAAGAAAGTCCCTTTAGACCCAGATAATCGTCTTGCGGCATTAGCGCTTTTAACGAAGGTCTATCAAAAACCTAAGAGCCAAGAAAGTATATCGTCGGGACTGCCCATCGTTGACGGAGTGCTTGACATAGATTTGTTTACAAGAGCAGCGCGTAGGGCTGGATTAATTGCATCGCTTCAAAAAAGAGCGCTCAAATCAATCCTGCCCTCCACCCTCCCAGTTGTACTGGAATTGCATGGGAACCGAGTCTGCATCCTAATGAAAATGGAGGGAGATCATGCAAGGATTATCCATCCCGGAGACGATGAAACGGAGCTCACCGTAAAAGTATCAGAGCTTGAAAGCAGCTACTCGGGGTTTTGTTTTCTGATCAAGCAACTTGTCGAGGAACCAATTAGGGAGAATCATTGGTTCTGGAACGTAATTAATATGTCCAAGGGTATTTATGCTGAGGTGCTTTTCGCCTCCTTTTTAATCAATTGTTTCGCACTCGCGACGCCGCTTTTTATTATGAACGTCTATGACAGGGTTATCCCCAACTATGCGATAGAAACCCTGTGGGTGCTTGTCTCTGGCGTTATACTTGTCTTGCTTTTCGATCTGGTAATGAAATCCTTGCGCGGGTATTTCATCGATGCGGCAGGGAAACGAGCCGATCTAATACTCTCGGCCAGCACGTTTGGACGAATATTGGGGATAAAGCTCAGCGAAAGACCCAATAAAGTTGGTTATTTTGCGAACAATCTTCAGGAGTTTGATAACTTCAGAGATTTTTTTACTTCCACAACCCTTGTAGCGCTGGTAGACCTGCCTTTTGTGCTTCTTTTTATCGTTGTCATATTCTCTTTAGGAGGAGTGCTTGCTTTAGTTCCGACAATGGCGATCCCATCGATATTAATTTTGGGCTTTCTTTTCCAAAAACGACTTCAATACCATGTCAACGCAACCTTCAAGGAGGGCGCTGAGAAGAATGCGATGTTAATTGAGGTCCTTAGTTCTATTGAGACCGTTAAGGGAATGACCGCAGAGGGTGCGATGCAACAGCGCTGGGAGAAGCACAACGCGCTGCTCGCTAAGCTCGGGCTTAGATCTAGACTATTGTCGTTCGCTATTATTAATTTAACTCAAATGATTCAACAAATAGCAGTCATCGCAGTGGTTACATCTGGTGTCTACCTAATTATGGCTGGAAATCTAACCGTGGGGGGGTTAATCGCTTGCACCATACTCACTGGAAGAAGTCTCGGACCAATGAATCAAGTTGCTGGAATAATGACTAGATTCCATCATTCTAAATCAGCTTTTTCCGCTATTGACAGAGTCATGCGACTGCCGACTGAAAGGCCTCCCAACAAAAATTTCTTAAAAAGAAGCAGCCTAAGTTCGGACATAGAATTTGTAAAAGTCGGATTCAGTTATCCGAACCAACAAATCTCTGCCTTAAAAGAGGTTTCTTTTAAAATCAAGGAGGGCGAAAAGGTAGCGATACTCGGTCAAACAGGCTCAGGAAAATCCACAATCCAGAAGCTCATAATGGGATTCTATAATGCGACGAAAGGCTCAATTTTGCTTGGAAATACAGATATTAATCAATTGGATCCGCAAGGTATAAGAGAAAAGATTGGCTACGTTCCGCAAGAGGTCTCGCTTTTCAGCGGGACGATAAGGCAAAATATCAACCTTGGTTCGCGTCTAAAAAAAGATGAAGATACCTTAGCGGCTGCGGATATCGCTGGGGTCAGCAACTTTATAAACAAACATCCTATGGGATTTGATCTTGATGTAGGAGAACGGGGCTCAAATCTCTCGGGAGGACAACGACAAGGCCTTGGAATCGCAAGAGCAATACTTAACGGAAGCAAGACTTTGATCTTTGACGAGCCAACCGCATCGATGGATAACTCCAGCGAAAAGCTTTTCATAGAAAAATTTGTACCTTACATCAAAGACAGGACCTTAATTTTAATCACCCATAAAGCATCGATGCTCTCGTTAGTAGACAGAATTATTGTGCTCGATAAAGGGGAGCTTTTAACTGACGGGCCCAAGCAAGGTGTACTCGAAATGCTTTCACGAGACCGAGGCTCGAACTGATGGCAGTGAAATCCACTAAGCAAGATATTGAATTTATGCGTGAAAGCGTTGCTGCGGAACTGGAAACAGTGCCCGTTGGCGCCCACTTAATTTTGATTTTGGGTGGGATATTCGTCTTAACCGTCATACTCTGGGCTAGCTTCGCGACTCTTGACGAAATTGCTCACGCTGAGGGGAAAGTCATCCCTTCCACGCAAGTTCAGGTGGTTCAAAATCTGGAGGGAGGCATACTTACGAACGTAAAAGTTAGGCCCGGGCAATTGGTTCAAGCAGGGCAAACGATGCTGACTCTTGACGACACGCATTTTGCTTCCTCTTACAAAGAGGGGAAGCTTACGAGTAATGCTTTGATCGCCATGATAGCTAGGCTTGAGGCCGAGATAAGTGGTCAAGATTTTAGTCAAGAGAACTCCAAAGATCAGATGCACGAGGTCTACTTAGGAGATGAGATCCAGCTATTCGAGATACGAAAGCAGCAGCTCGAATCGTCAATAGAAATCCTAAAACAACAAAAGACACAATTCGAGCAAGCGCTTGCTGAGCTTCGCGCTAAAGAAGAGAAACTTTCTATCGGTGCCGAACTCTCGAAAAAAGAACTAGAACTTAACAAACCGCTGGTAAAGTCGGGGGCAGTATCCCAGGTAGAGCTGCTCAGACTAGAAGCAGCTGTCAACGAATCCCTTGGAAAACTCGAAGAAACCAGGCTTGCTATCCCAGGAGCGATCGCCGCCGTTAGAGAAGCTGAGAAAAAAGTTCAGGAACGAGCACAACAGTTTGTTAGTGCTGCGCAATCGGAGCTCAATATAGCTAAAACAGAGCTGCAGAAAGCAAATGTTTCAAATGTAGCCTTGGAAGACAGGGTGCGCCGAACAGAAGTTAAATCACCCGTCGATGGGACTATTAATCAGGTGCTCGTGAACACTATCGGGGCCGTCGTTCAGCCGGGCATGCCACTTGTAGAAATCGTGCCCGCTGATGACACCTTGCTCATCGAAGCTAGACTCAGGCCGGCGGATATAGCTTTCGTATATCAAGGTCAGCAAGCCAAGGTTAAATTAACTGCGTACGACTTCACTATATACGGGGGGCTAGATTCTGTTATCGAACTAATTAGTGCAGATTCAATAACCGATCAAATAGGTGGAGCTTATTTTAAGATTCAAGTTCGAACCAAGAAAAACTATTTGGGGAGTGCGTCAAAACCTTTACCAATTATTCCTGGTATGATGGCATCAGTAGACATCATTACCGGGAAAAAGACCGTCATGGACTACATCTTAAACCCTTTGAGACGAGCTGGCTCCGCGGCTCTGACAGAACGATGAGCGGACAGATTTAAACAATCGAGATTCTTACCCGCTTTCAGTTTGTTTTATAGCAGATTTTATCTCTCTGGCTTTTTGCTTCAATAATCGACTATTTCTCGGTCCCGTCCTCAGAATCAGTTTTTGAAACCCATTCAAAGCTTCGTATTCTGGATCTAAATACTCATACATTACTACAGGTCGTTTCAGCAAAACCCTCCCGGGCACCTCAGGGGTAGCAAGAACGTTCTCTAACGCCGATAGAATTACCGCATCAAAGTCGTCTGTAAGATAACCAAGCTCTTTATAGGCCTCGCTGATCAGAGGTTTTATCGTAAGATAAAGTCGCGCGGCTCTGTCGGCATCGATCGAGTAAATTACATTCGCGATTTTGTCAAAACGCTGGTAGGAACGAAAATCAATCTCAAAGATACCCTCCTCAATTTCTCGCGCGACAAAAGACCCATTCATCTTAAGATCCTCGACTAAGTTAGATGCGAAGCTTCCTGCGGCCGCGTTATCTAGAATTGCTACAAATTTCCTTATGAGTTGCTCCTCTGGCAAAAAGGCTTCAATTTCTGCCTCGGAAAAATTGCCTAGACTTAGAGCAGCCTGCTTAATCATCTGATCCGACTTTTCAAGCTCTGGAAGCAATAAATCAAAAGAGGATAGCTCGGGTTTAACTGGAACTGCTCCATAAGCCGAGCGCGGTTGATCTGACGTTTCCGGCGGGTTAGGGACGATCTCGGGACTTGATTTTCTCAGGTTTCTCTCTAACCCAACTTCGTGAACTTCCTTCGGAGGATTTTGATACTGAACACAGCAGTATCTTAAGAAGAAAACTGTTGCTAAAACAATTGAGAAAAAAATCAAAACAAAAACTAGAATTCTGTTCATTAAAGGATCATCTCCACGCTTGACCTCGGTTTTTCTGTTTTTTGCTAGACCATCAAATCTTTGATGGCTTCGGGAAATGGCGGCCGAAGAATGCCTTTTTCTGTAACTATCCCCGCGATCAACTCCGCTGGAGTTACATCAAAAGCTGGAGATCTCGCCGAAACTCCAGCGGGAGCGATCCTCAAACCCCTGAAATGAGTAACCTCAGCACCATCGCGTTCTTCTATTAAAATGTCAGAGCCTGAATTAGTGGAACGATCTATTGTCGAGAGTGGAACCGCAATATAAAAGGGAATCCG
>MDSZ01169896.1_pt1 | contig 13479 bp, 11 predicted proteins | sample 811201 | NCBI WGS metagenome assembly MDSZ01 (sample SAMN05326647, study PRJNA326480) | marine metagenome | isolation source: seawater | place: Indian Ocean: North | collected 2010
GCATTGACCCGAAGAAGCCATCATAGTGCCTGTTACTCAAAAACGGGAAGCCATCACGGGGCAAAATCCATCTGCCTTTCCGACGAAAATTCTCTTACCCGTGAACTGTTGGATACTTGGCCGGACGCAATCGTTAATTGTTCTGCTATTTCATCGCCCGACTTAGTTTCTGATAATCCCGAATATGCGAGATCCATAAATGTGCAGGGAGCCATCAGACTTGCAGAAATTGCATCTCATCTCGGAGCTCGTTATCTTCATATTTCGACGGACATGGTTTTTGACGGGACCTCCCCACCTTACAGATCCACAGACATGCCAAATCCATTGAGCGAGTATGGCAAACAAAAGCTCGATGCGGAGAAAGGAGTCTTAGCCGTAACAGATGAGAACTTGGTGGTTTTACGGATAACACTTGTAAATGGAAACAGTCCAAATGGAAATCGTAGTCCTCATGAGAGAATTCTGCATGGCATCGCAAATCAGAAACCACTTACTTTGTTCGAAGACGAAATCAGGCAACCCTGTTCAGTTGAAAATGTAGCTCAGGTTATAGTTGAGCTTTTGGAGAGGCCCAATTTAAATGGTCTTTTTCATTGGGCAGGTGCCGAAGAAATAAGCAGATATGAGTTGGGTCTACGAATCCTAGAACGATTCGGTTTTTCCGAGGACAGGATAATAAAGAGCAAAATAGTCGATTTCACAGGACAGGATCCTAGACCGAAACATTTATCTTTCGAATTGGCTCCCTTAAGTGGAAAACTAAAAACAAAACCTGCATCGATAAGCGATCAAATAGACGAGCTATTTCTGCCTGCTTATCTTTTTACGTGGTTTCGTGAAAATGTAGATGATCCAAACCGGTATGTTCACAAATTCTAGAACAAATCCAACATGAGCTTTGTAATCTATCCAACCCTTATAGAAGGTGGCATTGAAAATATGGCTACTGATTGGTGGTTAATGGAACGGTCTGTATTAATTAAACAACCCTGTTTCAGGCATTACCAGTGGAAAAAACCCGAGGTCAGTTTTGGCTACGGACAAGATTGGAGCAAGGTGGAGAAGCAAACCGGCGAACCCGTAAAACGCCTTATTCGCAGACCTACCGGAGGGGGAATTGTAAGACACGGAAACGACTGGACCTATTGTTTGGCTTTGCCTCGGTCACACCCAACTTTTTTCATGGCATCTCTTGATCTTTATGAAGATATTCATCGAGCGATCTCCAGTGCCTTTTCGGAACAGTCGATTAAAACTTATCTACAGCCCTGTCCGGCAGACAAGAAAGCTGTCATACCAGGAGATTGTTTCCAAGAACCGGTAGGAAAGGACTTAATGATTCCAGAACTCGAAAAAAAAATCGCAGGAGCAGCAATGAAAAGGACAAAGTCGGCAATACTCTTTCAGGGAACAGTGGAATTGGGCCTATTTAGAGATGCAGATTTGAATTCTGAGAAATTGAGAAATCGATTCATCGAAAAAGTATGTGAATGCTTTCAAACTTCACCAAGGGAATCCCAATGGCCAGATCGATTACAGATTGAACGTGAGCCTTATTGTCGTCAATTCAACGATTTGGCATGGCGAAAAAACCGGGAAAGAAACTAAATTTTCAAAGTCAATACATTTTCGATATGTCTGGTTTGAGGAAAAAGATCAAATGGTTGAGCTTGCAAAATCTCGTAACCTCCATCGACTAAAATTTTTGCATCTCTAGCCTGAGTTGCGGGATCACAAGAGACATATATAATTCGTTTAGGCTGAAACTCGAGACATTGATTTAGAAAATTGGAATCACATCCTTTTCTTGGAGGATCAACCACCAGAGAGCATGGGTTGGGTAGAGATTTTAATTCTTCAAAAATAGAAGAGGCATCACCGAGGAAAAACTCAGCATTGGAGATTTGATTAAGTTTAGCATTGGTTCGTGCACCTTCAAAACCTTCTCGGCTGATTTCAATCCCTACGACTTTTTCGAATTTCATAGAGCCAAAAAGGCTAAAAAGTCCACCGCCGCAAAAAGCATCGATTAATGAAAGAGACTCTTTTGGAGCAGCTTGCTCAATGACATGTTCGACCAAGCCGGGAAGAATGTAGGGATTATTTTGAAAGAATTCTCCTGCTTTGAATTGAAACAAAAACGATTCAACCTTTTCGGTTACCAGCTGATTTGGGTCAGTAGTTACTCCTTCTTGAACATCACGCAACAAAAGAGTACCCCCTCGTCTTTTTCTTTCCTTAAAGAGCTCTTTTCTGACAAGTGGTAGATGACGATTAATCGAATCGGTTGCGATCGGACACTTAGGAACATCGATTAAAATTTTTCGGGATCCATTTTTTAAAAACCCGAGCTTTGGCTCAATCCCATCCTTGGTTTTCTGGTAATGGGGAGTAAGTTTTGAGCGATAGCTGTAAATTTTAGGAGATGGGATGGTAGGTAAAACAGTAAGCTCCAAACCACCTATTCGCTGGAAGCAATCCGATACTTGGTTTCTTTTCCATTCTAATTGCTTAGAATAATCCGCCATTTGGTACTGACATCCCCCACAGGTTCCAAAAAGCTCGCATTTTGCTTCAACCCGGTCGCTGGAGGGTATTAGAATTTCCGTACAATCTGCATCCGAATAATTTTTATGATTTCGATAAATTCTTACCCGAACCAATTCACCTGGCAGAACGAATGGAACTTGGATGACCCAGCCATTGTCTCTTGCGATTCCAAACCCAAGATTGCTTACCCTTTCAATTTTTAATTCCAATTCATGATGATAGGGGTATGGGTGGTCGTTAAAACCTTTGGGTATCTTTTTTGTCATCGGATTTTCGTATCGGGCTCGCTCTTTTCTTGCAAAACCCTTTTTGTACTCTTTGATGAAATTAACCATTGATAGCCCTGCCAACCCTCGAATAAAAGAATTGGTAAAGTTGCGGGAATCTCCTCGTCGAAGAAGAGAATGTGGAGCATTCTTTGTGGAGGGAGGTGATGAATTACTCTGTCTGGCAAGAGCGGGAAAAACCGTTCATGAAATTTATTTCAGTACGAACAATTTGGATCAATTTGAGGATGAAGAAGTATGGAAAGAATTGGGAAAGATGGAAATTGACACCATTCGAATCTCTAAGACCGCTTTTTCCAAGGCCTCTTATCGTTCTGAAAATTATGGAATGATCGGAGTGGTAAGTTCGTGGAATTTAGGGCTTGGCCAACGAATGATCGATGAAAGTCGACCTCTGGTGGTTTTGGACCAGATTGAGAAGCCGGGAAATTTAGGTGCAATTTTAAGGACTGTTGAAGCATTTGGGGGTGCGGGAGTAATACTATCTGATCCTGAGGTTGATTTTTTTAACCCAAATGTGGTTCGTTCATCAAGGGGTTTGATGGGAGTCGTGCCTGTGTCTCAGGGTGGTAAGGAGGAAGTATTGGATTGGTTGAAGAATTCAGGCAGGAAAGTTCTGGCAACTAGTTCAAAAGCAAAGAAAGAGTTGGGCAATGAAACATTACCCTCTTCCTGTGCAATTGTTTTTGGAAGCGAAAAAAAAGGTCTGGGAAAGTTTTGGGGAAATTCAGTTGCTGAATGGATTAAGGTACCAATGAAAGGAAGTGCAAGCTCGTTAAACCTTAATGTCAGTGTGGCTTGCCTGCTTTACGAATATTTGAGAACATAATTTTTGTGCTTCTTTTTATAAACTTTTGAGCCATGGTAAGGTTTTTTTCATCGCTTCTTCCATGTTAATTACCGGGCGATAACCCAAGTCTTTCTCGGCTGCAGAGCAAGAAAACCAATGATCATGGGCGAGTTGGCAGGCAACGAAACGCGTCATTGGCGGATCACTTTCAATGCCTAACAGACTCCAAATTTTTTCAAGTACATACCCAACATGAAAAGCCGATTTATAAGAAATGGTCTTATTTATTGAAGACATTCCAAGTTCGGAAAATATCTCATTCAACCAATCCCATAGGACTACAGGTTCATTCTGTCCGATGAAATAAGCCTGTCCGCCAAGATTTGGATTCAATTGCATGGACAGTAGAGCTTGAAGGTGAGCGTGAACCACATTTTCAATGTGAGTAAGATCAACCGAATTACTTCCATCGCCAACAATTTTTAATTTACCGTTTCGATGCCGGGAAATGACTCTAGGAAGTAGGTGGGGATCACCCTTACCCCAGATTAGATGTGGTCTTAGGGCAATGGTTCTCATACCGTTTGGGTTATGAGCTAAAAGAACCACCTGTTCGGCTAGTGCTTTGGTAGAAGCATAAGGAGAGAATAATTCTTTCGAATAGGGTAGTGATTCGTTGCCTCCTCGAATAGGGTTGGTAGAAAATGCCACACTAGGAGTGCTTGTGTAAATGAACTGTTTCACCCCATTCTGCTTGCAAGCTTCGATCAACAATTCGGTAGCGGTGAGGTTAGCCATCTTGAATGAATTGTAATTTCCCCCAATACCTGCTTTCGCCGCTGTATGGAATACTGTATCCGTACCTTTGAACCAAGAATCTGAAAGCTTATGCTTCGAGAGATCGAAAGAATGATAGAAAAGTCCGGAAAGAATCTTTTCCTTTGGAGGATTGATTGTTCTTCCAAGTGCGTGAACCTCGTGTCCCTCAGCAATCAAATTTTTAACTAATGGATAACCGACAAAGCCAAGTCCTCCGGTAACCAATATCTTCACGACAATTTTCCTAGTTTTGATTTATGAGATGCAAGTTTTGTCCACTTTCGAGACAATGCGAGCCGATGAATTTTAGCGTTGTGTCGAGCATCTACAGGTATTCGCCTTTCAAAAAAAACTCGCTGGATACCGAATCGAGAAAATGAGCTTTTGCACACATTAAGAATTTCTTCACGCAATGCTCTTTCTCCGTGTTTTTGCATTTCTTCGGGATTGGGCTCCACTACAATACAGGGTTCCTGCTGTGGGACGGAGCCAATTCCAATTAGGGCAGATTTTCGAACGCATGAAAGTTGATTGATGGCAGGCTCACACCTTTCAGTTTCAATGGGCCCATCATTGGTGTAAACACATTCCGCCTTTCGTCCTAGAAACCTTAAGTTGCCCTTTTTGTCAAAGTAACCCAAATCCCCCATTCGATGAAATTCAAACTCACCAATCTTAAAACGAGCATCGCAAGTCGCACCTGGCATACGGTCATATCCTGCGGTTACCATTTTTCCAGAAACGCATATTTCGCCAACTTTTTCGTTGTCCAGACAACATTTATCATCTGGGTAGTCGGGCAGGGGGCTACGAGCATTTTCAAGAATTTTAATTTCAGCCCCAGAGATAGGCTTGCCGATAAAAGATCCTTCTCCTGCCAGCGTAGAATTCCTAAATTTGCCAATTTCCGATCCATCGGCCCAAGAGACCGGTAAAGCTTCTGTCGCTCCGTATGGAACCAAAACACTTCCATTGGGTAAAAATTTACGCAATTTCTCGACTAAACTCGGAGGAACTGGAGCACCTGCTAGAAAAAAACGATTCATTTTTGGCAAGGAAACCCTCTGCACCTCACAGGCCAAGCCAACTTTCTTCCCGATTACTGGAGATGCAAATGCTGTTGTAATCTCATGTCTGCTCAAGGTCCGAATAAGTTTCTGAGGGTCAGCTTGGGCGGGACGCCGTGGGTCAATTTCTGGAATGACTGAAGTAATCCCGAGAGCAGGATTAAAAAGGCCGAAAATAGGGAGAGTTGTAAGGTCGACTTCTCCAGGAGTAATCCCGAAAATAGATTTTAGAGCTTTAATTTGGGCATTGAAAGTCTGGTGTAAATAACGAACCCCCTTGGGAGACCCGGTGGATCCGGAAGTGAAAACAATCGCGGCTAAATCTTCGGGTTGGGTCGGGTTTGAAGGAAGGTCTGCTTTTTTGTTTAATTCACTCTTAATTTGTCTTTCTTTAACCAGGTAACGATGACGAACCGACCGGAAAGATCCGGGAAAAAAGCGGCTGACCCAAAAGGCACGAGAAATTCCGACCATTGCTTCCGGCTTTGTTCTTTTGATGCATGATAAAAAAGAGCTTAGCCCCATACCAGGGTCAATAATTACCGGAATGGCACCGACTCGAAACAGGGCAAAGCCCCAAATGATTAAGCTAGGTCCTGGCTTAACAAAAAGTAGTGTCTTCTTTCCCTGAGATATTCCCGCAGCCAATAGTTCATTAGCAGCTCGGTCAACGGATTGATCAAGCTCGCAAAAGCTAAGCGTAGGAAATGCGGGAGAATCGGCACCTGATACTAAGGCCGGTAAATCCGGATGTAGATCTGCGGAATTAGAGAGGTAAGTTGCTACACTTGCCCCTTTTTCATTCATTAAATATTTTCCAGTTTAAAAGGTTAAGTTTAGCTACTCTCGGCCAACCAGCGCTCTGCTTCGATGGCAGATTGGCAGCCCATACCTGCAGCGGTTATGGCTTGTCTGTAGACATGATCCGCACAGTCACCAGCCACAAAAACTCCTGGAATTTTAGTTTTTACCATACTTCCAATGCTTGGGATTAAGTATTTGTTCTCGTCCAAATCGAGAATCCCCTCAAAAGGTTGGGTGTTAGGGAGGTGGCCAATAGCGATAAAAACTCCCTTGCAGAAAACTTCGGAAGTTGTTCCATCATTGAGGTTTCTAACTCTGATTGCCTGCACCTTGCCATCGTCTCCAGGCAAAATTTCCTCCACCGCTGAATCCCATATTGCCTCGATTTTTTCGTGAGCCAAGGTTCGTTCAGCCATTATCTTAGAAGCCCGCAATTCATTCCTCCTGTGAATTAAAGTCACCTTAGAGCAAAACCGAGTGAGGAACAAAGCTTCTTCGCAGGCGGAATCACCTCCTCCTATAACCACAACATCCATATCTCTGTAGAATGCTCCATCACAGGTGGCACATGTGGTTACTCCCTTACCACCATACATTTCCTGCTCTCCAGGAATACCCAAAAGTCGAGGGGCGGCACCAGTTGCGATAATAACAACTTTTGCTTCGAAGAGCTTATCACCACAGTGTAAGACCTTTACTTCTCCGGAAAAGTCAACCCGGTCAATAAACGCATTTTCAACTCGAGCACCGAAACGGAGTGCTTGTTTGCGTAGGTTGTCCATTAATTCGAATCCATCCACCCCTTTTGGAAACCCTGGAAAATTTTCCACCTCAGAGGTGGTGGTAAGTTGACCTCCTGGTTGTTTTCCCTCAAGAATCAGAGGGTTAAGGTTTGCCCGTGCGGTGTATATGCCAGCAGTAAAGCCAGCACATCCGGTGCCTAGAATTATGACATTTTCCATAAATTAAATGTTGGGAACAGGGTTATTTTTCTTTAATTAAACCCATTATGACAACACTTTACCTTTTCGTCGAGTAGATGTGGTTCGATAGCCATTGCCACTTGGAAAAATTTTCGGATCGGGGAGATCTGCAGTCGGTTCTTGGCAGGGCATATGAAGCAAATGTTCTGCAAATGGTAACCGTTGGTACTCGGTTGAAAGACTGGAATTTATATGCCGAACTTTCTGCTAAATATGACAAACAGATCAACTATTCCGTAGGTTTGCACCCTTGCTATGTAAATGGAAAATGGAAAGAAGAGATATCTACCCTTCGTGGATACTGGGAAACCAAGAAAAAACCGGTAGCACTAGGTGAAATCGGACTGGATTACTTTCATTTGCCAAAGAATAAATTAGCTGCCGAACAATTGGTTCTTCTTCAAAAAGAAGCGTTTCGCATGCAACTTTCAATCGCTGCAGAATTAAAAAGTCCAGTGATCATTCACTCTAGAAATGCTTTTGATGAATGTGTCCAAATAATTGATCAAAGCGAAGTCGAATGGAATCGAGTAGTCTTCCATTGCTTTTCTGAGGGAACGGAAGAAATGAGAGAAATTAAGCAAAGAGGGGGATGGGTTTCTTTTACAGGCATTCTTACTTATCCGCCTAATGAAGCACTAAGAGACGCATTAAGAGAAGCGGATTTAGAACGCATAATGATAGAAACCGATAGTCCATATTTGAGTCCAATACCTAAAAGAGGAAAAGAAAACGAACCATCGCATCTTCCATTTACAGGAAGACTTGCTGCTGAAATACTTAATTTGAGCGAAAGAAATTTAGCTATTAAAGTTTATGAAAACACGGTTTGCTTCTACGGTTGCCATCAAGTAACAACCTATTAAAAAGGTATTCAAATTTACTACCGATGAACCAATTCAGCCCAAAAGATAGAGCACTCCGTTCCAAAATTAGGATGCAATTGGCTGAATTGATTCAAAAGCAAAAAATGCTCAAATTAAACGGAGCAACTAAATCGGAAATGGAGGAGGCTGAAGGAGAAATCGATGTACTTAGGAAAGAATTACAATCGATAGAAGACAGTGGGCATACCGTATTTATTTCAGCCAAGCAAATGCTTGAGCCCAAAAAGCAACTCAGTCAAAAAGAAATGAAAATATCCTGGAAGAAAAAGCATATTGAGATTCGCTTGAGTTCCTTAAGTAAAGATTTATTGGACGAAAAATGTAGTCCTGAACAAAAAGGTAAAATTGAAAACAAGATTTCAAAATTCCAAAAGGAGCTTTCAGACTTGGAACAAGAGATGCGGTCCGTAAAGGAATTGAATCATACCCGATTTTTAGATTCCCAAAATTTAAAAGACGAAAATTCAACGCAACAGAATAAATTTGAGGAAGTAAATGGAAAGATTCAAGAAACTAAAAACAAAATTTCGAAGGCTCAAGCGGATCGAAATTCAACCAAAGTAAATTTATTAAAGGAACAGCTCCATCATCTTGAATTGGAAAAGGAAGCAATTGAAAATTTTACCCACGACGAATTCTTGGAAAACTTAAGTGTCATGAAAGCGAAAAGAAGAAGTCAGTTGAGGTAATTGCACCAGAGTTTTACTTTTGACTGTCTGCGAATATCGTTACTTTTGCTTTCTCTCCTGATACCAAAAATTTGGCTCTCTTAATTGCTTTTGCGGTTGATAGAGTCGGATTGCTTGATGTGTGAGGAAAAACATTTTTTCGATTTATTCGACTTAAAACTCCAGAATTCCGAAGAATTCTCAGAGCATCCCGTCTGACTTCGCAGAGCAATACATGACAGTTTTTTTCTTTTAAATATTCGAGTAATTCTTCCAAAGCCAGAACTGAAGTAGCGTCCAAATGATGAGCATTTAATAACTTTAAGACCAGAACACGTAGGTTTTCATCTTCTCCAACTCTTCTGATTTGCTCGTAAAATAGCTCGGCCGCGGCAAAAAAGATTTCTCCTTCGACATGCACAATGGAAACCTCCGGTTCGGGCCTTTTGCTTTTCATAGACAACTCAGCGAGTTCACCATCTTCATTATAGCCAAACTCTCTCAGTTCAGGTTCTGCAACCTTCTTCAAAAACAAAAGAATGGATGTAATCATTCCTGCAAAAATTGCCACCTGCAGAGAGAATAAAAGTCCAACGGCTAAAGTTACACCAAAAGTGACTGCATCGGATCCGGTTGCTCTGGATACTGTTTTGATCTGTCTCAACTTAATTAGAGAAGCACCAATAAATACCACAAGCGTAGCCAATGAGCAGAGCGGTACGAATGCGATTAAATTTCCGAGCAACATCGAACCCAGAATGATTAAGCCTCCTGCAACTAGATTGGCTACACTGGTGCGTGCCCCTGACTGAACATTTAGAGTTGAACGGGTCAATGAACCGGATGCGGGCATGCCGGAGAAAATAGCACATCCAAGATTGCCGAAACCGATAGACATAGTTTCTTGGTTACTTTCAATTCTAGATCCTGCCCTTGCCGCAAGTGATTTCCCTATGGATAATCCTTCAAGTAAGCATAAAAGTGAGACAGCAAATGCGGCAGAAAGAATACTTTCCCAATGAGTAAGAAATAGGGAATGATCCGGAAAAGTGAGCAAAGAAGCGGCGGAGTCGAAGCTTTCCAATTTAGTGATTTCCCAGCCTAAGTTTTCAAGCCCAATAGCAATGATCGAACTCAAAATCAAAGTGATAGCAACATTCGGTAGCGAAGGAAATTTTGATTGCAGTAGTAAAAAAAGGATCGCAGTTATTAGGGATAAGCTGAGCGTTGACAAAGAGAAAAACTGAATACTGGAAAAGGTTTGAAGGATAATCTCAAAGAAAGAAGTTGGAATTTCACCTACATCATTTCTCAAGCCAAGTAGATGTTTGCACTGATTTGCAATAATTAGACAGGACGCTGCAGTAACATATGCTGTAATCACTGTCCGTGAAATGAATTGAATCATGAAAGAGATTCTCAATAGACTTGCCAGAATTAAGAAAAAGGATGAAACGATCAAAATCCACGGCAATAAACTCAATGCATCGGATGATCCCATGCCACTGGAATTGATAAGACCAATGGCAGCAAAAACTCCGAAAAGTAAGACCGCAGTGGCATTTGTTGGACCTAAAGTGATAAATCTTCCTCCTCCAAAAATGCCACCCATGATCGCTGCTACAGCAGATCCGATCAGGCCATAACTTATTGGAAGGCCCGCAACCAAGGCATAAGCCATTCCTTGAGGAATGGCTAGCAAAGCTACATTAATTCCTGCTCTCCAGTCGCCAGACCACTTGGAGGAATCGTAATTCGCAAAGCATTCCAAAATCGGTGGACGGAATGGAGCGAAATTTAGCCAATTATTTAACCCCGGTGCTTTCTTTTCCATATTTCTAATGATAATTCGAAAGATAAGCCATAAGGATAGAATCTCCAAGTAGATTCACACAAACCACCTAGCTTGGCTTAACGGCAAGTTTTGAAAAACTTAATTATTATCTTTCAAGACAAGTATAATCTTGAGCAAATTTGAAAGTTGGAAAAATGTGAGAAAAAAATTCTCGGTGAGACTACTGTAAATACAGAGCACAAAGACAGCTCGTTATTTTGTCAGATCTGATTTGACGACGGTGTAGGCACTGCTTTTCCATCTCTTAAAAGCTTGTTGATAGATTGGGATTATTCGTTCGATCTTCTCTTCTAATTGAACCAAAAGTCTGTATTTTGGATTACCTATCTGGTTTTGGGCGTCTGTTTTATGTAGATCAACTAAACGGTTCGAAAGCACTTTTTTGCGTTCGAGGCCTTCACTTATTTCCTCCTTCAGTTTTTCAATCGCTTTAGCAATTTCGTTTTCCAGCAGAGCATAGTTTCGATTGATGTTTTTTTGAACTTCGCCTGTCACTGCCTTATCCAGAGACTTACTGGAAATCATATTGTTCAATTCCCCGATTGTTTCGCTAATTTCCTTTAGCATGCCATATTTTGCAAAGCCTTCAATTTGAATGTAATCCATAGTGGATCTTCCCTCTTTAAAATAACTTTCGACTTCTAGGAGTATTCTTTTGAATCGCTGAAATTCTCCGTCCAGCATCTGAATTTCTGATTTTAGAGCGATCGCTTCGACATTAAGGTGTTTCTCCATATGGTTTTCATTGGCGAGTTGCTCTTTCAGGAGTTCGATTTCCTGCTTCATTTCATTGATTTCGTTTATCTCTTTGAGGAGTGAACCAGGTAGGGGTGCATCAATACTTTCTTGAAGCAAAGCCACTTCATATGTGTCCAGAACTAGCTTTGCCAGCAACTTTGCACTTTTGGCAGAATGACCACGGCAGGTTATTTCAACCAAATTCTCATCCGCTAGTGTAGTGTGAGCCGTAAAAAGCGAACGTAAAATTCCTTGATCATTCTCGGCAAAGAATTCACTTTTGAAAGGCGAAAATATTAATTCTTTTGCGGTGGTAGAACCTTGAATCTGTCGGTTTAGAAATTCCAAAAAAGGTATTCCTTTCAAAGCTTGTGCATGAAGTTTAGCCATTTCACTGTGCTCGCACCTAAGAATTATTTGATATCTTGCCCAAGCTGGTGAATCGATTATGGAGTCGTTAACTTTAACCTGCGATTTATTTGTCTTTTGTACGGTTGAGTCAACTTTTACTTCTTTTGCTTCAATTACGGCTTTATCCAATTCCTGTTCATAAATATGATCTTCGATATCACTCCGAAAATTACCATAAATGAATAGAATAATACTTATGGTTATAATTGCTATGCAATGCCAAGCCTGCATTAGAATACATGAAATGACTTCATGATAAATTGCAACCCTAGTGTTGGATTTCCAGATAGATTAGAAAATACTCAAGAATTGACAAAATCGGTTTCACCATTTCCACTTTGATAGTGGATAGCCCGCCAATTCCATTTGAATATTCACGAAAACTAACGGCAATACAAAGACCCTTGTATGCATACATACTTTCTTTGTTACCAAATCGTTCGGATGCAGAAGACATTCTGCAAGAAACAAATTTAATCCTTTGCAGAAAAGCAGATGAATACGATCCAAATAAACATTTTCAGGGTTGGGCATTTAGGATCGCCCGATACCAAATTATGGCTCACATGACCAAGGCTAAAAGAAGCAAGATTAGTTTCAGCAATGAATTGGTTGATGCAATGGCTGAAGAGGATTTTGATGCTAGCACGATTCAGGTCACTCAAAGGGCACTACAGATTTGTTACGATTTACTTCCAAAACATATGAGGGCCATTGCCCGTTTGCGCTTCAAGGATGAGAAAAACCTGAAGGATATATCGGAGTTAGTCAACCGACCTCTCGGATCAGTTTCTGCGACCTTACATCGTATCCGCCAAAACCTTGCCGCATGCGTGAAGCAAAGAATGCCATCTATCGAAGCAGAACTAGATTCTTAAAAAATAAACTTTTTTGTATCATTTAGCTGATTTCTGCTAAATATTAGTGTAACCCCATGAACCAAATACATTACGAACAGGTAGATAAACTAACCTCCAAGGTTTTAGATGAGGTCGCTTCCTCAACCGAAATTTCAGAACTGGAACGATTAATTTGTTCTAATCCAAATCTGAGGAAACGATACTCCCATTTAATTCTGCAGGAATCCCTTCTTCACTGGGAGACCAGTGATGGCACTAATTTTGCCGAGGAAGAAGTTCTTAAACCAAAATTAATTTCCTTTCCCCTCGTTGCCTCGATAGCCGCTTCGATAGTGGCAATTTTCGGTGGATGGTTGCTCAATCTAAATTTCAAATCCAACGATGTTTTTTTTACCGAAAGTATAGCACAGTCTACTACTCCATCCATTTTTTCCGACAATAATGTTAAGCTTGATGGTGAATATGATTCCAATCAGCGAAAACCCAGTAACAATTCTTTGCTTTCTTTGGATTTATCTAGGATAATTGAAACTACCAACCTTTCGATTGCTACACGGGGAATTGAAACCCTTGAAAAGGAAATACGTTTCGATTCTGAAGCATTAGTTCGGATTCATGATAAAGTTCGCTCATGGAGTCGAGCGGAGCATTTAAGTGTTCCTGCAGAAAATGGGATATTGCCATATAATGGAAATAATATGATCAAGTTGTCCGAACCAGTTGTTGATGTTGACCTTCAAATTTCTCGTGTTCAGGA
>MDSZ01002379.1_pt1 | contig 13478 bp, 17 predicted proteins | sample 811201 | NCBI WGS metagenome assembly MDSZ01 (sample SAMN05326647, study PRJNA326480) | marine metagenome | isolation source: seawater | place: Indian Ocean: North | collected 2010
ATACATTAAATAATACAGCAACGCATACATTAAATAATACAGCAACGCATACAGAAACTAATACATCAAGTCAACCAAAAACAAATATACTTAGTAAGAATAATACTATAATTAAAAATAATAATGCTAATACAAATGATTCTTATTTAATATTAACAATTTTAATAGTAATTTTATTATGTATAATATTACTATTATTATACTTTAATAAAAAACTAAAGAAGAAATATATAATAGACAATATAAGAAAAAATGATAATATATTGAGAAATGAAAATTATATTAATAATAATCAAATGCAATTTGACTATGAATACAATAATCCAGTATTTATAAAACCTAATGATGATTACCTAGTTCCTGTATTTAAAAATCCAGAATATAATGAAAATAACCATAATTATGAATATATTGCATAAATTAAAAATTCAACTAAAATTTAAAATAATTTTTTTTCAAAATTTTCACACACTTTATTTTTCTCCCCCCCCCCCCGAATATAGGAAATTTTTGAGCACTGCTCATTATGCTTTTTTCCTATATTTTGCTACATAAATTCTCTTTATAAAAATATAGGAAATTTTCTTATATTATCTATTTTATTATCATTAAAATATAGGATTTTCCTATATTTCCTATATTTTTTTATATTTAAAAACAAAAGGAATTATTAAAATATAATATTAATTTATAAGAAATGGTTATCTATAATTGTATAATTTGTAATTTCACAACTAAAATAAAAACACAATACAAAACTCATCTCAACACAAAAAAACACAAAAAAAATGAAGAGAAAAAAGGTCTAAATATAGGAAAAATGAGCACAAATGAGCACAAAGTGAGCACAAATGAGCACAAAATGAGCACAAATTCACTAAAAGAATCTAGGTATAATTGTATTTATTGTAATAAAGATTTTAAGACAAATCCAAACCTAAAACGACATATGAAAAAATATTGTAAAAATATAGGAAATTTATATAATTCTGATAAATTAGAGAATAAAATTAAAAATATTGAAAATGTTTTAAATAATCAGCAAAAGCAGCATGATAAGGAGAAGAAGTTTCTTTTTAAGCAAATAGAATTACTTTTATCTAAGGTAGGAAATACAACAATTAATAATACTCAAAATATACAATTAAATAATTATGGAAAAGAGGATTTGAGTCATATAACTGAATCACTAAAAATAGATTTAATTAGTAAGCCTTATGGTATGATACAAAAATTAATAAAAGAAGTGCATTTTAATGATACAAAACCAGAAAATAAAAATATAGCATTAACAAATAAAAATGATAATAAGATTAAAATATTTAGTGGTAGTAAATGGATATATAAAAATAAAGAGGAAACATTAAATGATTTAGTTGATGGTAAATATTTCATCTTAGATACTTTTTATGAAGACCAAAATGATGTATTAAATGATAATACAAAAATGAAATATAAAAAATTCAGGTCATTTTATGATGAGAAAAATAAAAAGTTATTAGATAAAATTAAAAATGATAGTGAATTAATATTATTAAATAATAGATAAATTATAATTTTTTAACAAAATTATTTAGTGTAACATTTAAATCATTATCATGTAATTCATCTATTTTATATCTTAATTTAAGTGAATGTAATGTATTTTTAATACCATTTATCTTATTTTCTTTTGTCATAGGCTGTATATTTTTATAGCTAAAATACATCATAAATATAATTATTAGTAATATTATAAATATGATTAACCAAGCATATGTACTATTATTATCTGTATTTGAAGACTTCATAGCAATATTTAATACCACAGGCACTAAACAACCAATAGCAATAAATATTGCTTCCAAAACTGGACTAAATTTCTCAACAATATCACTATATTTTTTTTGTAATTTATCATCACCTATATCTACATTATCAAATGCAGTTAAGTATGTAAATAATCCTAAAACACCAGCACCTAAAAGTCCAGCACAGAAATTTGAAAATGTATTACCAAGCATAGCTTTTGAACCATAAATTATATCATATTTTTTTCTTAAATTGTCTACATATTCATTTGTAGTATCTTTACTTTTTAATACTTCCTTAGGAATATCTAATGGTTCACAATGATAATCATTTAACACCTTTGACAAATCTTTTAATTTATTATTTTTAGATATTTCATCTTTAAATCGTAACACATGATTCATTACTTTTCTCCAATCATGTTCTGTCCATAAATTAATTTTTTTAAAATTATCTTGAATATTATTTTTATATTTATAGAACTTTTTGTGTTTTGATAAAGGACCTAAAAATGTTTGCACAAAAACGTCGTCAAGTGCTTCAGTACCTAATCTCATACCAAAATTATCAATAAATCCAAATACAATTGCTCCTATACCAATAAACATAATAACACCTATTTTTGAGAATTTTTTTCCACTAATATATTTTTTTATTTTTTCCTTTTTTAGCACAGTAAAATTAGTTATTAATAATATTACTCCAATAATTAATAAGTAGAAAATACCACAATATTTATCTATTTTTACTACCTCATTTTCAACAATTAAAGCTGAAAAGTAACATCCAACAAAAAAACTTATTATAATTATACTATCAATAATAAATGATTTTATTGATAATTGTTCTTTATCTAAAACATATGGATGTTTAGTCTCATCAACATTTATTTTATATAAACTAATAACTATTAGTAATAAATTAATAATTAATATTATATAATTGAATGTTCTATTCATATTATTTTACAAGATAAATATAATTTAATAATTTTAATAAAATATTTAAATGTATAATAATATATTTATACATGGAAACAGATTATAAAATTGAAAATGACATACTATATATTAATCACAAAAATTTAATTAGTGTAATTGGTGGAGAAACAACATTATTGAAAAAACAAAGTTTTATTGATTTAGTAAAAAATGATTGTTTACTAAATAGTGCTGGAAAACCTTTATATTATATAAATAATAAATATGGTGTTTGGATTGTATTTATAAAACATCATTTATTAAATAATATTCTTAGTGAAAATAATAATATTAAAAATATTAAAATAATAAATGATGATGGTAGTAATTTTGATAAAATATTTATTAAATATATAAATAAATTTATTGATATAAATATTAATTTACAAATAAAAAATAATAAAATTATTTATAGCAATATTAAAAATATAAATATATAAAATGAATTGTAAAAAAATGTCTAGCAAAGATTTTACAATAACAAATACTATAATTAATGATAATGAAATATGGTCAGGTTATCATAAAGATTATACTCCTTTAACTAATGACCCAAAACCCATAATTTTTAAAATAATAGAAAACTGCACAAAAGTTAAAATCATTGTTAACAATAATATAAAAAAATTTGATGAATTTTACAATTTACAAGATATGTATGTTGTATATAATTTACTTTAATCATTGAAACATTTTTTTAAAATTAATATTTATAAAATTTAACAATTCATTTGGGGTATATCTTAATTTTGAATCATAATTTAGACATTTTCTAACAATAAATAATATAATCTTACATATATGGTAATTATACTTATTCAAATTGAAAATAGCATCTATTTTTAATTTTTTACTAGCATTTGGTAACATAATCTTATTATCATGAGTAGTATTTTTATTTAGTACCCATTTATTTTTATAACTTGAAAAATAATTTAATATTCTATAATCAGACAATATATATTTTTCTTCTGGCACATCTATTAAATATACTATATTTAATAGCAAATCTTCATCTTTTTTTGTTCGTATTAAATTTATATTAAATAATAATTCATAAAATAAAATTCCATAACTCCACATATCAATACTTTCATTAAATGGTATTTTGAAGAAAATCTCAGGGCTTCTATACCATATGGTTTGTATATTGCACCTATAATTAACTTTTTCATCATGTTTTATTTTACTTAAACCAAAATCACCTAATACACATGAATAATCTGTTTCAATATTATTTTTAAAAAGTATATTATCAGGTTTTAAATCTCCATGAATTATATATTTAGATTGTAAATAATCCAATGCTTTTAAAACATTTTTTAATACAATTATTTTTCCTTCTAGATTAAAATTTTTAAATTTTGTTCCAAGTAAATTACTAGAATATAATTTCATAACAATACAATTATGACCTCTGAATTTGAATTCATCTATATAATTTATACAATATTCACTATTTTTAACTAATTTTAGTATTTTTAATTCATTTATATAACTTTCATAATAATATGATGCATTTTTATTGATTTTTATTGCTACATTAATAAAATCCTTATAATCTATACATCTTATTACATCTCCATATGCACCTTTACCTAAAATGTCTTCAAATTTATATCTGTAATTTATATGTTCATCTCTTGAGGTTATATATCTATATTCATGGTCAAACATATATTTTAATTTACTTGGACTATAAAATAAATTTTCAAAATCTATTTCTTTATCCTTTTTGTAATAATAAATCTTTTTTATATTTAAATCACATAATTCATCTATTTCAAATTTACTTAACTTTTTTTTATATATATCTAAAATGTAATCATCTTTTTCCAATGAATCACTCATTTTAAATTAAACTTAATATTAATTGTATAATCAATTTTACATTTTAAATATTTTATATTTTAATATATTAAAATGAAAAATAAAATTAACAAAGTTTTACTTATTATATTTATAACACTATGTATATTTACATATTTTATGTATGTTGAAAAAAACAATGAACATTTTACTAATAATAATAATAGTAATTTAGTTCCAATACTTAAAAGACCATTTGTTAATTTATATGATAATTTTGGAAATAAACTAAATGTATTTCTTATATCTAAGCCATTTTCATCAGATAGTGAATATGAAATATACAAAAAACACAAAGATAATAATATATTTTTAGGTATTACAAGTTATTTAGAGTTTCCAGGAAAAGTGTCAAATCCTTTTGAAAATTTTACTGAAAATTATAATAAATATAAATATAATGAAATAGCACAAGGTTGGATTTATTGCTTCAAAGATAAATATAAATATATACCATCACATGTACCAAATTTATTTGCTAGTGAATCAGATTGGACTGATTGTAATGTATGTAAACCAGACAAAAGTATAAAAAAAACATATGATTTTATTTATATTTGTTTAAAAGTAGATGAAAAGAAACAATTGTGTGATGATTGGGCAACATATAATAAAAATTGGTCTTTGGCTAAAAAATGTTTAGATATATTTTGTAATAAATATAAATTAAAAGGTTTATTAGTTGGTCGTAAAGGTTGTAAATTACCACAAGGATGTAATTATATGGAAACAACAAATATGTTAAAATATCATGAATTGCTTAAAATGTATAATAAAGCAAAATTTATTTTTGTTCCTAATGAAGCAGATGCATCTCCAAGAGTTTTATCGGAGGCTTTAAATACAAATTTAGCTTGTTTAGTAAATAGAAATATATTAGGTGGCTGGAAATATGTAAATGACCAAACAGGTGAATTTTTTACAGATGAAAATGATATTAGTGCTTCTTTAGAGAAGTTATTAAGTAAAATTAAAAGTAAACAATATAATCCTCGCAACTTTTTTTTGAAGAATTATGGTGTTATAAATGCTGGTAAAAAACTAAAAGAATTTTTATATGATAATTATGGTGATAAAATAAATATTGATAAATCATTAGTAGATTATGTGACTCCAGAATTTGTTAAAAAAGATTTTAAGCCTTGTAAGCCAATAAAAGAAATGATTAAATAAAAATATATTAGTATGTTAATATGATTTATTCTTTCTTATTTGGTGGTATATTATTTACAATAATAAATTTAGTTGTCAATAAATTAAATAATAGTGAATTGGCTGCTTTGATTTCTATGATACCTATAGGATTTTTAACAATATTTATTATTAATGATAAAAATATAATTAAAACGTATGTAAGAAATATATTTTTTGTAATTATAATAAATTTACTTGTTGCAGCATTATTTTATTTATTGCTTAAATATACTAAACTCAAAGTATATACTACAACAATTTTAATTATAGTATTATGGATAATATTACAGGCATTTAATTATAAATTTAATAATTTTAAAAATGAACCTATTATTATTGATAATACACTATAAATATTTTAATTAGAGAATCTTCTTAATTTTTTTATCATTCTAACTCCATCATTATTATGATTTACACTAGCAGCGTCAACAAAATCTACTCTAGATTTTGGATTTAAAAATGCATGTGTCTTTAATCTTCTATTTGAAATTACACCATTTGAATTTTTTGGTAATATAGATGCTAAATTACTTACTTTTCTTGTTAAACCTAAATTATTCATAACTAATCCTCTTTTTAATAATTCTTGATTCATAGAGTATTTATTATTAGCTCTTTTACTAAAAAGTTTTACTTTGGCTTTTGACGATAAAGGAAAAACTGAACGCCCACTTTTAATTTTATATTTTTTTTTAAGATAAAATCCAAATGGTGAATCTAATGATGTTAAAAGTAAATTATCATAATTATACATTTTTCCAAAATTTTCAGCCAATTGTAATAGTTTTGAACCTATAGCTGGTTTTGCACATATTAATGGTAAATATATATCATTAGCATTAACTTCTTGTAAAAATAGTAATCCACATAAATTATTTCTTAATTTATCTCTTCTAACAACTTTTTTATTTAATGTTTTAGTTTTTTTTCTTAAATTTAATTTTGTTTCTAATTCATTTGTAAATAACAAAAAAGAAAAATCAGAATTAGTATAACTTTCATTTATATATCTTTCATTAACAGAGTACTGACATAATTTTTTCCCTCCATAACCTTTTTTTAATGTATTTTCATACATATTTATTTCATCTTGACTTGGCTGATATACTATATAATTTCTGTGATTAGGAATTCTAAATGAACTTTTTTGATAGTCATTAACTCTAGATTGTAATTTTAACATTGATTCAAACATTTCATCATTATTTGCTATAGTTCCAGCATTATTATTAGATAGTGATACATTAGAAGCAGAACCTCCTGTAGCATTATTATCATTGGCATTAATTGGTCTTTTTACAGCATAATGAGATATTTCATCAGTAATTTTTACTTTTAAGAATAAAATATTACAATTTAAATTAGGTCCTCTAATTAAACCATCATAATTATTTAAATCATTAATAAAATCAATTGCCAAATTTTGTTCCATATACTATATTAAAATAAAATAAATTAATATATTATATGGCTGTAGTATTAAAAAAAAAAACATCTTCTAAAGCAAAAGCAAAACCAAAACCAGTTAAGAAAAGCACTGCAAAAGCAAAAGCAAAACCAGTTAAAAAGAAAAGTTTAGCAAAACCAGTTAAGAAAAGCACTGTTAAAGCAAAACCAAAAGCAAAACCAGCTAAGAAAAGCACTGCTAAAGCTAAATCAAAAGCAAAACCAGTTAAGAAAAGCACTGCTAAAGCAAAAGCAAAAGCAAAAGCAAAACCTAAAGCAAAACCTAAAGCAAAAGCAAAACCAGTTAAGAAAAGCACTGCTAAAGCTAAAGCAAAAGCAAAACCAATTAAAAAGAAGAGTGAAGTAAAAGTGAAAGTCCCTAAAAATATTATCACTAATTTAGATGACTGTAAAAAAGTTAAAAATGCTAAAATAATACCATATGATAAAAGTAAAAAAATTTTAATGAAAGATTGTCAAAATTATTGTAGTAGATTAATAAAAAAAGGTTATTATTATAAACAATCAAAAAATCCAAGTTTATGTGGTGTAATGGTTAACAAAGATTTAAAAGAATTTTGGGAAAAAGGTGTAGAAGAGTTTCCAATGATTAATATTAAACAAAAATATATTTAAATAAATATTAGTTAATTTTAATATGAATAAATATCATATACAATATTTAGATGGAGGTATGATGTATGAACTAAAAAAAAAATTTACAAATGATGATGCAAATGCTATTTTAGATAATAAGTCATATATAATTAATATTTATAAAGAATATATTAATCTTGGCTGCGATTACATTACAACTTGTAATTTTCAATACAATCCATTAAAAATGAATAATTGGAAAACTCTTATAGACCATACATATGGTTTATTTGTTAAATTAAGAAATCAAGAAATAAACAATAACAATTATAAAATTTTATGTAGTTTACCACCATATTTTGAAACTTTTAATAATGGTTTAATTGATAAAGACTATATTAATTATTATAAATATATTATCAAAGTTATGGACCCAATTACTGATATTTTTATAATTGAAAAAGCAGTATCACCTATTCATATTGAAACAATATTAGATTTAATTAGAAAACATACAATTAAAAAGACTATAGTATCAATTTATGTTAATGGATTTATTAAAAAAAATGATATTCAGAAAATAATAAATAATTATGAAATTTACGGTTTATTATTAAATTGTTGCAGTTTTGAGAAAATGTATGATTATTTTAGCACAACTATAAATAAACTTACTATAAATGAAAAAATTTATTTAGGATTTTACTGTAATATGATAAATGAAATAAAGTATAATTTACTTAATAGTTATAAAAAAACTGATGATTATAATATTTTAGAATTTAAAAATGATAAAAAAATCACTATGGATAATTTAGAATTATTTTTTAAAAATTATAATAGAAGAAATAGATTAATAATTGGTGGTTGTTGTGGATATGGTGTAAAAGAAATGGGATTATTGATAAATTATCTAAGATATTTTAATTACAGATTTTAAGAATAATTAATTAGCCTTTTTAATTTATTACCTAATATAATTTTAAGTTCATTAATAACACCTGGTTCTTTTAAAATATTTAAATTATGTGGTATTTTTGATATATTTTTCTCTGTAACTGTGATTTTAAAATTTAATAGCAAATAATCAGTTTCTAAATATTGTAGGCTATCATATATTGACTGTTTATTTATATTTTCAAGATATAAAAAAAAATCTTTAGGTGAATATTTATCATAATCATATTTTTTCATTAAATAATTATGATGATTTAGTGCATTTTCACTACATAATTTTTTATAAGTCATTTACATAAATTTACAATAATATTCTTTATATAAAATTTACACATTTTTTAAAAATTCTACTTAAATAATTATTACTAAATTTCTATAAATATGATTTATAAGTTTATAGAAATTTTTTATAATTTTGATGATATATCACTTAAACAAGAAGATTATACCAAACATAATTTGGAACTAAATTTTTATATGAAAAAAATAGTAAAATATTTAAAATGGCGTAAATATGTACTATGCTTACTTTTACCACTATTATTAACTGATTTTATTTTAAATATTATTAGTTTTACAGAGATTCAACACAATATTAATAATTATAATACATCATATTATGGCCCAACTCTTCAAACTAATTTATATAACAAAAGTAAAACTTTAAATTATTTAAAAATATACACTTTAATCGAAGGTTCTGTAACACTTTTAAAAATGGCAATAATTGGTGCTGCATATTATTATAATGAAGAATATATAAAAAGTAAAAAAATCATAAATTATTATTTATTACTAAGTATAATTTATATATATTTGTTATATTTGAATCCTATTAATCACTATTTTAGATTTAATACTCATAGTGAGAATATATTGGAGGGTAATGGTTTCACATATATTGTGTTTTGTATGATGAAGCAATTAATTCCATTGAGTGTGCCATTTTTTTCAAGTTGCGCATGGAGTTTTAGAAATTTAAAAATAATTATGCCAGAAAATATTTATTTGGGATGGTTGTATAAATACTCACTAAATATGTTCTTAATAACAGGTGGTACTTTGTTATTAGTAATAAATCAATTTATAGATAATTATTATATAAGTGTTTCTATATTGATATATATAATAAGTATATTTGTAAGTCATAGAATTTATAAAAATGAATTTATTTCATATCATAATATTAATAATTTATCAAATATTATACAATACAATTTTAATATTGAGTTTATGATTAATTGTGCATTATCTTTAGGATTTATATTAGCATTAGTGTACTTTTTTTCATATGATGTTATAAATTATAAAGGAATATTGTCGTATAGTATAATTGATATAGTAATATTAAAATTAAAATTTGTAATATACATATTTTTTTATAGAATATTTATTTGTGATAATACAATAGATATTATGTTATATTTAGAAAAATATAAAAATATTATTAAAGATGAATTAGAATCGTATAATAAAAAAATGATTAATATTGAAAAAAAATTATATAACGATTACACTTTTAATTTTAATGTTTATAATGGATACAACACTATTTAATTTTAGCAATATTCTACATTTTTATCTGATTTTTTCTTTGGCAACATCATTGTTGTCATATGTTCTAGTTTATTAAGTATTTCATCTTCTTTCATATTAGCAATATGATAATAACTAAGAGTAAGTCTTGGTAGATTTTTAGTTTTCAAATAATTTTCAGTAATATATAGTGTATTCATGTAAATTCTATGCATCTTAGCCAAATTACTCATTTTTTACTTCTTCAAGAGAACAAGAATTTTAAATCAATTTTATTTTAAATTTGTAATTATTTTTATTGCTAATTAGTAATGAATATATTAGATATAAATGCTAAAAATATACAACTTTTAAAAGAACATAAATATAAAAATAAAAATAAAAATAAAAAAAGCAAGTTAAAAAGAAAAAAGAAAAAAGTTAAAACTAATAAGAATGATAAAAATATTGAAAATATCAAAATATATAGATTTTATCCTAAAAAAAAATTATTAACATATAATGAAAAATTAAAAATTTTAGAAAAATTATAACTTTTTTATCCCTTAAATTATTTAATTATATATTTTTTTATAATTACTAAAAGTTTTTAGTATGAATTTATTTAATATTTAAATGCCTAAAACAAATTATGTTGGTGTTAAAAATTGTGAAAAACACAATTTTTTTGAAACAAAAGTAACATTTAAGAAAATTTATAATAATCCAATTATTAATAATTTGTGTAAGCCTTTAATGCAAGGTGCATTAAATAATGATAAGGTTCTAGAAATGAAAGAAGAATATAAGCAACATAGCAATTATTTAAATTTTAAAAATCATATTGTTATTGCTGATTTACATAATACTTTTTATATTGTTGATGGACAACATAGATTAGAAATGGCAAGATTATTATACGAGGAAAATAATGATATAAATGATTATTTATATTTTTGTTGGTATAAATGCAAAAATGAAAAAGATATGCGAAATTTATTTAACTCAATAAATAAAGATTCATGTAAAAATAAGTTTTATGTTAATCAAGATGATTTTAAACAAGTAAAAATTAATGAATTTACTAAATTATTAAAAGAAAATTATAAAACACATTTTTCTAAAAAACAATCAACTTCCTCTAAAATAATGACTATTGAAGAATTTAGAAATTATCTTATAAATATAAAATATTTTGACAATAATTTAACACCACAAGCCTTATATAATAATATTGTAAAAAAAAATGAAGAATTTTTTATTGAAAATAGATATAGTATTAATTTCGAAAATAATAAAAGTAATTATTACATTGAAGAGCAAAAAAATATAGAGAAAAAGGTTATTATGTCTCTTAAAAATGCCAATTTTATAAATTGGTTACAAGATAGTACTAATAATCCCGCAAAACATATTTTACGTAAAGGTAAAAAACGCATTAATCGTAATTTACGTTTACAAGTTTGGAATAAAGAATTTGATAAAAATCAACAATCTGGACTTTGCCCAATAAATAATTGTAGTGTAATATTAATCAAAGAAAGTGAACAAAAGAGTAATTGGGATTGTGGTCACGTAATTTCTGAATTTAATGGTGGAGAAACTAATTTAGGGAATTTAAGACCAATATGTAAAAAATGTAATAATTCTATGGGTAAAACTAATTGGGATATATATGAAAATGATTTATTACTTTGATAGAATTTTTGGTAATTTTTGTAATTTTGATTTTTCATAATATTTAGGAAAACTACATATTCTTACATGTAAATAGTTTACACCAAGACCTTGTGTACTTATCCATATATTATCATATTTTTTAAGCATTTTTTTTGCTTCTTTTGCTACTAATTTCCATAATTCTTCTTGTTGAACTTTTGATGCATTTTTCATAAAATGGTATATATTTGTAAATTGTTTTCCTGATTTTGGAACTGGAACAACCATCATTGTATCACCAGGTAAATTAGAAAATGATATTACATGTTTTTTGTTAATATTTTTCTTTTTATTAAAATGTTCTTTAAAAGTTTTTAAATCTTGTCTATTTTTATCAAATAAGCGTTTATCTTCAATAAATTCTTCTTTATATGGTAAATCAATATTTTTATTTAAAACACTTGTTCTCCATAAAAATGGTTTATTAATATTATTTGGCATTTTTGGATGATTACCATTTTTCCAATTTTCTAATACTTCATTCCATTTTAGCATTATATAAAATATAATATATATTTATTTATTTAATTTTTTTTTAATTCGTAATTTATTTGAATGGCATTTTCTACAATTTGTTGCGTTCATATTTAAGCGAGCATAACATATTCTACATATTTTCTTTTTACAATTAGTATTTTCAGCTAACATTTTTAATGTAGGTTCTATCATTATAATTTAATTAAAATATTTTATTTTAAATATAAAAAAATAAAATAAATATAATTATTAATGAATAATTATGTTATTGCTATACCATCATATAAGAGACATACAACCTTAGATAAAAAAACGATGAGTGTTTTAAAAGATTATAAAATCAATCCTAACAAAATTTATATATTTGTAGCAAATCAAGAAGAGAAAAATAATTATGAAAATCAGTTAAATAGTAAAAGTTATAATAAAATTGTAGTAGGTAAGCCTGGCATACAACATATAAGAAATTTTATGCCAAAATACTTTCCAGAAAATCAATATATAGTATATATGGATGATGATATAAGTAAAATAAATATATGTAAAAATAATATAAAACCATATGATAAAAAAAACAACAAACTAGAAAAACTCAAAAATCTAGATAAATTTATTAAAGATGCATTTAAATATAGTGAAAAGAAAAAAATGTATAATTGGGGTGTATATCCTATTGATAATCCATATTTTATGAAAGCAACTTCAAATAACAAAAGTAATTATGTATCTGAAGATTTAAAATTTTTAATAGGTTATTTAACTGGTGTAAAAAATAATAGAAAAGCAGAAATACGTACTATAGGTGATAAAGAAGATTATGAACGCACAATTAAATATTATTTGAAAGATAATGGTGTGTTGCGCTTTAATAATATATGTTGTAATACAAAATGTTATAAAGAACCTGGTGGTATTCAAGCAATGAGAAAA
>MDSZ01150938.1_pt1 | contig 13477 bp, 15 predicted proteins | sample 811201 | NCBI WGS metagenome assembly MDSZ01 (sample SAMN05326647, study PRJNA326480) | marine metagenome | isolation source: seawater | place: Indian Ocean: North | collected 2010
ACAAGAAATGATAGATCTTATGAGGGTGATTGGGAAAATGATAAGCCTCATGGTTTTGGAATAAATACATTTCCAAACGGAAAAATTTACACTGGTAGGTTTGAGAATGGAAAACCGGTGGGTGAAGGTCAATGGACATATGCTGATGGTAGAACCTTTAATGGAACATGGGTAAATGGCGCATTTGTAAATATAGAGAATAAGGCAGCCATACAAGAGTATAGGTATATTACTTTTATAATAAATGTTCTTGTAATTGGTGCGATGCTCTCTTTTGTAATCTATTGGTTTTTAAAATTTCTGAAAATTATCTAAGAGGTGCCATAAAAGCATCTATAATTGCTTGCTGATTAGTTATAACAAAGTAAATATAGAATGCTAGAAAGCCTACTCCAAATACTTTTTGGTTGACTATTTTATTCAACCTTGAAAATTTAGCAACGCATTGGCCAAAGTTATATGCAAAATAGCCAACGGCAAAAAAGAATACTAGTCCAATTATTAAAGCCATAGTTTAACCTAGCATTGGTGGCATAGTTACACAAGATTTAGTCAAGAATAATATCAATCTCTTTTGGAATTAAACACGTAGAGTTATCGAACGCATTTGTATATCGGACAAACATGCCAAATGGAGTTGTAGAATCAACAATCCTATTGAATATTATACCTGCTCCTGTGCTAAGAATAGTGTTAGTATCAATTTTCTCCTCTGCTTCAGGTACTAATCCATATTCTCCTGTTAGAGTACCTGTTTTACAAATAATACTAATTGGGCCGCAATTAGCCTGATATCTGATTTGTCTTGGAGTTGTAAATTCAATTCTCGTTTCAGATGAATATAATTTACATGATGATTCTAGAGGGTCCTCATACTTATTGAATGTATTGACCTGCATAAGAAATTCATACGATCCTGAAACCCGTGTGCCGCAACTTACTGTAAATATAAGAATAAATATAGTTATTATGATTTTCATTAGCTAAAACTATGCATTATTTCAGTACTGTACGCCCATAAAGATTTACTCACCTCCTGGTTATATGAGATAGATGAAGATTTTCTAGGTCTACATTTATCGAAATAAAGTCCGGATATATTAAATAAATCAGCTTCAGATGCTAGATAAATGGATGTTAACGCACCCTCTTTTGAGGATATACCAAAGTATTTAATGAAACTTGATATAATTTTAAATGGTAGTGAATTATTATTTGCAAAATCAGTGCTTACTAATCCCGGGTGGAGACAATTTATACATATGCCTTTATCGATGTATTTTCTATTCAACTCATAGGTTAAATAAATATTTGCGAGTTTACTCCTCTTGTATGCATGCCAACCATTATACCCCTGTATATTTTGAAAATCATTTATCCTTAAAGTTATCCCACGATGCGCTTCAGAGCTAACGTTAATAATTTTTAGCGATTCAGATGACTCAGCAAATAAATTCGAAAGAACAAAATAGCTCATATGATTCAAGGCAAATGTTTTCTCTAGACCTTCATCTGTTATTGTCTTCTTCATGAATATAGCTCCAACATTATTGACTAAAACATCTATTTTTTGATACTTATTGACTACTAATCTGTGAAAATCGATATTTGATCTTATTAGAGATAAGTCGAAACTAAATACATCGCAGTTTATTTGATATCTAGATTCAATGCTATCTCTTATATCATTCAACTTTCCTACATTTCTAGAAACAAGGATTAGATCAAAGCCCTTCTCTGCTAAGCCTTTCGCAGTCTCCAAACCAATACCCATTGATGCTCCAGTGACTATAGCTAGCATCATTATTTACCTGCTTGTTTAATAATATAACTAAATATATCTGCGAGTTTATTACCCTTTTTGGGAAACAGTTTATTTAGATATTTTTCTGCTTTATTTTTATAATCATTACACAATGATAGCGCCTCATCTTTATCCATATAGTTGAGTATATTTTTGTTATCTTCATCTTGATCTTGATCAATTATATCATCAACAATTTGAAAACACCTTCCAAGAAGATTTCCATACTTTCTTGCAGAATTTATATTAGATTTATCGCCTAAAGCAATATAGGGTGCTGATATGCAAAATTCAAATAGCTTTGCAGTTTTCAACTCGTGAATATGTAAAATTTTGTTCAAACTTATTTTTTTTGATTCTGAGGCAATATCAATAGATTGTCCCCCAGCCAAACCATATGCTCCCGAAACCCTTGATATTTCATGGCACACTCTAGAATCATATTTTTTTGATAGCAACTCAAATGCCAGAGTCAGTAGGCCATTTCCTGACAAGATTGCTTGCGCTTCATCAAACTTCTTGTGTGTAGATAGTTTTCCTCTCCTATAATCATCGTCATCCATACTTGGTAAGTCATCATGAACTAATGAATAACAGTGAATAAGTTCTGTTGCTAACATCATATTTAAGTAGAAAGTCTTTCTAAGGCCAATTGATTTAGCAACCTCGGAAAGTATGATAGGCCTCAGTCTTTTGCCTCCATTGCTAATGCTATACCACATTGCAATTTGGAGTATGTTTGAAGTACTGTATTTTTTAAAAAAAAGTCTTAGATCGGTATTAAACAGTTTTCTCTGAGTAGATATGTATTGTTCTATATTCATCAATTAGTCTATTATGACAGAAAGCCCGATTGATATGAAAAATAAAAAATACTTGTATGGCATTACTCTCTTGGTTATTTTATATGGCGCATACATTAATTCTTCACTTTTAGAAGAAGCGATTATAGATAATATAGTTAATCTAAAAAATTACTATATAAAAAGTCCTGTCGTCTTCTCAGTTTTATTTTTTCTCGCTTACATTATCCTCACTACCATGTCTCTCCCCGTTGCGCTAGTGCTTGGATTATTATCAGGTTTTATTTTTGAAGTTTATATTGCGATAATCCTTATATCGTTTTCTTCATCTATAGGTGCCACACTAGCCATGATAATATCAAGATATTTTATAAGGGAGTATGTTCAAAAAAAATTTAAAAATGAAATCACGATCATGAACAATGAGCTAAGTAAGCATGGGGCTTATTATCTTTTTGCTTTGAGAATGTCTCCAATATTTCCATTCTTTATAATAAATATTGCTTTTGGACTGACAAAAATGCGTGCTTTAACTTTTTACTTTGTCAGTCAAATAGGAATGTTGCCAGCATCATGTATAATAATACTCATTGGATCTGAGCTTGATAAAACTATAATTAATGGAAGTCCATTTACTTATGAAATAATTCTGTATCTGACTTTATTTGGTGTATTGCCTTTCGTATTCAAAAAGTATATCAGAAATAACTAGATTGATCGTCAATGAAAGGTGCATTTGCATCTTTATGTGATAATTTAAATTTAATGTCAGGCCATTGAATATTTAGCTTAGGATCATCATACCTGATTGAGCGTTCATGATGCGGCGAATAATAGTTATTCACTTTATAGATAATGGTAGCTTTTTTGCTTAAAACTAGAAATGCATGTCCGAACCCCTCAGGTATGTATAATTGGTTGTGATTTTCTGATGATAGCTTTTCTCCCACCCAGTGACAGTATGTAGGTGATGATTCTCTTAAATCTACTGCAACATCAAATATTTCACCTTCAATTACTCGTACTAATTTTGCCTGTGACATTGGATTGCTCTGAAAATGTATACCCCGCAAGGTTCCGTACTCAGAGTATGATTGATTATCTTGTATTGAATTGAAGGTGTTGCCACTAAAAGACTGGAATTTTTTTTTATTGAAGCTTTCATAAAAATATCCTCTTGAGTCCTCGTAAATTTCGGGTGTTATAATCAAGACATCTTTAATAGCCGCTGACTTTATTTTCATTTTTTGTACTACTTTATTAAGTTCATGAGGTATTTTCCATAATCACTTTTAATATATTTCTGTGCCAACTCTGAAAGCTTGTCACTAGAAATAAGACCTTTGTTGTAGGCTATCTCTTCTGGACATGCAATCTTGAGACCTTGTCTTTTTTCAATAGTGTATACAAAGTTACTAGCGTCAAGGTATGATTGGTTTGTCCCTGCATCGATCCATGCATAACCTCTGCCCAGTATCTCACTATATAAGTTCTTCATTTTCATATATTCAATATTCACATCAGTAATTTCTAACTCCCCTCTACTTGAAGGCTTTATACTTTTAGCAATTTCTGTGGCATTCTGATCGTAGAAATAAAGGCCTGTCACAGCGAGATTAGACTTCGGTTTTTGTGGTTTTTCTTCGAGACTTATCACCGCTCTATTCTGATCAACTTCACAGATACCAAACCTTTCTGGGTCAGCTACGGTATATGAAAATAATGTGTTTGACTGTGATTTTGAAGAGTCCAATAGCTTACTACTCAATCCATTACCATAGAAAATATTGTCAGCTAAGATTAATGCACAATGATGATTCTTTATGTGCCCATCTGCAATTATCAATGCTTGGGCAATGCCCTCAGGTTTAGGCTGGACCTTATAAGTAAGCGAGATGCCCCAATCACTCCCGTCGCCGAGTAAATTTTTAAATAGATCAATATCGTTTGGAGTAGTGATTATAAGAATATCTCTAATATCTGCCAACATTAGTACACTGATAGAATAATAAATCATAGGTTTATCATAGACGGGTAAAAGACACTTTGTGGATGCGAGTGTAAGTGGATATAACCTTGTGCCACTGCCGCCTGCTAGAATAATGCCTTTTCGGTTCATAGTTTTGAATTGATAAATTTATTCACGTCATCTTGCCAGGATGACAATTTAACACCAAATGTATCACTCAACTTTGATGTATTCAACACGCTATACTTAGGTCGCTTGGCTTTAGTAATTACATCGTTAGATTTAATAGGAATAATCTTGAAAGTGTTTTTTATTCCATGCTTTTTACAATATTCTTCAACAATATATTTTGCGAATTCATACCAACTCACTTCTCCTAATGAGGACATATGATAGGTACCAACAAGATTGTCTCTTAAGTCATCAGGATGTAAAAAATATTTTTCAATGCATGTATAAGAAATATCAGAAATAAATTTAGCATAATTAGGGACACCAATTTGGTCATCGATAATCCTGAGTATCTCCTTGTCTCGAAGTTTTCTGATAATTTTATTTGGAAAATTATCACTTTCATTGTCATAGACCCAACTAGTTCTGAATAAAAAATGTTTTACATCCGATGATTTGAGGACATTCTCACCATTAAGCTTAGTCTTTCCATATGCGTTTATTGGATTGGCAAGATCTGTCTCAGTGTACGGGCTATGAGCACAACCATCAAAAACATAATCAGTTGAATAATGAACGAATAATTTTCCAGTTCCATTTATTACCTTACAAATATTTCTAATAGATTCACAATTAACTTTTTCTGACAATGAATAGTTATCCTCTGCTCCATCAACATTTGTATAAGCCGATGCATTGATTATGCAATCGCAATTACTATCAATGATATATTTTTTTGTGAGATCAAAGTTAGATGTATCACACTCACTTTTTGTTAGTGTTGTTATATCAAAAGTATCAGGTTTATATCCTTTACTTAGAGATTTCCCAATCTGACCATTGGCTCCAAATATTAAAACCTTAATAATTCTTCACCACCCAATTTTTATAATCAGTGGTGTTGACTCTTGATTTTAGCCATAGTGAATTATCTTGGTACCACTTTAAAGTCTTCTTGATTCCACTACTAAAGTCCTCTAGCGGTTTCCAACCTAAATCGACCATCGACTTATTTGAGTCAATGGCATATCTTCTATCATGACCTAGCCTATCAGGCACATATTCAAAGATTTTTTCAGTCTCTAACGTTTTATCTATGCAGTTGATGATCGTTTTTAAACAATCTAAATTTGTCATTTCTGACCTGCCACCAAAGTTGTATACCTCGCCAATTTTGCCATTATGCAATGCTTTTAAAATACCTTTGCAATGGTCGTCAACGTAAATCCAGTCACGTATTTGTAAACCATCTCCATAAATTGGTACTTTAGAGCCTGCATTGATTCTATTAATAGATAAAGGGATCAGCTTCTCAGGGTATTGATATGGACCGTAATTATTTGAGCACCTAGTTATAATCACAGGAAATCCATATGTTATGTAATATGACAAAGCGATCACATCGGCAGATGCTTTAGATGCGCTGTAAGGATTACTTGGTTTTAATAGAGACTTCTCGGTAAATGGATTTTCATCTTTAGTAAGTGAACCATACACCTCATCTGTAGAGATTTGTATAAATTTAAATGTGCTAGACAAAACTTTTTTATCGATCAAATCTCTGCACGCAGATAGCATATTATGTGTGCCGTTCACATTTGTTTGAATAAAGCTACTATCATCCTTTATAGAACGATCCACATGAGTCTCGGCCGCAAAGTTGATGAGAGCATCAAATTTTTCTTTTTTTATGAATTCATAGATATTCTTACTTCTGATATCTTCTTTAATGAATTTATATAATTCGTTGGTTTGAAATATCTCATGACTATCCTGAGACCCTGCATAACTGAGGTTATCGAGTGATGTTACATGATGTTTATTATCTAGGGCTAATTTTATAAAATTCGTTGCAATGAAACCATTACCACCAGTCACTAATATTTTCATATCACTATTATTTTGAGTTTCGATTTACTGAATTAATATTAACATACAATAAACTTATAAAAAATGTGATTGCTTGATGATGAGCAAATTGACTTTGAGTAAGTTGAGATGTAGCAAGCATAAGTAGAATGATTAGTATCTCATAATTTCTTATCGAAATTGAGTATTTAAGAAAGTAGAGATAGATAAGAAATAGTAGCACCAGAGCTGGTAAACCAAATTTTACTAGAATGTCCAGATACTCATTATGCAGGTGATCCCTCGGTGTAACTGTATAATTATTTTGTGTGATCCATTTTTTCATATCAGGCTCAAGTGTACTTGGCCCAATTCCTATGAGGATATTATCAGTGCTTTTCAATACTCCATAATGTAAGTATGCGACTCTCTCTCTAATTGAGACATGTCCATTTGCCTCAATATCAAATAGATTTATGTCTACCATGCGGGACAATCTTGTTGACAAAGAGTTAGATGTAAAGGTTACTAAAAAAAGAATGACTAGAGTGCTAATAAATAACTTATAGCTTTTCGTAAGGGCTATAATCAGCGCTATACAAATTATAATACCAATGAGTGGACCTCTTGTGGCTGTCATAAACATTGGTACGATAAAAAAAAGAAAACTTAGCCCATAAATTATAGAATCATATTTATTGCTAGCCATGAACATACGATATAAGGAAACCATTGACATAAGAGCGCAGATATTGGCATATGTTATTGGATGGCTTGATGTTCCCCAGTATCGCTCATAATTATATTGGCTCGTGGTGTATATTAAGGTTACGGCAGCAGACACCGATGCGGCAAGTATGATTAATTTATAATACTTATCGTTATATGATATTGCTAACAAAGGTGTTAGTAACAACAATCTTGTATAGTTATCAATTTCAGAAATGCGCGAGTTATTCAATATGGCTGATGTGATGATAATTGTTGTAAAAGTGAGAATTAAGAAAATCAATTTCTTGTGAGATTTCAATAATTCTTTTAGGGCATCAAAATTAATCACGCATAAAAGTAATGTTATCAGCAGAAAGATATTACTAATGTCTCTATTAATGAAGTTAAAGATTAAGAAAAATCCAAAACTAGCTTGTTGTAACTTAAACATTTTAGATTGTAGATAACTATTAATAGCCACCTCCCTTTAAAATGACTGCTATTCCTCTCATGATAATTTTGATATCAAGAAGAAAGTGTTTAATTGCAGATGAATGTAGATAGGAGTCTATATATTGATATTCATATATAGGGTTACCAAAATCTGGTTTACCTTTCATAATATGCCCAAGACCAAGCATACCTCCTTTTAGTAATTTCCTTGTAATATTACCTTGATCTAAGTCCCTTTGATAATGAATGACAGCAAGAGGTCTTGGTCCAACAACAGACATATCGCCTCGAAGAATATTATAGAATTGCGGTATTTCATCAAGGTAGAATTTCTTAACAATTCTTCCCATAAATGTTCGTGATTGCTCATTCCATTCTGCAGAAAATGCTATCCAATCTCCTTTTTTAGAGCCTTCTGGGTCTATAAATTCTTCTTTTATTATTCTAATTTTATATTTTTTGAATATCTTCCCTCTTGAAACCGCATTATAAGAAAAGAACATGGCTCCTTTTGAGGATGGATCTACAATACCTTCAATAATAAAACCAATTTTTAGAGTTATAATTAGAGGCAATGTCAATATAAGCAATAGTAGTGCTACTGTCTTATCAAATACATTTTTGAGAAATTTTTCTTCAAGCGGTTCTTCTATCTCAAATATATCTTGATATTTATTTTTTATTTCATCAGTTGGCGGCTTATAAGGAAATGCACCTGTTGGTTCTTTGCTCATGTCCAATCCTTTTTTGAGCTCTTTCGCCAATCACAAAAAGACGATTCCAGAGTGAATAGGTATCTGTAGTTATTATTAATCAAATAAGACGGTTTAATTGAATTCGGCCTGACCAATTTCCTTATTCTCACAGGACTGAGTGGATTTTGCTTGTGTAAAATATAATATATCGCTTCAAATATATAAGATATTAAAATCAATAAGGTATAAGGGGCAGAGGGGATAAATCTTCTGATGTCATAACATTGACAAATCGTAAGAACATAATCGCCGATTGATGGGTTGGGCCAAAGTGTAGCATTAAACATGATATTTTTAGATAGCTCATTATTTAATTGTTTGGTATGGGCCCAAAAAATCATGTTAATTAATTCTTTTATATAGACCCCAGCTTTGTGCGTATCTTTATTACTCATATAAATGAAAAGTCCTCTTCTCACAGCTTTAACCAGCCTTGTCATATTTCCTCCTTCGCCATCTCCATACACAACACCTGGCCTGACTATTGTGAGTATTCTCTCATTTGGATCCTTTTTTTGCCATTCTGAATGAATTTCTTCTGCTTGAAGCTTAGATTCTCCATATGGAGTAGAGGGGCATGGTCTTGTCTTTTCATCTTTTGTGGATTCACTTACACCATATGGAGAAATACTACTCGTGAAGATGATTCTCTTGCAGTTAACATGTTCAGCAAACTCACACACGTTCTGAGCGCCACTTATATTGGTATCAAAGTATTCGTTTCTAGAATGTCCCGGTTCTCTATGTATTGCAGCTAAATTTATTATTAAGTCGATATCTTTAGGCACGAGGTCAAAGAATTTTTTATCTCTTACATCTGCAATAATGGTCGAACTAAAGCGGTTATTATTTTTTAAGTCTATGCCAAATATATTGTTCTCTTTTCCAAGATATTTCGTGATATGTTGGCCAATAAAACCATCAGATCCAGTGACAAGTATGTTCATTTCATTGACCGTATGATTAGATTCTCTCTAATGTTACCAAAAGATGTAATTTATTAGTAGAGACTTTACAATTATATTTTTGAGGTAATTCTAGAGAATATTATTCCAATGAAAGCAAGAAATCTGTCAGATAGTTTTCTTCTACCATTAGACAAGAGTATATAGATTAATCTAGAAATACTAATATTTTCTAAATCAATAGTGTCGCTGTTAATTATTCTGGCTAATCTATTTGCAATGAGCACTTGTTCATAGTACCAACCATCAAATAATTTTTTTAATCTCATTGTAACGCCCTTCAAGTTTCTTTTTGAACCAGTAATATTTGACTGATGTATTCTGTATAATGTACGTGGGTTTTTATCAAAAAACCATGAGTATCCTTTGGACCTACAAAACAAATACGTCAACCAATCATGATAAAAAAAATTGTTTATCTCAACTCTGTTTTCTTTTACGAAGGCCTGAAATTCGATAAAGAATTCTTTCTTCAGTACGAATGTGTTACCTTGCCCAGCTCCCTCAAATAGATAATCATATTTAGTTATATTGTTAGATTGCGTCAGGATATTTTTATATTCTCCAAAGCATTTCACATATGATGACCCCCCTATATAATCCGTATTTTCTAATAATTTAATCATTTCGATATACTTTGTATCGATGAATATATCGTCTTGATCTGAATACGCTATGAAGTCATAATCTGCAGCATCAGAGCCTGAAATCAAATCATAAAAGTTCTGTGCAGATCCAGTAATATTTTTAGATTTTTTTCTATTCAAGAATTTGATATTTATTTCTGACTCGTAACTTTTTAGCACATCAATTGTCTTATCGCTTGATTGATCATCTGAAACTAAAACATCAATTGTTACTTTTTTTTGATTTATAATACTTTTGAGCTGTTCAGCAATATGCCTTTCACCATTATGAGTTGCTATCAGAATTAAGATTTTTCTCAGCATTTATTTTCTCATAAAAGTCACAATATGATTATACACATAATTTGGTTCAAGATTTGCTAGACAATACATGTTACTCTCATAACATGTCCTGCTCAAACAAGGTTGGCATGGTTCTCCAGGTTTATATAATATTTTGGTGTTTGAAAATATTGGGGCAAACATTAAAGGAGAGCTGGACACAAATATACAAAAATGATTCAATCTCATCAAAGATGCGATGTGTCCAAAGCCGCTATCCATTGTTATGACAAACTCTGATTGAGATAATATTTTTACAGATTCCTCCATATTACCAGAAAAAAAATCAACCTTATTCCTTAAGCCACTGAGCATTTCTCTGAGACTAGATATTTCTTGCTCGAGACCAATTATCCTTAATTTATAGTCTGTATTATCATAGAATTTCTTTATAAGTAATGACCAGAATTTATCTGAAAGTCGTTTGCTTTTTCTAGAAGCGCCTATGTGCAGACAAATTGAATTATTCTTATTAACTTCACTAGTATATTTTTTCATGGTTGGAGTAAAATTACAGAGACTGTCTTTATTTATATCCTCAATTATATTTATGCAATTAACTAGATCATATTCTCTATATGAACATTTTTGCATAAACTTCACTTCGACCGTTTCATCGAACAACCAAGAGTTTTTTTGATGTTTAGCGCCAATAATTTTTGTGCTCGGATTCTTGAATATCTTGAGTAAAATTGGAAGATAGAAGCTGGAATGCTCGTATGTAGCATGTGGCGAATAAACAATGTAATCAAAGGGGGAATCATTCAAGCTCTTTGAAAATTTTATGTTTGCCCTAGATAGTTTACTTCTATCAAACACAATCAATGAGTCATATCTGACATCAAATATTTTAAGCACATCAATAAGATTCTCAGTGATTGCAATAGAGACTTTTATATTTGTCTTTACATTATTAATGATTGGTATTGCTGACAATAAATCACCTATACCAGAATAGAAGCCAAAAAGTATTCTCATATATTAGTCCTATTAATGATATTTGACATTTTTATTTGACAGAATTTGTATCAAACTAACTCCTAAGAATAACAAGAAGGATAACAAAATATTGAACATTTCGACAACGAAACCATCTGACCCAAAAGTTAATAGCGGATTATAAGCAACTGCTAAGATGATTATAAATGAGTATATAGTCCTGTGACTTGATAGTGCACCAATAATAAAACCACTTATGGCTCCTGATAGAGAGAAATATACAAAAGATAAAATTCCAAAATCAGCATAACCTCTTCCGAAAAAGGAAAATGATGGAGCACCTTGATTAAGATACGTTTGTTTTGGAAATATCTCTTGTCCTAGATGAAATGTGCCGAAATATAAGGGCTTATCAGGAAAAATCACGCGGGGCATTACTGAGTAAATATTCGATTCTATAGTTAATATACCAAGGTAGTAACTATTTATTTGAGTAAATAGTGTAAGAAAGTTTTCGAAGTAATCAAAGTAGTTCATGATTTTTACTAATACAGAAAAATCTGATTTTTGAAGTATTAGAAAAAATGATAATAAAAAGGTTCCAATACTACCTACGAGAATAATAGTAACTCGTAAATTAAAATGTTTTCTTTCTATAAAGAATAAATAAAGAGCATAAATAAAAAAGATTGACAGTATCTGACTTTTTGAACCAAGAAATGAGAGTAATACAGAGATAGAAATAAAGATTATTATTCGAGCAAATAATGATTTGAATAAATATAATGATAATAGAAATAGTAACTTCAACATTAAAGAAGTTAGGAAATATACATGACCAAAGCCCACTCTGCTCGATTTATAAAATTCTCTCGGATTTTTTATTATGTCTTCAAGTGGATACATAGAGTTCAATACAGCAAGAAGGCCAGCTAAGATTAATAGACAAATTAAATAAAGTATTTTTATTGAAAATGAATCTATGTCCTCTCTTGCAAATGATGGAATCCAAGATCTACTATTTGATGCGTAATTTAAGCTATAAATGAATGAGTAGAAGAAAACCAGTAATAAAACTCCGTAAACTGCAGATGGAAGCATCAGCTCAAGTGTATTCATAGGTAAATTCATTCTGATTTGGGTATCAATATCACCGATCAACAAACGTATCACTGGCATAATAGATTGAAAAATTATTAATATTGTGAATATTGGTAGAGCAAAGTTTACATAACTAACTGGTGAAATTGAGGACGAGTATCTAATATACAAGAGCGAACTTAAAACAATTGATAGTACTAACGGTGTTGCAATCAAAAGTCTTACAATAAAATCATAAGATCCAAATGTTTCATACATAATCTTATTATAGATATATTGTTTTCAAATGATACTAATTCATTCCAAGTTGATTTCTTGGAAATATTTATTTTTACCTGTGAGAACATCAATAAAATGAGTCATCTCTCGAGTATATAGATCTGAATATTTCAATTCATCTTTCAACTCAAAGAGCTCATTCGCCCAGGTTGGAAAATTCAATCGATGAAGTTTGAAGTAGTAGTATATAAGTGAATTATATTTATCTTGATCAAACATTAAATCGGAAAATTCGTAATTGTTTAGCATATGATAATATTCTTTTTTATTTTTTGGAGTAGCAATACATTTTGAAAAGGGTGCATTTGATGCGACTATAGTAGGTATCCTTTGTTTCAATAATTCATAGCCAATAGTTCCATTATAAATAGTTGCAGCATCTAGGTAATCAAATAATTTATAGCTAGAATATATATCGTCCGACTCAATAATTATTAAGTTCTTATGATCAATAAGGCTAGCAAGATTTTTTTGGATAATTTCGTAAACACCTTTTCTAACTTTTCTCGCCGTTGCGCCCTCTGCCGGGTGAATGCGAAGAATTACAGTATTATTGCCTTTGAGTAATGAGGAGATAGTCTGAATCAACCATTCTGCCGGTGATGAAAAAAGAGTGTTAAGATGTCTAAAAGTTGTTGCATTATCCCATAGAACGTTAGGAAATATACCTACTACATGTGAATTCGAATCAATATTATCAAGTTTTTGTTG
>MDSZ01057991.1_pt1 | contig 13476 bp, 4 predicted proteins | sample 811201 | NCBI WGS metagenome assembly MDSZ01 (sample SAMN05326647, study PRJNA326480) | marine metagenome | isolation source: seawater | place: Indian Ocean: North | collected 2010
AACGCAACAAAAAACTTTAGTAAGCAAGCACAGACCATGCAAGGTGGTATAGTTGCTGTCTACGCAACAATTGCTGCTCAAGTATTTGCCGTTTCAGCCGCATTTCAATTCCTTAAAGACGCTATGGAAACCAGAAACCTTATTCAAGGGCAGGTAGCCTTTGGAGCGGTTACGGGTGTCGCATATAAAACTTTAACGGAAGATATTCAAAAAGCTACCGATGGAATGATTCAATTTAAAGAAGCTGCTCAAGCAGCTGCTATCGGTACAGCTGCGGGTCTAACTGCAGGTCAAATGGAAAGACTTGGAGCTGCTGCAAAGAATACTTCTCTTGCGTTAGGAAGAGACCTTACTGATTCATTTAACAGACTTGTTCGAGGTGTTACAAAAGCAGAACCAGAACTCTTGGACGAATTAGGTATTGTCTTAAGGCTAGAGCCTGCGATGAAAGCATATGCAAACCAGATAGGTAAAAATGCTAAAGACTTAACTCAATTTGAAAAATCACAAGCGGTTGCAAATGAAGTTCTAGGACAAGCAGAAACAAAGTTTGGAGCAATACAAGAAGTACTTGACCCAAGTGCCTTTGCCTTAGCTCAGTTCGGAAAAGCCTTTGACGACATGATGAAAGGTGTAAAAGAAACAGTTGGTGATATAGCTGCTGTTGTTTTGCCATTCTTCTCAAAAAATATCTATGCTCTAGTTGGAGCACTCACGTTATTTCTAACACCAATTCTTAGATCTATATTACCAGACTTTGCTGCAATGGGGGCTGCTGCCGAGGAGAACTATGGCAGAGCTGCTCAAGCGGCAGATGACGCGGCTGCTGCGGCACAAAGAGCAAAAGCGGCTTTGACTGGAGCAAAAGGCGGAGATGTAAGTGGATTACGTGACAAAGATTACATGAAAGAGCATGGAATCAAAGCTGGTAAAGGTATGCCCGAAGGACAGCTTTCAAAAAGACAGCTTCAAATTAGGAAAAAACATTTAAAAGATGGCGTTGGCTTTTCTAAAAATATGAACAAGCAAGAGCTTCGTGCATATAAAACGTTTCTAACCAATCAAGAAATTGCCCTCGCAGGAAGCTTAGGTAAAAGAGCAGGATTTATAAAGAGAAATCAATTCCGCGTACAAGCAATGTGGGCTAGTCATTTAGCAAGATATAAAAAAATGCAAATGGCAATGGTTTCAATTACTGCTAAAGCTGCGAAGCTAATGAACAAAGCTATGAGATTCATGGGTTGGTTTGGTATTGCACTAATGATATTTGAAGCAGTAAAAGCATTATATAATTGGATTGCAGGAGTTGATAAAGCAGCTGAAGCAGAAAAGAAACTTACATCAGATATTAAAGATCGATACGAGGGCTTAGCAATGGAACTCGGAAAGATGAACGATGTTGCAAAAATGGGTCTTTTAGATTTTAAAGGTACTATTGAACAAATGGGGTCTGCTTTCCAAAGTACAGACCTTAAAAAGTCTATGGCAGATTATACCAAAGCTCTGGCTATGGACGATGACGACAATAGAACAGCTGCTATAGAAGATATTACAAGTGCATTAAAAGAACTTTCAGAACTTACTGAAGAACCAAAAGCTTTGACAGATTTAATTTCAACAATGGAGTCTGGTAGCAGAATTACTGCAAGTATGACCGACGAAATTGCTAAAATGGAAGCTGAATTTGGTAATGCCGCTATGTCTTCTAAGCAATTTGCAGAAAACAATAAAGCAGTTATTAACTCTCTTCGACAAATGGCAGGAACAGGGTCAAAAATATTTGGATCTTCTGTACTTGAAAATATGCGAAAGAATGTTGAAGGCAGAAAACAACAACAAAAACTAGGCCCATTGGTTGATCAAAGAGCCGCGGACAACCTTACGGCTGCAGAAGAAGCACTTACTGCTGGTCAAAAAGATACTCAATACTACGATGCAAATAAAAAAGAATATGTCAGTTATGATGCAAAGCTTATAAAGCAGATGCAAAAAGATTTTGATGATACAAATGTATTCTTTTACAAAAGTAGAGAAAAGTTTGAAGAAAAATATGGCTTGAACACAGCATCAGCTAGAAAACTACTGAGAGTAGCAGAAGACAATTTAGCCGCAAATGAAAAGCTAACTCAAGAACGTGACGCGGCTGCTCAAGCTATAGAAGATAATACTGCACAGCAAACCAAGCTTAATGAAGAATTGCTAAAAGAAGAACGAATTATCAAAAATTTAGAAGGTCTTCAAAAAAGACAAATGGCACAGGCAAGAAATACAATTATAAATAAAATTGCAGCAGTAGGTGTTGGTACAGGAACTACCGTAGCAGATAAAAATGCAAAAGAAGAGCTAAGAAACGCAAACGCTCTTCTTGATGTATCAGATAAACAACTTAAGTATGATATGGCAGCAGAAGCTTTAAGAATAGCTAAAGAACAAGGGACTGCAACCGAAGAAGAAATTAAAGGATTAGAACACACTGCACAAATATCAGCGTTAAATTTAGCTTTGTCACATAGACAAAAAAATCAAACCGCAGAAGAAGTTGCTCTTAAAAAGGTATTAAATAAGCAAGACCAAGAAAGATTAGAACTAAGTGAAACACACGCACTAAATGCAGTAAAGAGAAGCTTAGCAGAAAAGCAAAATGAAGCTGCGATACGTCAGGCCGGCACTCATGCAGAAGTAAGACTGTTACAAGAACAAAAAATTACTCGAATGCAAGAGGAACAGGCTGATAAGGTAGAACACAGAAAATTACTAGAGGATCAATTGAAAGATCTGAGAAACACAGAAGGACACGATGAAGAAGAAGCTAGAAAACGACTAGTTGCTATTAACAAGTTAAAGCAAGAAGAACTCATCACTGAGCAAATGATTACTGATGAAATCAATAAACAAAATAGGGTTGATTCAATTGCGGCAACAAATAGAGAAATTGATGCTAAAAGAAGCAAACTGGAGAATTTAAGAGGGCGAAGTGTAAGTGGTCTACCAGGAATGGGCTTTGGCAATATTACTCCACAAGCAGTAGAGTTAAACAGATTACTAGCTCAAGAAAATATGACAGCAGCAGAGGCGGAAGCAGAGAAATATGATGATGGTAGTAGTTATTTAGATGTACTTAAACAACAAGCTACTGCACAAGCAGGACTAAATACAGAATTAGAACTCGCAAACTCAACAGCAAGTATCTTACAGAATGGTTTTGTGAATATGTTCCAAGCAATGATTGACGGTACAAAATCTTTCGGAGACGCAATGAAAGACGTCATGAAACAAGTACTCGCTGACCTAGCTGCAGCGTATATGAAAGCAGCAGCATTAAAAGCTCTCGAAGCAATGGGACTACCTGGACTAGGTGGTGCTAGATATGGTGGTGTTATGTCACCAAGCGGAAAGTCTTTCGGGTATGGCGGTATAGCAAAAGGCCCAGAATCAGGTTATCTTGCTACTCTACATGGTAACGAAGCTGTCGTACCATTAGGAAACGACAGACATATCCCTGTAGAATTAAGTGGTGGTGCAGGTAATAATACAGTAAATGTATCAATTAACATGAATGGTAACGGTCAAGCTGAAACAACAACAACTGGCGAAGGCTCGATGCAAGGACTTGGAAGAACAATTGGTGGCTTAGTACAACAACACTTACAACAAGAAATGAGACCGGGTGGATTATTAAATCAACAAGGTACTAAAGGTAGAACATAATGGCAATAGGATTACACCCAAAAACAGGTAACATACCAGGCTTTAGTGCTCCAGTAGCATATGATAAAGGTGTGCAACAAACTGCAAAACCTCGTGTATTACAAGCAAAGTTTGGCGATGGTTATGAAATGAGAGTAGCTGACGGTATAAACAATACTCCTAGAGAGTGGACACTTACCTTTGCGAATAGAACTAAAGCAGACATTGATAATCTATATGATTTTATAAATGGATTAGCGTCTGTAGATACTGCTAAACTTACTATACCATTTGATGGAAGTGAGAGCACAGTAGTCGTAGTATTAGAAGAATATAGTAGAACACTAAATTATGATGATTATTATACTTTAAGTGTAAAAGCAAGAGAAGTATTTGAAGCATGAGCCAGCCAATAACAGGAACAAATAACGCTTTAGTTACTGACGTACAAGGACAATCTCAAAGTAGTGGTCTTATAACTGTTTTTGAAGTTTTATTGCCTGAAAGCGATATTGGAGGGCCCGGTATCGATAAATTATACTTTCATGATGGAGCAAATGGGTCAAATGATATAACTTGGTATAGTTTAAATGATGAGACTAACTTTGGCTCTACCACTTCAAGTCACTATGGACAACAAACTTATAGTGCGTTTCCAGTAGAATCAGAAGGGTGGGAAATTAGAGGTTCTGGAACAGGATCCTTACCAAGACCAACAGTTCGTTTTGCAAATATAAATCAATATTGGAGTGCAAATCTTAGTAATTTTGATGATTTAGTAGGAGCACGAGTAATACGAAGAAGGACTTTACAAAAGTATTTAGATACAAATCCTCCTGTTGAATTTAATCGAGATGTATACTACATAGAAAGAAAATCAAAAGAAGATGCAGTTATGGTAGAATTTGAACTAGCTTCTGCTTTTGATGTACAAGGAATAAAACTACCTAGAAGAAGTATTATTGCAGCGCGTTGTCCTTGGAAGTATAAAGATCAAGATCAAGGGGGTTGTGACTGGCCTGCAGATAATAGGTATACTATTGATGGCACGGAATATACATTATATTTTGATAAAGATGATAATAGAATAACAAATCATAATGTTTGGGGAGACTTACATAATTCAAGTATTCGTACGTCTACTTTATATAATGATAAAAGTTATAGTGTAGGAGATTATGTTGAGTACTACAGACCTATAGGAGGGCTTATAGCAGCAAGTGCTGTAAGTTCAGGTTCGAATGTTACTTATACTGTAGCAAGTGGGCATGGTATAAGTGTGGGAGAATTTGTAATTCCAAAAGGCTTTAGTGATGATGATGCAAATTTTAAGGCTATTCCTCTTTATGTAAGTGCAAAAACAGCAACTAGTATTACTGTTCAAAATCCAAGCGCGACTATAACAACATCAAGCGGGTTCTTACAAGCAACAAGAGTTACTTTATATAAATGTATAACAGCTCATGTGCTATCAGAAACGGATTCTGCTGATGATATTATTAGACCAACTAATATAAGTTTTTGGGAATTTGGAGATGTTTGTGGTAAGAGACTTACTTCATGTGCTAAACGATATGGACATGAACCTAGTGGGTCAGGTGTAACAAGTGTAATTGTAAATAAAACAGATGGTGCAGTTGGAGGTGGAAGTGGATATACTTCTGCAACAGTTACAATCGCAGCACCTGGTGGTAGTGGTACACAAGCAACAGCAACAGCAACGGTATCTGGAGGCAAGGTAACATTTATATCAGTAACAAATCCAGGTTCAGGATATACTTCTGCTCCTACAGTTACTATTTCCGCACCACAGTCAGGCAGTAATAATGCTACTGCAACAGCTAATATTAACCTAAGAGGTACACGAAATGTATCTCTACCATTCGGAGGCTTCCCAGGGGCGGCACTATACTAATGATTGAACCAGTACTAGAAGATATAAAAGAATACGTTTATCAAAACGCAGATATAGAAGCCTGCGGTTTACTAAGTTTAGAAAGAGGACGGGTACGATGGAATCCTTGCAAAAATAAAGCAGAAAATCCAAAACATGATTTTATTATTGATCCACTTGATTATAAAGCAATAGCAGAAAAAGGCGATGTAGTAGGTGTAGTACATAGTCACCCAGGTGCGCCACCAACTCCAAGTGAGTTAGACCGAGCTGCATGCGATAAACTAGGAATTCCTTGGTATATTTTTGGAGAAAATGACGAATGGACAAAATTGGAACCGAACGAAAATACTTATGATTTATTGGGAAGACCGTTCGTTTATGGCATCTATGATTGCTTCACTATCATAAAAGACTATTACGAAACACATGATATATTTTTATACCCATATGAGTATGAGTGGGAATTTTGGGAAAAGGGAAAAAATCTCTATTTGGAGAACTTTGAAAGTGAAGGTTTTAAAGAAGTAACAGACAATACTCTCCAGGTCGGAGACCTCATTTTGATGGCTCTGAATAGTGACATTACCAATCACGCAGGAATTTATATGGGACGAGGAAAAATGCTCCATCATGCTCCTAATAGACTCTCTTGTAGAGATAACTATGCAGGCATGTGGAAACAGATTACTAGAATGGTAGTAAGACACGAAAGCTTATGAAACAGATAATATTAGAAGGACAACTAGGTAAAGAATTTGGGGAAGAGTGGAATCTTAATGTCAACTCGCCCGCAGAAGCTTTACAGGCAATTATGACACAACGTCCTGGTATGCGCAAATTTTTAATTGACTCAGAAGGAATACAGGGTTACGAAGTATTTATTGATGATGAGCCATTAGACATACAAGAAGAACTACTAATTCATAATCCAGGAGAGGGTAGGTATACGTTTGTACCTGTAATTGGTGGTTCAAAAAGTTCTACTCTTATGATGATATTAGGAGTAACTCTTGTAGTTATGACAGGTGGATTTGGAGCAGCAGGAATGTCTACTTTTATGGGACAAACCATGGCTACCAATGCAGCGGGAGCCGCAGTAGGTATGGGTACTGCTGGAGCTACCGCAACTACTTTTGGTACTGCTATGTCATACTTAGGAACAGGTCTTATGTTGGGCGGAGCAGCTATGATGTTGGCTCCTGACGTACCAGATGGAAACCAATCAGAAAAAGCAGAGAATTATTTATTCAGTGGACCAGTTAATACAGTAAAACAAGGAGAACCAATACCTCTAGTGTATGGAAGAGCTATTGTAGGTTCAAAAACTATTTCAGCATCAGTCTTTACAAATACATCAAGACAAAAATTAACAGCAGGAAGAAAGATGGTAGGTATACCAAACTTCAGAACAGACGGAAGTAAATCAGGACAAGGATCAATTACTACTAGTACTCCAAATGATTGGGGTGTTTATGGTAGAGGTATGGGCGGAGTGTACTTCTAGTGAAAAAGAAACAGCACTTAATAACTATTCGAGGCTCTAAAGGTAAAGGAGGAGGCGGAAGCACGTTTGAAGCAGACGATAATATGTTTGCAAGACAGTCTGCCGCTTTTATAGATGCTATCGCAGAAGGCCCAATCAAAGGATTAGTTTATGGTGATGCTTCAATTCTAATTGATGAAACTCGCCTTAGGAATGTTAACCAACAAACAGGACGTGTTTCGTCAACTGCAAACTTTAATAACTTTACTGTAATCACAAAAAATGGAGATGCAACTCAAATAGTTGATGCAGACTTCTTTGCTGAGTACCCTAGTGCATCGTTTATGCAAGATGTAGGAAGTGCAGAACTCCTAGAAAACGAAGCTCAACATTTTACTATTTCTAGTGGCACATTTGAAAAGAGAGAAACAGACTATATAAAAATTACTGTATCTACTACAGGTATGTCTGCTATTACTAAAAAGGGAGACAATAAAGGGGACATAAATGAAACTTCAGTTTACTTTACAATTGATTTTAACTGGGTAGATAATTCTGGAGTACACCACAATAGGCAAATGTTTGATACTGGCTTTCAAGGAAAAGTTAGTGGTAAATATGCTCATACTTTTGGTTTTAACATTGAAGACATAAAAAAGACTTCTACTATCAATGATTGGGCAGTCAAAGTAACTAAACTAAGTAGTAGCCCTGATAGTACCGAAAGCACAGAAATTCAAAATGCAATCTATGTAGATAGTATAGAAGCCGCAATAGCTGATAAATTAGAATACCCATATACTGCTTATATAGGCGGAGTTATTGATGCAGAAGCTTTTAGTAGCATACCCGCAAGAGGATACGAGATTGATGGTAAGTTAATACAAATTCCAAACAATCATTATCCTTGTGACTATAACGGTAGAAAGCTTACTTTATCAGACGCATCAGATTTTGCAGTCGGTGATGTAATAGACCAAAATATTTCAATAAGTAGTATATCAGCTAGTGGTAGTGCTGAAGAAGGATATACTGCAACTGCAACAACCTCTGCTCATGGAGTAGCTAGTCAAGAAACTTTTATTGTAGAAATTTTTACTACTGCTTCACAAGATGAAGATTTTTATGAAGGAAAGTTTGTTGCTACAGCTACAACAGCAACACAATTTACATATACTCTAAATAAACCTTTTAATGAGACTACAGGAGAATACAAAACTTTAACTTCCACCTCTGCTACAGGCACACTAACTGGAAAAACGTTTGCAGGAGGTTTGGTAGATAAAAAAGTAGGGAATGTACTCTATCTTAGAAATGTATCAGCAGAATCAAGTGCTATAACAGGAACAATTACTAATCAAGATGGAGACAGCGGAACTGTAACTTCTTCAGAGCAGTGTTTTATACCTGCTAACTACAGAAGAGACCACAGCACAGAAAAACCAACAACTTCAGAACAAGACTGGAATGGTAACTTTTATCAATCTTGGTGTAATAACCCAGCATGGGTATATAATGATTTAATTACTAATAAAATTTATGGACTAGGTAACTATATAAATCAAGACCAAGTAAATAAGTGGGAACTATTCCAAATTGGTAGATACTGTGATGAGTTAGTGCCCGCAGGAGTAGCTGCTGCAGACTTATTAAGCATACATTGTACAGATGATGTTAATTATACAGGAGACTCTAGTACAAATCCTACTGTTCACTATGAACCAAGATTTAGTGCAAATGTAGTTATCAATGGAAAACAAGAAGCGTATAAAGTACTTAATGATGTAACAAGTATCTTTAGAGGTATGACATATTGGCTAAATGGAGAAGCATATTTAGTACAAGATTCAGAAAAAGATCCAGTCTATCAGTTTACAAATGGAAACGTTATAGATGGTCAATTTTCATATGAAGGTACCTCTAATAAAACAAGAACAAACTCAATTATTGTTAATTGGAATAACCCGCAAGATTATTATAGAACTAGATCAGAAATAGTAGAATTAGAAGAAATTTTACAAAAAGACGACGAGTTTATAAAACCAGAAGAAACAACAGCTTTTGGTTGTACATCTCGAGGTCAAGCAAGAAGGTTGGGTAAATGGAAGTTGCTCACAAATAATTGGAATACCAATACTGTAACGTTCTCAACTTCACTTAACACAGCCTTTTTGCGACCTGGGGATATTTTTCAAGTTATAGATAAAAATAAAGAAGGTAAATCATGGGGCGGTAGAATCTCTAATGATCAAACAGGTAGTGGTACTACAAGTATAATTAGACTCGATAGACACCCCTCAGGTTTTGCTACAAACGGTGTAGAAACGGGGTATCAAGCAGGAGACTATAGATTAACTTGTTCTTTTGTAGGATATAAAGCAATTCTTGCACAAGATACTGCTACTATTGGGTCAGTAAACTATGTTCGTGGAGATCACTTAACAAGTATTACTACTGAAGAAGCCGCCGCGAGACAACAAGATGATAGCGGAGATTTAGTATTTGTTCAATGGACTCCATTTACCTACACAGAAACAAGAACACTTGATTCAGTAAATGGTACTGGAAGTCTAACTGTAAGTTCGGCTTTTACAGTTAAACCTACTGCAGAATCAATTTGGATATTATCAAGAGCTGCATTAGCAACAGGAAAAGAAAAGTTAGAAGCAAAATTATTTAGAACTATGTCTGTTGCAGAAACAGACAGAAATATTTTTGAGATTACAGGGTTAGAATATAATGCCTCTAAGTTTGACGCAGTTGATAAAGATGAAGCACTAACACAATACAGGACGATATACTTACCCGACAGTTTTAAAGAAGTCCCTGCTGTAGAAAATATAGATATTGACCCTAAAATACGAGCTGCAGGTACAGGTGGTACTGTTAACGCTATAGTTGTGGAGTGGGATCCAGCTACAAATGAAGATGGAACGTTATATAGTTCATTAAGACACTATGAAGTAGATTTTTCAAAAGATAATGAAAAGTGGCATAGAGCAGGAACAAACACTAATACAGAAATAGAAATTACAGATGGCGAAGTCGCGATTCTTAGTGGAACTTATTACTTTAGAGTACGAACAGTAAATTTAAATGGAGTACGAAGTAAATTAGCAGAAAGTGGAGCGGTACTTGTAGACTTCAATAGAGCAGTAGGGCCAGCTGAAGGAAGTGTTGGTACAGATAACCATTTTATTAACTTTATAGGAAATATTAGTGGAGCATTTAATCTAAACACTACTAGTGGTAAAGTAAACTTTACTCCTGTAAATTATTTTCACAATGACGGTAAAAACGAACACAATGTTAATGGGCAGTCTCAGTTAGACTTTAGCGGACTCACAGGAAGTAACACAGATAATAATGGGGCTAACACAGGTTATGTATTTTTTGACCATAGCGCTAATCAATTTAAAGCAATTGCATTTGATGAAGTTTCAGGACAATTTTATCCTGTAGGAAGTAGTGTATTTGCTACTGCAACAGGAACTCTTACTGCAAGTACAAGCACAACACCTAAAAAGTGGACAGGATTAGACTCTACAAATTTTGATGGTGAACTTGCAGTCAATAACATCTTTAAATACACTAAAGGAAGTAATACAAGATATCATAGGGTAAAACGTTTCACTAGTGATTCGGTAATGTTTTCTTACCAACCTACAAGAGATACAATTGTAAATAGTGATAATCAAGCTTTCCAAAAACCAAACTTTTTAGTAGATTATAAAAATGATACTATTATGGGTAAAGTTGTAAAAGATGGTAGTGGAAATTATACTTTACAAAGATTTGGTTCTTCACAAGGAGAGGCTGGGTATACTGTAATTGGTACTAATGAATCGCATACATTTGCAGCAAACTCTGATGGAGAAATTTCAAATAGTGACTATACTGCTTACACAAATGACTTTACCGTTAAGAAAGGTGACCAAACATATACATATGCAGCAAGCGGTACTGCACAAAATACTTTTAGTATAACTCTACAAAGTAAAACAGGTTTTGCAAATAACTCTGATATAAACATTAGTGGTAGTGGACAGATTACTATTGATGATAATTCTTTAGACTCAGTATCTTCTGCTTCTGCAACACTTAGAATTACAGATTTAGGAACAGGTAGCACGATTACAGATAGAATACTATCTTTCACGAAAGCAACTTCAGGTGTTGTAGGCTCAAGTCCTATAACAATTAAACTAATACCTAGTACGCACGTAATACCTTACAATGAATCAGGTGTAGAATCAAGCACAATTACATTTACTACAGAAGTTCAAAATAGTAGTGAGTTAAGTGGAACAGCATACTATGACTTTGATGTTGATACTAATAATGATGGTAGTTTTACTGATAAGCAGAACTCAACAACCTCAACATTTACATTAGCTGATAGTGATGAGCCTGCAACAGGATCGCTAGTAGTAGTTAAAGTACAACTTAGAGATGGTGGAACAACAGGCACAGTAAAAGCAACTGATGTTGTTACTATTTATGGAGTAAAAGAAGGTTCCGATGCTTATACTGTAATTAACAGCAATAGTGCACATACTCTTCCAACAACAAACACCGGTACAGTAACCTATACTGGTTCAGGAACAGATATACGAGTATTTAAAGGAAGCACAGCATTAACAGCTACTACAAGCACCCCCACTTCAGGGCAGTTTAAAGTAACAGTTACAAGTGATACTAATATAACAGTCGGTTCGGCAAGCACAGTAACAAAAACTACTACTAATGATACAAGAAGATTCGCGAATCATAGTAGCATGACTGCAAATACAGCAGAAATAGAATATGCAGTAAATTGTGAAAGTGTGCAAACAGTTACTACCTCACAGACTTTCAGTAAGTCAATACAAGGAGATGAAGGTGAAGACGGAGCTACAGGTAGAAAAGTAGCAGAATTAAGTCTCTTCCGAGCACTATCTTTTGTTTCTACTAACTCATTTTCAGCACCTTCGGCTCCTTCAACAGGAACGTATAATTTCTCAACTAATACAGTTGCTAGTATTCCTTCAGGCTGGTCTCAGACTAAGCCAGAATTAGGAGTAGGTAAATGGTACTGGGAATCAGAAGCTTTAGCAACAGAAAGTTCTACGGATAATACTTCTAATGCACTAACTTGGAGTACTCCAAGTATAGCAGGGGTGGCAACTGGGGACGTAAACTTTGTATTTAAAAGGTCTGCTTCACAACCTACAAGTGTAGGAACTACTAATTGGCCTGCAGTTCCAACTGGTTGGTATGATGATATTGGAGATGTACCAAGCGGAAGTGACGAAATATGGGCAAGTAAAGGTACAACAGCAATGAGTAGTAGTGCACCTTATACTTTTATAACTACTTGGCAGAATGGTGTACAAATAGAAGGCTCAGCTGGACCAACAGGTCCAGAGGGTGCAGGAACAGATACTGTTTACTACTTACAAACAGGATATAGTCCACCTGATACTCCTAGTGCAGGAACAGCAAATCCTCCTTCAGGGTGGTCTGCAACTATTCCAACAGCAGCATCAGGAAAAAGTATATGGTTCTCAATAGGAACTAAACCTGCGGGAAGTAGTACTTGGACATGGAAAGCTCCTCAGTTCTATTTAGGAGACTTTGATTATACGCTACCAGGTATTTTTGACGGTGAGTTCGATATAGATCTGACAGGAACAGGACTAGCAAAATTAGGGTTATCTGATGGAGACTATAATAATCCAAGTGTATCTACCGTTAGAGGTTACTTCTCAGGAAGTGGTATTAACACAACTACAGGAGTTATAACAAATACTACTTATAATGCAAGTGACTTTGATATTACAGAGTTAGGTGGTTACGTTGCAGGTACTTATGAAAACCCAAGTATCGCTACGGTTAGAGGTTACTTCTCAGGAAGTGGTATTAACACAACTACAGGTGTTATAACAGATACAAATACTACTTATTCAGCGAGTGACTTTGACATTACAGAGTTAAGTGGTTACTCGGCTGGAGATTACTTAAATTCTCATACAACTTATGCTGAGCTACAAGGAACTAAACCACCTACAGATGCTGAACCTAATCCAAGTGTAGCTGATATTAGAGGTTACTTCTCTGGTACTGGTATTAACACAACTACAGGTGTGATAACCAATACTACATATTCAGCGAGTGACTTTAATATTACAGGTTTGGCAGGGTATTCAGCAGCCGCATACGCTAATGCTAGTGTTACTGCTACTGCTACAGTTGATGGTGCTAATACAGTATCATGGAGTAAGTATGCTACAGGTAACTTTAACCCAAATACAACTACCCACACTTGGAATGTAACTTGGAAAAATGGAGCAGGTACTACAGTAGCAACTTCAACAGTTGTTGCTAACTTAGATACTACAAATACTGATTTAAATGCTCCTACTATAAC
>MDSZ01066470.1_pt1 | contig 13475 bp, 13 predicted proteins | sample 811201 | NCBI WGS metagenome assembly MDSZ01 (sample SAMN05326647, study PRJNA326480) | marine metagenome | isolation source: seawater | place: Indian Ocean: North | collected 2010
ACTAAAACATAAAACACAGGTATTTGTAAATACAGAGGGAGATCACTATCGAACAAGAATAACTCATTCTATGGAAGTTGCACAAATTGCAAGATCAATAGCTCGATATCTCAGTTTAAATGAAGATTTAGCAGAAACCTTAAGTCTAGCTCATGATTTAGGTCATACGCCTTTCGGCCATGCTGGTGAAGATGCTCTTGATGAGTGCATGCATGAATACGGTGGTTTTGATCACAATCTACAGACATTGCGAGTCGTAATGTTTTTAGAAAATAAATATTTGAAATTTAATGGACTAAATTTATCGATTGAAACATTAGAAGGATTATTAAAGCATAATGGACCAGTTAATGATTTAAGTTTAGTTGATAAATTGATAGGAGTTAAGAAATTCAATAACATGATTAATTTTAATACTTATCCATCATTAGAAGCACAAATATCATCAATTTCTGATGATATTGCTTATAATAATCATGATATTCAGGATGGTATCAACGCAAATCTTTTCAAGTTAGAAGAATTGGTTGAAATTAATTTTTTCAAAAATATTTACGCAAAGTACAAAAAAAAAATAAATAAAAAAAATTATAGAATTGCAACATATCAGATTATAAGAGACTCAATAGATGTTATGATTAAAGATTTAATAAATAACATTAAAATCAATCTTAAAGACAATAATATTAAAACTTTAAGAGACATAAACAAAACAAGTTTTCTAATAGTAGATTTTTCTGATAAAATCAAAAATTCAGAGAATGAAATTAGATATTTTTTAAAGACTAAAATGTATAATAATAAGGATGTGTTAGCTAAAAATAATAAAGGTAAATTAATTATCAGAAAATTATTTTATAAAATAAGTAAAAATCCTAAAAAATTTATATCTAAAGATCAGCTCTCTAAGAATAAATTTAGAGCTATAGCTGATTTTATATCAGGAATGACCGATAGATATGCAATTAGCTTACATAGAAAAGTTCAATGAATATTTTTGATATATATTTAGAAAAGATAAAAAAAATTTTATTAGATCTTTCAAAAAATAAAAAAATAATTATACCCAAAAAACTTGATGGTATCACTGCTGAGATACCCCCTTCAAAATTTGACAGTGATATTTCCACAAATGCTGCTATGGTTTTATCTAAAATAAATAACAAATCTCCTACAGACTTAGCAAATATTTTGACTGAAGAAATTAAGAACAAAGATAAACTTGTTGAAGATATAACAGTAATAAAACCAGGTTTTATAAATATTAAGTTCAAGCCAATTTTCTGGACTAATTTTGTCAAGGAAATTCTTAAGGACTCTGAAAATTTTGGAATTAACAAAGAAGAGAATAAAAAAAATTACTTAATCGAATTTGTTTCTGCTAATCCTACTGGACCTTTGCATGTAGGTCACTGTAGAGGAGCAATTTTAGGAGATGTAATTGCTAATGTATTATTATTTAATAAACATAAAGTCACTAAAGAGTATTATGTTAATGATTATGGTAATCAGGTATTAAATTTTACAAAATCTGTTTATTTTAGAATAAGAGAAATCATTTATAATGAAAAATTTCCAGAAAATGATGACGATTTATATCCCGGGGATTATCTAATTGATTTTGCAAAAAATATTATAGATTTAAATAAAGATATTGATTTTAAAAATTTTGATAATATTTCTGAAAGATTAACTGTTTTATCTATTGCAGAAGCATTAAAATTAATCAAAAATAATTTAAAAAGTCTTGGTATTGTCCATGACAATTTTGTAAGTGAAAAAAAATTAGTTGCAAATCGAGAGGTTGAAAAAGTTATTAGTTTTCTTGAAAAAAATGAATTTGTTTATAAAGGAAAAATAAAGGCACCAGCTGGTGAAAATGAAAATAATTGGGTTGAGCGAGAACAATTACTTTTTAAATCAACTGATTTTGGCGATGATAAAGATAGAGCTTTACAAAAATCTGATGGTGCTTGGACATATTTTGCTAGTGATGTTGCATATCATAAAAATAAACTAGATAGAAAATTTGATAAACTTATTAATATTTTAGGCGCCGATCATGCTGGTTATATAAAAAGAATTTCATCTTCAGTTGAGGCATTATCAAGTTCAAAAGATAAATTGATCTGCAAAGTAAGTCAGTTAGTTAAATTAATAAAAGATAAAAAACCCTTCAAAATGTCTAAAAGAAAAGGTGACTATATTACTGTTGATGATTTGATTAATGAAGTTGGAAAAGATGCTACAAGATTTATTATGTTAAATAGAAGTAGCGATGTTGAACTTGATTTTGATTTTGATAATGTTATAGAAAAATCTAAAGATAATCCGCTTTATTATGTTCAATATTCTTATGCAAGAATAGCATCTGTTTTTAGACATCTTGAGAAAGACTTGAAATTAGATATTAAAATAAACAGATATGATTTTGAATATTCTAAAGATGAAATTAAAATATTAAAAAAAATTTCTGAATGGCCTAAATGTGTGGATATATCATGCAAAAAACTTGAACCACACAGAATAGCAACTTATTTATTTGAACTCGCATCCTTATTTCATTCATATTGGAATTTAGGCAAAGATGATCCTAAAAAGAGATTTATTAACAATCAAAAAAAGATCGATGATGATAAATTAATTTTTCTCAAAACTATTTCAAATGTAATAAAAATTGGAATGAATATAATAAGTGTTTCTATACCTGAAAAAATGTAATGATAAGAGAAATCAAATATTTATTATTTATAATATCTATTGTCCTTTTTTTATTTCTCACAATAAAATATTATTTTTCTGACCAACATATTAAAAATTCTTATAGGTCAATGAATAATATTGAAAAAAAATTGAACTCATTTTCTAAAAATTTACCAATATTAAAAAGTGATACTGTTAATATAATTGAATTTGTAGAACAATCAAATTTAAAGAAAAAAAAATATAATTTTTGGAAATTATTAGATCAAAATGATTAATAGGAGATCATTTATAATTGGAATTAAGTCAACAGAATTAAATAAAGATGAAATAATTTTTTTAAAAAAATATAAACCTTGGGGTGTCATACTATTTTCTAGAAATGTAAAAAATATTCCACAAACTTATAAATTAACATCTCACATAAGAAAAATTTTTAATGATAAAAAATATCCAATTCTAATAGATCAAGAAGGTGGTAGAGTAAATAGGCTTAAAAATATAATTACTTTTGACTATTTAACTTCTGAATTTTTTGGAAAAAAATATATTAAAAGTAAAATTGAATTTAAAATTTTTTATAAATTGTTTATCGACAAAACTTCTTATTTACTCAAGATCTTAGGCATAAATATCAATACAGTACCAGTTCTTGACTTAAAAATAAGTGGATCGAGTAAAATTATTGGTGATCGTTCATTTTCTAATAATCCTAATGTAGTATCCAAAATTGGTGATTATTGTATAAATTTTTTTCACAAGAATTCAATTGGTACAGTCATAAAACATATACCTGGTCATGGATTATCAAAAGTTGATAGTCATCATGCAACACCAAATATCAATAAAACTTTAAGCTATTTATTAAAAAATGATTTTAAAGCATTTAAAAATAAAAAATCTTTCTTTGCTATGACGGGCCATTTGGTTTTTAATAAAATAGACAAACTTAATACAGTAACTCATTCTAAAAAAATGATTAAAATTATAAGAAAAAAAATTGGTTTTAAAAATATTTTGATTTCTGATGACTTATCAATGAAAAGTTTAAAATATAGTATCGAAACAAATACAATTTATGCTTTTAAAGCAGGTTGTAATTTGGCTTTACACTGTAATGGCAACATAAAAGAGATGGAAATTGTCGCCAAAAATTCACCTTTTATAAATAATTTTATTTTTAAAAAAACATCACAATTTTATAAAATTTTGGGATAATATTTATTAATGATAGAAAACGATTCTGAATTATTTAAAGTTCAAATAGATAATTATAGCGGGCCTTTAGACGTTTTATTAGATTTAGCAAAAGCTCAAAAAGTAAATTTAGAAAACATTTCTATTACTAAATTAGCTGATCAATTTAATGAATTTATTAAAAACGAAAAAAATCTAAATTTAGAGATAGCCTCTGAGCATTTATTAATTGCAACTTGGCTAGCTTATTTGAAATCAAAATTATTACTACCAGGTTCACCTGAGGAAGAATTTAAAGTACAGGAGGTTGCAGAAAAATTAAAATTACAATTGAAAAAATTAGAGTTAATCAGATTACTCTCAGAACAAATGCTTAAAAGAAAAAGACTTGGTAAAGAAATAAGAACACGAGGCATGAAGTCGGGAATACGACCAATTTATAACAGTGAATATAACATAAGTTTATATGATTTATTAAAAACCTACTCAACTATTTTAATGACTAAAGATTTTCAAAAAATTAATATTCCAAGACTTCCAGTTTTTACCACTGAAGAGGGTATTAAAACAATTAAAAATCTTTTTAGCACTCTTATCGATTGGAAAAAAATGGAAGATTTAATTCCAAAAAATTTTAAAAAAGATAAAAAATTTTTAAAAACGGGTACAGCAGGTATATTTGCAGGTTCACTGGAATTAGTAAAAGAAGGAGGTTTAGAAATTAAACAGAAAGATCTTTTTGAGGATATTTATATTAAACAAAGTAAATGACTATGATAAAAAAAAAGAATAATATTATTGATTTTCCATCAAAGTTATCTCAAATCGAAAAAGAAATTGAAGCAATTGTATTTGCAGCTGCTGAACCACTTGATATTGAAACAATACAAAACAAAATTACTAAAAAAACTGATGTAAATAAAGTTTTACATAAACTTCAAAAAGAATATGCAGATCGAGGAATAAATCTTATTTGTATATCAAAAAAATGGTCGTTTAGAACCTCTCCAAAACTTTCAAATTTAATGACCCAAGAAAAAACTGTTGAAAAAAAATTGTCTAGAGCTGCTATCGAAACTTTGGCAATAATTGTATATCACCAACCAGTTACAAGAGCTGAAATTGAAGAAATCAGAGGAGTGGCTTTTGGAACAAATACTATTGAAATTTTAATGGAATTGAATTGGGTAAAACCTGGGGGAAGAAAAGATGTTCCTGGAAAACCGATACAATATATAACTACAGATGATTTTTTAAGTCATTTTAATTTACAAAAATTGTCTGATTTACCCACTGTAGATGAATTAGGCGCGGCAGGCTTGATTGATAGTTCAAATATTGATAACGCAATCTTTGGTACTGGAAAATTTTATAGAGAAAAACAAGAGGATAAAAAAGAAGACATTTACTCTAATATCGATGAAATGTTAAATAGCACTCTTGATGATGAAGAGAAGTAAATTGCTACTTTAAATTTCTAATAAAAAGGTTATAAATTGAGTATGAGTATAGGAATTTGGCAAATAGCAATAGTAGTAATACTAGTGGTTCTATTATTTGGTCGTGGCAAAATATCTAGTTTGATGGGTGATGTAGCCAAAGGTATAAAAAGTTTTAAAAAAGGTATGGCTTCTGATGTCACCGATGAATCTGATCCTAAAAACATTTCTGACGACAAACAAGATTCAAATAATTCTAACAATAAAGAATAAACCAAATGCCCACTATCGGTTGGTTTGAGATTTTGATTGTGGTTGCAATTGCAATCGTAATTTTGGGACCAAAAGATTTTCCAATAATGTTAAAAAAAGTTGGTTCTTGGATAGGAACTGTAAAAAGATATGTGAATAATATGCAAAATGAAGTCTCAAATATAAATATAGATGAGAACGACACAAAAGAGGAAAAAGATAAAAAAAATGACAATTAACGATAAAGAAACAGGTTTCGTTAGTCATTTAGCTGAATTAAGAAAAAGATTAATTAATAGTTTTATTTTTCTAATAATTTTTTTTATAGGATGTTATTTTTTTGCAGAATATATTTACGGATTTTTGGTTGAGCCTTTTGCAAAAGCAGTTAAAGATGATGGTTTGAACAGAAGATTAATTTTTACAGCGCTTCAAGAAACATTCTTAACTTATTTAAAAGTATCTTTTTTTACAGCCTTTTTTGTAACATGTCCTTTTATATTGATGCAAATATGGAAGTTTATTGCTCCAGGTTTGTACAAACATGAAAAAATTGCAATCTTACCTTATATGGTATTAACACCAATATTATTTTTTCTAGGAGGAATGTTAGTCTATTATTTGGTTATGCCATTAGCTATAAAATTTTTTTTATCATTTGAAAGTTCTGGAATCTCAACAAACTTACCAATTCAATTAGAAGCAAAAGTAAATGAGTACTTGTCATTAGTAATGAAATTAATTTTTGCATTTGGTATTAGTTTTCAGCTTCCAGTTGTTTTAAGTTTATTGGCTAGAGTTGGAATAGTTGACTCTGTTTTTTTAAAAAAACGAAGAAAATATGTTGTAGTTATTATATTTGCAGCAGCAGCATTATTAACACCGCCGGATCCTATAACTCAAATAGGTTTGGCCATTCCACTATTAATTTTATATGAATTATCAATATTTTCAGTAAAGTTTATTGAAAATAAAAAGTTTGAAAGTTCTGATGCATAACTTAAAAGAAATAAGAAAAGATTTTGATAATTTTAAAAAATTACTTGAAAAAAGATTTTTAGAGATAAATTTAGATAATTTAGAAAAATTAGATAAAGAAAATAGAGAATTTATTCAAAAAAAAGAGACTCTTGAAAAAGAAAAAAAAGATATATCAAAATCAAAAGATAAATCTTTATTTGAAAAATCAAAAAAAATATCAACTGAAATAGATAAAATCGATAAAAAACAAAAAGATATTAAACTAGAATTAGAAAACCTACTTTCAAATATTCCAAATATACCACATAAAGATGTGCCACTTGGAAAAAATGAAAATGACAACATTGAAATTTCTAAATCTGGAAAAATCCCAAATTTTGATTTTAAACCTAAAACACATTATGAATTAGGTGAAGATCTTGATATGCTTGATTTTGACTTAGCAACCAAAACAAGTGGAACAAGATTTGTTTTTGTCAAAAATAAATTAGCTTTATTAGAAAGAGCATTATCAAATTTTATGTTAGACACACATGTTTCTAAAAATGGTTATGAAGAAATTTCACCACCACTATTAGCATCAGAAGATAGCATGTTTGGCACAGGACAACTTCCTAAATTTGAAAATGATCAATTTGAAGTAAAATTAGAAGAGGGAGGTAATCGGAAATTTCTTATACCAACTGCTGAGGTAATTTTAACAAACATTGTTAAAGATAAAATTATAAATCAAAAGGATTTACCAATGAGATATGTAGCTTCAACGCCATGCTTTAGAAAAGAGGCTGGTAGTTATGGTAAAGATACAAGAGGTATGATCAGACAGCATCAATTTTATAAAGTTGAAATGGTTAGTATTGTTGAAAAAGATAAATGTTTAGAAGAACTTGAAAGAATGACAAACTGTGCCACTGATATTTTAGATCAATTAGAATTACCATATAGAAAAGTAATTTTATGTAGTGGTGATATGGGGTTTAGTGCCGAGAAAACATACGATATTGAAGTTTGGTTGCCATCGGAAAAAAGATATAGAGAAATCTCTTCGTGTTCTTCTTGTGGATCATTTCAAGCTATAAGAATGAAAACTAGGTATAAAAATCAAAATAAAGAAAATGTGTATGCTGGAACATTGAACGGAAGCGGTCTTGCTATCGGAAGAACACTTATTGCTATTTTAGAAAATTATCAACAAAAAGATGGCTCTATTGTAATACCAAAAATACTGCGACCTTATATGAAAAATATGGAAATAATTTCAATCAAATAAAGTTGTTTTAATTCTATAGATAGTATAAATAATCACTAAACTAAGGAGTTTTATGGAAAGTTCAGGAATAGGTCAATTTATACCTTTAATTTTAATTTTTGTTATCTTTTATTTCTTTTTAATCAGACCTCAACAAAAGAAAGTTAAAGAACATAAGGCGATGGTTGAAAATTTAAAAAAAGGAGACAAAGTTGTAACATCTGGAGGAATTACAGGAGTTATAACGAGAATTATTGATAATGACAAAATTGAGGTAGAAATAGCCGAAAATGTTACAGTTGAAGTTATTAGAGGAACAGGTGTTCAGAGCCTAATGAACACACAAGAAGTTAAGAAATAATTTTTTTTTAATCAAGTGTTATACTTTTCAAAAATAAAGATAATATTTATTTTGATAATATCTTTATTATTTATTTTATTTGCATCATCTAATTTATTTAAATTTAATAATACTTACATAAATAAGAAAATTAATCTTGGATTAGATTTGCAAGGAGGTTCTTATCTTTTATTAGAAATTGATAACAAACCTGTTATTGAACAAAAACTTCAAAATCTTACTATTACAATAAGAAATTATCTTAAAGAAAAAAATATAAGATCAAAAAATTTTAAACTATCTAAAGAAATATTATCCTTTAGTGTTGATAAGGCTGACAAACAAAAAGTTTTGGATTTGTTTAATGATGAAAATAGTGAAATAAATCCTTATTATCCAAGATTTAAATCACATCAATTAGAATTATTTGAAGAAAAAGATATTATTAAAGTTAGTTATTCAAAACAAGGTTTAATAGAACTTAAAACTTCATCACAAGATCAAGCCTTAGAAATAGTTAGAAGAAGAATTGACGAGATTGGTACTAATGAGCCAAATATTCTTAAACGTGGTAACGATAGAATTTTGGTTGAACTTCCGGGACTTGACGATCCTATGAGAATAAAATCATTACTAGGTAAAACTGCTAACTTAACATTTAGATTTGTATCAAATAATAATGAAGATTCGTTTGGTTCAGAAAAACTTTTATATGAAAATGGGGTCGACGAGGCAATAGTAAGTAAGAGAATAATTTTAAGTGGTGATAATCTTTTAGATGCTCAGCCAAGAATGGATAATCAAGCAAATGAAACTGTTGTTACTTTTACCTTAGATAGAGTTGGTGCAAAAAGGTTTGGTAAAGCTACATCAACTGGTATTGGTAGACAATTGGCCATAGTTTTAGATGGTAAAATTATAAGTGCTCCAGTTATAAGAGACACTATTGCAAGTGGAAGCGGTCAAATAACTGGGGGTTTTACATTTCAATCTGCCACAGATTTAGCTTTGTTATTGAGATCAGGAGCTTTACCAGCACCATTAAATATTATTGAAGAAAGAACTGTAGGTCCAGATTTAGGACAGGACTCAATTGATGCAGGGATTATTGCATTGGTAATAGGTTTTTTACTTGTGATATTATTTATTCTTATAAAATATAAAATTTTTGGGTTAATAACTAATTTTGCTTTAATTATAAATTTATTGCTATTAATTGGTGTTTTAACAATTTTTGAAGCCACCTTAACTCTACCAGGTATAGCTGGTATAATTTTAACAGTAGGTATGGCTGTTGATGCAAATGTTTTAATTTTTGAGAGAATTAAAGAAGAGCTTAAAAATGAAAAAAATATCCTTATAGCTTTTGATAGTGGATATACTAAATCAAGATCAGCAATTTTAGATGCGAATATAACAACTTTGTTAGCGGCAATAATTTTATTTTTTATGGGGTCAGGTCCTATAAAAGGCTTTTCTATTACTTTAGGTGTAGGTATTTTTACAACTTTGTTTTCAGTCTATTTTATAGCAAGATTACTTACAGTTTTATATGTATCAAAGAATAAAGAAAAAGAAAAATTAATATAACATGATATCTTTTAATAAATATTATAATAAATTTAATGTCCTATCTAGTTTTCTTGTAATAGTTTCATTACTTTTTTTAATTTTTAAAGGTTTAAATTTTGGAATAGATTTTAAAGGTGGTACATTAATTGAATTAAGATCAACGGACAAAAAAATTAATGTTTCTTCATTAAGAGATAGATTTAATCAAATGGATCTTGGCGATGTATCAGTCAAGAAATTTGGAAATGATACTGATTTTTTAATCAAATTTGAGAATAAAGATAATAAAAAAAATATAATCAATGATATCAAAAATAATTTAGATAATTCTTTTGGAAATAATTATGATTTGAGAAGAGTAGAAAATGTCGGACCTAAAGTAAGTGCTGAGTTGTTAAGATCCGGTATAATTGCTATATCAGTGGCTTTAATATTGATGTTAATCTACATATGGATTAGATTTGAATGGCAATTCAGTGTAGGTGCAATATTTGCTTTGTTTCATGATGTTATAGTAACACTTGGTTTATTTTCATTACTTGGTCTTGAAATTAATCTTTCAATTATAGCAGCTGTACTTACAATTGTGGGTTACTCTATGAATGATACAGTAGTTATTTTTGACAGAGTGAGAGAAAACTTAAGAAAATTTTCTGATATTAAAATCTTTGAATTAACTAATATTTCAATTAATGAAACTTTATCTCGAACATTAATTACCTCTATAACTACTCTTTTGGCTCTGTTATCTATATTTTTTTTTGGTGGAGAAATTCTTAAAGGATTTTCTTTAGCTATGATCTTTGGAGTTATACTTGGTACTTATTCTTCAATATACATAGCAAACACTATTTTAGTGAGACTTAATGTATCTCAAAAAACTATCCTTAAAGAGGATGATAAATAAAATTTAATATAAATTTTGAGCTGCTACCATTGAGAGTAGCATTGGTAAAGATAATAACGTATTAGTTCTTGAAAATAACATTGCTGTTTTTGCCGATTTAGCTTTTAATTCAGGATCACAGTCAACAATACCTAAAGCTCTTTTTTGGTTAGGCCAAATTACAAACCAAACATTAAATGCCATAATTACTCCCAACCACATTCCAATACCAATAGCCGTATGCTTTGGTACACCCGAGCCTACACTCAAAGTCATTGAGTCGTGCAGATATCCGTTTAACCAGGCAAGAATTAAACCAGATAAAATTGTAAATGCTGCTGCCCATCTAAAGTAGAAAAGAGCTGCTGGCGCTATTACTTTACCTATAGCTGGTTTTTGGTCATCAGGAATTTTTGCCATATTAGGAATTTGAACAAAATTGAAATACCAAAGTAATCCTATCCACATTATAGCAACAACTACATGAACGAATCTAGTAATCCAGCTCCAAAAAGATCGGTCAAAACTAAAGCCATCATTTTGATAAAATAATCCTAGAAATACTATTATTGCTAAGGCTAGCGAAGCATGAATAGTTTTTGACAATGATGAAAGTAAATTACTCATAAAAAGTATACTATACTTATTTGATACAAATATAACAACATTTTTGTTTAATTAAGAAGAGGCTTTAAAAATTTACCTGTGTAACTATCTTTAATTTCACATATTTCTTCTGGTTTTCCCTCTGCGATAATTTTACCACCTTTAACACCTCCTTCTGGCCCCATATCAACGATATAATCTGCAGTTTTTATAACATCAAGGTTATGCTCAATTACTACTACTGTATTTCCTAAAGCTACAAAAGTATGAAGAATTTCGAGTAATTTTTTTATGTCATGTTGATGTAAACCTGTTGTTGGTTCATCTAAAATATACATTGTTCTACCAGTAGACCTTTTTGACAACTCTTTTGCTAATTTTATCCTTTGAGCTTCTCCACCAGATAGTGTTGTAGCTTGTTGACCAATCTTTATATATCCCAACCCAACTTTTTTTAATGTTAGCAATTTAGTTTTAATATTTGAAATATTTTCAAAAAAAGAACATCCTTCATCAACAGTCATGTTTAAAACATCAGCAATACTCTTATCCTTAAATTTAATTTCTAAAGTCTCACGATTATATCTAGTTCCCTTACATTCATCACATTGAATATAAACATCAGGTAAAAAATGCATTTCATAAGTAATGACTCCATCTCCTTCACAAGCTTCACAACGTCCACCTTTAACATTAAAAGAAAATCTACCAGGCTTATAGCCTCGTGATTTTGATTCTGGCAAAGAAGTAAACCAATCTCGTATAGGTCCAAACGCTCCAGTATAAGTAGCTGGATTAGATCTTGGAGTTCTTCCTATAGGTGATTGATCAATGTCAATGATTTTATCAATAAGTTCAGTACCCTTAAAATTTTTGAATGGTTTTGGAATTTTTCTTGATTTATTATTATTTAATGTAAGATTTAATGCATTATATAAAGTTTGTAAAATTAGTGTGGATTTTCCACTTCCAGAGACTCCTGTTACACAAGTAAGACTTCCAAATGGTATTTTAAGATTTACATTATCTAAATTATTTCCTGATGCTCCAGTAATTTCTAAAAATCTTCCATTTTTTGCTAATCTTCTTTTTTGTGGAACATTAATTTTGAATTTATTTGAAAGATATTTTCCTGTTATACTGTTTTTGTTTTCACTAATTTCTTTACAAGATCCTTGCGCAACTATTTGACCACCATTATTACCTGCCTCCGGTCCAAGATCAATAATATGATCTGCATTTTCCATAGTTTCTGTGTCATGCTCTACTACTATAACTGTATTCCCTAGATCTCTTAATCTTTTTAACGCATTTATTAATTTTACATTATCTTTTTGATGAAGTCCGATTGACGGTTCATCAAGAACATACAAAACACCAGTTAAACCAGATCCTATTTGTGATGCTAGTCTAATTCTTTGTGCCTCTCCTCCAGATAATGTTCCTGACTCCCTTGATAGAGTTAAGTAATCAAGTCCAACATTTAATAGAAAATTAAGTCGTTCATTAATTTCTTTTAAAATATGTTCAGCAATTTTAAATTGTCTTTTATCAAGGTTTTTTTTTAGATTCTCAAACCATTTAGCAGCCTCATCAATTGATTTTTCAGTTACTTCGCTTATATGTAATCCATCAATTTTGACACAAAGAGCTTCATCTTTCAGTCTATGACCATTGCATCTTTCACATTTAGTATCTGATTGATATTGGGCAATTTCCTCTCGTTTCCAATCACTATCTGTTTCTAAATATCTTCTTTCTAAGTTATTAATAACACCTTCAAAAGTTTTTTTATGTGAATACTTTTCATATCCATCATCATATGTAAATTTTATTTCCTCATCATCTGAACCATAAAGTATTATATCTTTTATTTTCTTTGAAAGTTTTGACCATTTATCATCTAATGAAAAGCCATAATGTTTTGATAAAGAAGAGAGTGTTTGAGCATAATAAAGTGTGGTTGTTTTAGCCCATGGTTCAATTGCACCATCGGCAATACTTTTTTTTTCGTTAGGAATTACTAAATTTGGATCTACATTTAATTTAATTCCAATTCCTTCGCATTCTTCACAAGCACCAAATGGGCTATTAAATGAAAATAACCTTGGTTCAATTTCTTCAATAGTAAAACCGCTTTCAGGACATGCAAATTTAGTTGAAAAAATTAATTTTTCTTGTTTTCTAAATTTTTTTGGTAAAGTTTCATCTTCATATTCAACAAAAACTAAGCCATTAGCTAAATTTACA
>MDSZ01152820.1_pt1 | contig 13475 bp, 8 predicted proteins | sample 811201 | NCBI WGS metagenome assembly MDSZ01 (sample SAMN05326647, study PRJNA326480) | marine metagenome | isolation source: seawater | place: Indian Ocean: North | collected 2010
AATGCCTAAAAGCCGCCCTCTTCGGGTTGCGTGTACCCCCACCTGTTATATCCTGTAATTTAATGTTTCGAACACTTTGTCCTTTTATTAAAACAAGCAAACTTACCCGTCTTGCTTGTTTCGGCATTCTCTTTTCCTGCGGGGAGGATACTGAGATTCGTTCCTACACCGCACCCAATCATTTCGAAGGACCAGTTGTAGCATGGGAATTACCCGAGCAATGGGGCGAAAATCCGGGAATTGGAGGAATGATGGCCGGTTCCTTTCATGTCAAAACCGATAATGGTCCACGGGGAAGGATTGGGGTAATGCCCTTTCGTGATTCAGTAGAAATTACCAGCATCGTTAATATGTTTGGCCGCGAGCTTGGACATACCGACTACAATAAAACAGGCGTGTATTCCCTGACTGAAAAGAAAAAACTGGGCGAACGATCATTCGAAATTGTTCGCCTCGAAGACAAATCAGGAGATGAACCATCTTCCAGAAATGCACTGCTGGCCATGCACCGCCAAAAAGCACAGACATGGTTATTTCCCTTCATCGCAGACCGTGAGCTAATTAACCAACAGTTAGATAATTTTTACACTTTTTTGCAATCGACCACTCTCCGGGCAGGCAAAGTACCTGTCAGAGCAATCGCACCAAGTTTGCCACCTGCCCAGTCCCCTGATTCTGCAAAGCAACCAAAATGGGAAACCCCCGGCCATTGGGAACGAAAACCATCCACTCAAATGAGAATCGGAAACTATGCAGTTTCCAATCAAGCTGGCGAATCACTCGATTTTTCCATTACCACCTTTCCAGGACAGGTAGGTGGTGTATTGGCCAATGTAAACCGTTGGCTCGGCCAGGTGGGAATTGAACCAACCGATGAGGCTGGTCTCTCTGAATATTTGTCGGACCGAACGATCGATGATAAACCTGCGAAACTGGTAATCGCGGAATCAGACAAACAAGCCCTTTATGCCGCCATCGTTTTCCATGAAGGCAGATCTTGGTTTCTCAAACTCATGGGGGATGTTGGCCTTGCCCGTGCGGAAAAAGAAAATTTCCTGGGGTTGATTGACTCCTTTTGCCTGGGCGACCACTAATTTGCATTTGTTACGATGTCAGAAATGAAAAAGAGTCCTTCATCGCTCTCTCAGCGCCGCAAAAAATTTGCCTGGTTGGTTCCACTGGCTGATCTTCGGATCACCCTAACCTTACTCAGCCTTTCCATGGTTCTTATTTTTGTTGCTACTCTCGAACAGGTACGGATTGGAATACGAGGAGCGCAGGCGGAATTCTTTGAATCAATTTATGGTATGTGGAACTATCCACTGCAATTTTGGGGCGGAGAATTCCTCAATCCTCTGCCCATTCCTATACCCGGTGGATATTTACTGGGCGGCTTGCTCATAATCAATCTGGTTGCAGCTTTTATTACCCGTTTCCAATGGACAGGAAAAAAAATGGGTATCCAGTTGATACATCTGGGAATTATCATGCTCCTGATCGGACAACTTGCCACCCAGGCAATGCAGGAGGAATCACGAATGCAAATCAATAAGGGAGAGTCCAAAAATTATTTGGAACGCTTCCATGGGGTTGAATTAGCCTTTATTGATGTGACCAACCCGGACTCCGAGCATGTGGTCGCCCTGCCCCAGGCATTACTCGAAAATGGAGGCACACATTATTCCAAGGATTTGCCCTTCAAGGTAAAAGTGCTGGATTTTGGTCCAAACTGTGAATTCAGTTCCTTGCCGCCCGCCCATATGCTCAAAGGGACATCAGCTGGCGTAAACCGCGGGGTCATAAAATCCACCAACCTGCAAATCAATCCCAAGCCTGAAGATTTCAGCAGTGAGGGGATGAACTTTGGTTATGTGGTATTCGAACTGTTAGACGGTGCCCAAAGCCTGGGCACATGGGCAGCCATCTCACATCCAGCAGGAAACCATTGGTGGTCACAAATAAACCCAAAGATGGGAGATCTTGCCTTTCAACCTATCCGGCAGGATGGCAGGTTATGGGGAGCAACTCTGAGACCAGAAAGAGAGTATCTGCCCTACTCCATCGAACTGCTGGGGATCGCCAATGAATTTTACCAAGGTACGGAAATACCCTTTAATTTTGAAAGTGAAATTATTCTAAAAACCGAAGGGGATCAGAACAGGCGAGCACTTGTCTATATGAACACTCCCCTGCGTCATGAGGGTAAGACCTTTTACCAGTACCAGATGAATAAGGCCGCGGATTACACGGTCTTCCAAGTGGTACGGAACCCAAGCTGGTTGGTGCCCTACATTGCCTGTATTCTCGTGTCCCTTGGACTGCTCTGGCAGTTCAGTTTTCATCTCGCCCGCTTCCTCAACAAGAATGTGGCCAGCAAAGGATCGATTGCATGACAGAAAAAAAGAAACCAATCCGGCTGCGCATTCTCAGCATTGTCCTGATTCTTACAGGTGTTTATTTTGTATTTTTCCCCAACCGATACACCAGTCTCTCGATCTTTGACTTTTTCAAGGGAGAAAAAATATCAAGTGAAGAAATTATCAACTTAGATGCTTTTTCCCGCATACCCGTACTTCGTGGAGGCCGGGTTAAACCGATCGACAGCGTAGCCCGCAATACCCTGCTTGTCTTACGCAGTAAACGAACTGCACTTGATGAAAACGGTAACAAAGTACCTGCAGTTCATTGGCTGGCCGATGTTTTATTTGCCCCGGAACAAGCCGATAAATTGAAAACCTTTTTGATCGACCATGATCAAGTGCTGGGGGTCATTGGTAAAAAGTTGGTAAATGATGGAAAGTACTATTCCTACAATGACATTGAGCCCTATGTGGAAGAGATTGAGAAAAGTGCTCAGGATGCCAGCAAAATAGAGCGGGAATTCCGGAATTATTATCACCAAAATATCATCGAGCTTTACCACGGCCTTGTTCTTTACCGCAACCTCAAGACCACCCTTACGCCACCCCCACATGCCCCGTCTTCCTCGGTTCATGATCACAGCAAACTGGAGCCTCTTTTTTACAACCCCGAAATTGATTCCTCCCGTACCTCAGAGTACCGCAGATTCAGGTCACTCACGGATGAAATTTCAGCAAATCCGGCAGGAATCAAGATGGGAAACAGCGAAGTGCTTGGTCCGCTTATGTACTTCATTGACTACTATGCCCGTTATAATTTATTCGCAGAATTTTTCCCACTCCCTCCCGAACCGGGAGAACCGGGAGGAAAATGGAGAAAAATCGGTGAATCTTTGGTAGGAACCGAGCCTCTCGACTCCAAGCAAAAAGCAGAAATTGAACCGGCCCGATTTATATCCACAGTTCAATCACTTGTGGCAACTCCGGACAATGAAGTAGACGAGAAAATTACCAGCATAAGACAAAACCTGAAGATGGACCCTACCGCACTCTTTGCGGCCCAGTATGCAGAGGCGGTAAAACTGAGAAAGGGCATCGATCCGATTATCGAACACTACGAAACTTTGGAAGTGGCCTACAGGGATAATGATGCAACCACTTTCAATCGGACGGTTGACCAAATTCGTTCATTGGTTCAGCAACGTGCCCCAACCGATACCTCTACCATAGCATTTGAAAAAACCTACAATGGGTACGAGCCCTTTTACCGGAGTTCGATCGGTTATCTATGGGTTTTCCTGATTGCTTCCGCATCATGGCTTGTATCTGTATACAGCAAGTCAGAGAAGGACAAAATTGGAGCATCTAACACCCTGCTCAATTGTGCATACATGCTCACCGGTTTGGTCCTTATTGCCCATACCTTTGGATTGGCCGGAAGAATGTACATTGAGGGAAGGCCCCCAGTGACCAACCTCTATTCATCAGCACTCTTTATTAGTTGGGGTGCAGTTCTGCTTTGTTTCCTGACGGAGAAATTTCTCCGGCTTGGTATCGCTTCGGCCATGGGCTCGCTGATTGGATTTGGTGGTTTGATAGTCGCTCACAACCTAAGCATAGATTCTTCCCTCAATCCATCGGGCGATACCATGGAAATGATGCGGGCAGTGCTCGATTCAAATTTCTGGCTGGCTACGCATGTAGTTACCATAACCATTGGGTATTCAACCACCTTTTTAGCGGGTTTTTTGGGGATTGCCTATGTTTTCGCCATGCTTTTCCGCTTACTTTCCAAATCATCAAGAAAGGGAAAGGAACTGGACAAAACCATGGTTTCGATGATTTTCGGAATTACATGCTTTTCCCTGTTTTTTAGCTTGGTTGGCACGGTTCTGGGTGGCATCTGGGCCGACCAGTCATGGGGCCGGTTCTGGGGTTGGGATGCTAAGGAAAACGGTGCACTACTCATTGTGATATGGAATGCAATACTTCTGCACGCTCGTTGGGCCGGCATTGCCAAGGTTCGTGGATTGTCCGCACTGGCAATTTTTGGGAATGTGGTTACGGCATGGTCCTGGTTTGGAACCAATATGCTTGGAGTAGGATTACACTCCTATGGATTTATGGATAAAGCCTTCGTGCCCCTGATGGCATTTATTGGTTCACAGGTTGCAATAATTGGAATTGCCTACTTGCCTGCTTTTTTCTCTTTGTTTGGTTCCAGAAAAGAACAAACTGCCTGATTATCTCTCAAAGCCTAACTGCCTGGCTTTAAGATCAGCAGATCGCCAGTGCTTTTCCCAAAGTTCATAAATTTGGTCACATTTTTTCAAATAAGCAATTTTTTGGGCGTTGGTAATGTTTTGGTCCGCGTGGGCAGAATGAATTAGTTCACGCAGGCTAAGGTCTTTGCGTGGATGAAGTACCTGCCTGGGTTGAGCCTCACGAATCATCAGGTACTTCTTACGCCTATAATTTTCCACAAGTTCGGACTCCGCAAGTTCTATAAAAACTTCGATCCGGGAACCAAAATCATCCTCATAAGTTCGTAGATTGGAAAAATTATCCTCCTTTTCAAAAATACTTCCATTTTTCCAGGCTTTGCACCCAGACAGAAACAAGCAAATTAAAGTGCATATTGTGGCAATTGAATTTACTGGTTGCATCGGATAAAATATTTAGTGAGCAAACCGGCCATTCGTTAACCTATTTAAATGAATGTGCTTACTTTATTTCCTTGGCCTGGGAGTACGGTCAATCTTGGACCTCAGTATTTCAAGCACCTCTTCGATTGGTTGCCCAAAACTACAGGGAAACGGGACTGGTTGACTTGGTAAATTCCTAATTCCCCTCGCATGGTCATTCAATTTTACCACGAGTAACCTTTTTCCTGCAAATTCAAGAATCTCAAAATCCTCAATCTCATGGTGCTTGAACTTTTGGTTTCGGAACCATCCACGCAAGGAGAATCCCTGGTGATCAATCTTTAAACGAGACCATTCAAAAACTTGATCAAGCATACTAAGCAGACTGAATATACTCATGACAATTGTGCCCCCCCAGCTAACTTCTGGTCCGAATCGATTGACCACGGCAAAGAAACCCGAAACCACCACAAGGAACAAAGTAAAACAAGCCTGCCTCCACCAAACTGGCTTAACTATAACGATTCCTCCTTCTTTGCGATCCCTCATTGTTTCCTGTGCGGAAACTTCTAGTTGCGGATCAAAGCGGGCGCAAGGTGGGAAACAAAATAGTGTCTCGAATATTGGCCGCCTTGGTCAGAAAAATGACCAACCTGTCAATTCCCATTCCCATGCCTCCAGCCGGTGGCATACCGTGTTCAAGTGCGAGCAGAAAATCGTCATCCAATTCCTGGGTCTCTTCGCCCACTTGACGAAGAAAGGCATCCCGTTGTACTGCAGGATCGTTTTGCTCGGAATATGCAGGGGCAATCTCCTGTCCGTTTATACAAAGCTCAAATACATCTATGGTGGAAGGATCAGACTTTGTGATCTTGGCAAGCGGGCAGAGTTCCTTTGGAATATGAGTTACAAAAGTAGGCTGTACAAGCGTGTGCTCGATCATTTTTTCAAAGACATCATTCGTCACCTCAAAGTCTTCAAGTTCAGGATCCACCTCTATTCCCATCTCTTTGGTCTTTTGCAACTTTTCAGACTTGGGCAGATCAAACCAGTCCTCTCGTCCAACTGCATCAATGATCAGATCCTTGTATTTTGCCTCCCGCCAAGTACCGGACAGGTCGATCACTTCTCCATCGGGACGCTCAACCTGCAAGCATCCAAGTGCCCGGTCCGCAACCTGCTGAATGAGGGAGCGCGTAAGTTCCATCATTCCCCGGTAATCAGAATATGCCTGGTAGGCCTCAAGCATGGTAAATTCTGGATTATGACGCCGGGAAAGTCCCTCATTTCGGAATACCCGGCCCACTTCAAACACCCGGTCAAAACCACCCACGAGCATCCGCTTTAGATGAAGCTCCAAGGCAATTCGTAAATTAAAATCACAATCCAGGGCATTAAAATGCGTACGAAAGGGACGAGCAGCCGCCCCGCCAGAAACTGATTGAAGCATGGGGGTTTCGACTTCGATAAAATCCCTACCCCACATAAACTCACGGATTTCGCGTATGATACGACTGCGTGTTTTAAAACGTTCACGGGACTCATCATTGACCACCAGGTCCAAATAGCGCTGGCGATAAATCTGATCGTTATCGCTTAGCCCATGCCATTTTTCTGGTAATGGGCGCAAGGACTTGGAAACCAGGCGGTATTCTTTCGCCCGAACCGTAACTTCTCCAGTTTTGGTGCGAAAAAGAGGCCCACGCACTCCAATAAAATCTCCCAGATCTAATTTTTTGAAGGCAGCATATTCCTCATCCCCGATTTCATCCCGGCGGACATATGCCTGGATACGGCCCTCGCGGTCGAGCAACTTGAGAAAGGCAGCCTTGCCCATTAATCGAAATGCCACGATGCGCCCAGCCACAGACACTTCCGGGCCAATTTCCTCTTCACCTGACAAAAGCTCCACTGCCTGCTGGGAAACATGGGACTGCTCCCAATTTGCCCCAAAAGGATCGTTACCAGAATCACGTAATCCTTGCAACTTAGCCTGGCGGACCGCCACTTGATCGCTTCCGTCAAGCACTTCCTGCTTGGTTGTTTTCATATTATCCTGCTCGCTCATTTCAAAAGGTTAATCATGACAAATTACCCCCCCACTGACAACGGAAATTCCCCTATCGGAAAACTTCGGCGAGTCAGGATGGGACTCTTGCTAGAACTGGGCGGAATCCAAGGTTGCGAAACCTATGATTGAGGGAATTTGTCGACCGGGATGATGACTGGCACTCCGCAGCATGTTTCATATACGCACCTCCCCGGCTTATACGAAATTCATCCTGTTCACTATCATTGAGTAAAGTATTGGCAAAAGAATTGCCCACCCATTCACGGACATTTCCATACATATCATAGAGCCCCCATGGGTTCGATTTCTTCAGACCAACGGGATGGAGTCGTTTTTGGCTATTTCCCCGGAACCATCCATGTTCCTGTAATTCATGCGCATGGTCACCAAAATAATATTCGGTAAGACTGCCTGCCCGGCAGGAATATTCCCACTCCACCTCTGTGGGCAGGCGGAACTCATAATTCTCCGGCAATCCCCCCTGAGTCATGCTTAAAATGGTCAAAGCTTTACAAAAGGAAACCGCATCCAGCCATGACACATTATTTACAGGGTAATTTTGTACATTTTCATTTATGCTAGGATCATAAAAACTGGGATTATTCCCCATGACTTTTAAGTACAATTCCTGGGTGATGAGTAATCTCGCCATCCAAAAACCGTTTTTTACACGAACTAATTTGGTTTCCTCAGAGTATGGAACTTTGAGCGATATTTCTCCTGCAGGAATCCAGGAAAAATTCCCCGCATTTGGATCTTCGTATAAATCTCCAGCACATTGAGCATGGCCTTTATCTGAACTTACCGCAACTTTTGTTGCGAAAGGATGACGGGTTGAACCTGGCACTCTGCCAATGCCAGTGATATCGGTTTTCCCTTTTAAAGAGAGTGAAGAATCCTCAGAATATTTTTTCGCTTTTTTATTTCTTTTTACCGCACGGGGCACGCTCCACCTTGCTAATTGTCGCTCTCTGGATTTTTCCCACAATTCCCAGAGGATTTTCCCGTGATCGACAACTTCCTCTCCATTGTCCACCAGTTCAGGATTAAAGGAAACCGGAGCATCCATTTTTTCAAAGATAGTCTCCAGTGCTTTTTCCTTCCAGTTACCATCCTGCAAAAAGACGGACTGAAACTGCTGCAAGCAAAGGGAAAGACCAGCAGGCAAGGTCGTTTCTTCCACAAAAACTGTCAGAACCTCCTTGTTTTCACTCAAGGCATAACCGACCTCGCTTTTAACATACCTTGAGTCCACCGAACGTGGGGATATGAAGACCAAAAACAGGGAGGATGCCTTGATCGCATGAGCAATTTCCTCCACCCATTCTCCCGCTGGCTTGATTCCCTCGTCGTACCAAATATTTGCCCCTTGGTCGTGAAGCTGTCGCATCGCGTCAAAAACCACAACTTTGTCTGCATGGGCATAACTTACAAAAGTATAGGGACCCTCACCGGAATAAGCGTCAAATGGAGCTGATATACCTATTGCTTGCGAAGAACTTTGCATGGATCTGGATTAATATCCTTTCCTTTGTAAAATATAAACCGGGTAAGCACCAAAATCTTTGGCAAGTTCAAGATTTCCCGCATATTCGAAATCGAAATCCCCATACCGATAGGAAATCAAGGCAGCCACCGTCTCCGAGACAAAGACAGATCCGGGCAAAACAATTGGTTCAATCCGTGCTGCTTGGTTCACATGACGACCAAAAAAGTTTGGCTTTTTGAGCAAAGGGTCAAACTCCTCATAGACTGGCCCGGCATGCATAGAAATACGAACATCCAGGTTTCCACTTGCCGACAGTTCGGGCCAGTTTCCATTTCCGAAAAAGTCCCTCATATTCATGGCCAGTCTCAGTGCATCATTTAAATCCTCAAATACGGCAAAGAAGCTATCTCCCCAGCTGTTCACGAATTCTGGCTTACAATTTAACTCCTTCATCATCTTGGCCACTCCTCCATGAAAAACCTCCACAAACTGGGCAGTCAGTTCTTCTTTTACCCGTGTAAATGCTTCAACATCGGCAAATAACATGGTTTTTACAGAGCGCAGGGCTGTAACCGTATCTCCGAAACTTTTGACAAATATCGGCTTGGTATCCCCCTTGGGTATGGGGGGTTCATCGATTTGATCAAGTAGTTCCAGCACTTCATCTGAATTGATGATTGTGGGTGCCTGGAAAGTTTCTTTCCACGACTGAGCGACCTCCGCCGTTCCCCCTTCCTTGCCTTTTTGCCCATCCCAAAAAAGAAGAAGGTTGGGAACTTCATCCAGGCCCCGACTGCGCATCGCAGCAAATCCAAGCATTACATCGTTGCAGAAGGAAAACAAACCATCATCCCCGTAATACCCTTCATTGGTTACATAGTGCACTGAGGTTGCATCATCCAAAACTTTCTCAAACCTTGCCACCCAGTCGCCCCCGCCCCTCTCTACGCTCGTATGGATAAACTCTTCTTTAGCAAAAGGAAGAAAAACATGAGTCTCTCCACCTCGCTCGGCCATGGCTTCAAGAAAAATAATATCGGTTCCACAAGCCGCAGAACTGTACCCGCATGTGGCACCCATAAAATCAAGCTTTTCCTCAATTTTCGCCCGCACAATCAATTCTGCCTCCTGAGGAAAACGGCGGCTCTTACCGGGAGTATCAATCAAGTGCCCCGAACAAGCCACAATTCCAAGGGTGGGAAAAGCACTGCAGATTCTTTGACGAATACTCTGGTCTTCGTACAGGGAGCTAATTTGTAAGGCTTGCTTGCGGGTACTTGCGACATAGGCGGGCTTGGCATCCGCCAATTCCACCGCCAATGAATATGCGTCAAGGGCTTCATCTATTCTGCCCAGCAGGAGGAATGATTCTGCCTGTGTTGCCCTGGCCCAATAATTGGATTCATCTTTTTCAAGAATGGAAAAGCACATTTCCGATGCAGTTGTGGCATATTCACGAGCCTTCTCATAATTCATGCAAACGAAATGCATAAATGCGATATTGATGCATGGGTAGTACAAATTATCCAGGTTTTCCTTCCCGGAATCCTCTGATTTTCTCCCCAGGTAAGCCTGTTCGTACCGGGCAATTGCCAAATCTGCATAATCTTGTTTTTTGGCATTATCCGTGGTGTTTTCGCACAAATCCTTATAGGCACTCGCCAAAAGACTTTGGGTCTCAACATCGTTCACTCCAGTTGACACCAGTTCCTCCAGTATATGAGTGGCGGTCAGGGGAGAACCAGCTTTGCAAAGTGCATGGGCCGCTCTTTGGGCGAGGGCTTTATGGTTTGAATAGGTTGAGAGTCCGGCACGGGCGACATCGTGAGCAAGCAAAAATTCGCCCACTTCAATCATTCTCTCGCAAAGTTTTAGAAATGTCTCCGGTTTGGCATGATCACGGTCAAACAAACGCCATTCCCTGCGCAGACTGACAGTACTTCTTTTGGCTAATTGAGACATTGCCAATTATTGCTAGGAAGTTATCTCATCAATGACGAGATTAAAAAGGCGGGATACTCCCGCAAAAATTACATCTTTTCGTAACGGGTACGCAACATCTGAGTAAACGCTGCCACCTTGCGTGCTTTTCGCTTCTTATCTGAAGGTTTTTCGAAGTAGCGCTTGGCACGCACATCACGAATGACTCCCTCGCGGTCCAAAGTCTTCTTGAGACGACGAATCGCACGATCCATTGGTTCACCTTTGCGTAGCTTAATTTCGATAGACATAATTTTTGACAAAAGGCTAATCGTATATTGCCAGCAAAATTCGTCAAGCCGGAAGCCATGCTATTGTGCACGACCGTATTTTCGCTCGGGAGGCGGATCAGGTTCGGCCACTTTTACCCGCACTCCCAAAACACAGGTTCGCTTCCTCCAATTCGAAAAATCATTAAGGCCGAGTCGCAGGCGAAACCTTTCATCCATTTGCACAACCATACCGTCTTCTTCTCCATCCTGCGCAAAAGCAACACTCACTCGGGATCGCCCCCTCCCTTTTTCGCTCTCAAGATGGAGATCTGTAAGAAATTTATCGGCGTCCTCATTGGTCGGATCAATCAACCAGGTTGATTCCTCAATTATCTGGGAAAGCGATTGGTCTATGGTCTCAATTTTCTCAACGGTCAGCCTTGTTTCCCCGTCCTTGACCGAAGCAACTCCGGTAACCACCATAAGTTCGCCTTCTGCTAATCGTTCCCCGTATCTCGAGTAGGCCTCCGGAAACATCGGTAATGACAGGTCCTTTTCTTTGGCCAAAAGGTTAAATCTTGCCCAGGGTTTGGAATCCTTTTTGGTATATCTTCTTTCAACTTCTGAAACCACGCCACACAGACGGAATGATCTTCTTTCGGTAAGATCTGCCAGCTCCTCATGCCTCAATGTGTCTACCAGAGGTCCCAATCCCAAAAGAGTGTCAACGGGATGACCGGAAAGAAAAAAGCCAAGAAGTTCTTTTTCGAATTTTAATTTCTCCAGGTTGTCCATCTCTGGAACGGACTTGTTTTGATTGGGCCCGAAATTTTCTCCGGGTGCAGACTTCTGCTCTTCCTCCGTATCGCCCATCATATCAAATAGGTTCGCCTGACCTGCCTCACGGTCTTTGCGCCTTAACTGGGCTTCTCCCATCGCCCGATCGAGGTCGGCAAGAAGAGCGGCCCGGTTCGAATGTAAGGCATCAAAACCACCAGTTTTGATCAGACTCTCAAGCACCCGTTTATTGACAGCTTTTCCATCCACCCGTTCGACTAAATCACTAAAGTCAGCAAAGTCCCCATTGCGCAAACGTTCCTCCACGATGCATTTACCCGCAACATCCCCCACCCCCTTAACTGCAGACAGACCAAACCGGATCGAGCCAAGTTCTTCGCCCACACCATCAAAAGGAGTGAAGTTTTCACCTGATTTATTCACATCCGGGCCAAGTACCGAGATACCCATCTCCTGACATTCGCCCAAGAAATGAGCCAGTTTCTCGGAGTTTCCCAACTCACAGGCAAGAACACCTGCCATAAAATCAACCGGATGATTGGCTTTTAGATAAGCGGTCTGATAACTAATAATCCCGTAGGCAGCCGAGTGTGATTTATTAAATCCATACCCGGCAAACTTTTCTAAAATATTAAAAATATCGTTTGCTTTTTTAGTACCTATTGCATTTACCTCCTTGGCTCCCTTGACAAAAATCTCTCGCTGTTTTGCCATCTCCTCGGGCTTTTTCTTACCCATGGCACGGCGGAGAATATCTGCACCTCCGAGGGTATATCCAGCTACCCGGCGAGCAGCTTCCATAACTTGCTCCTGATAGACCATCACTCCATAGGTTTCGGCACAAACATCCTCCAGCAAAGGATGGGGAAACTCGATGGTGGAAGGGTCTTCTTTTCCTTTGATATAGTCAGGTATCCAATCCATCGGCCCAGGACGGTAGAGGGCAATCAATGCAATGATCTCATCAACAGTGGATATGGTCATTTGACGGCACAGCCTGCGCATGCCCTCCGACTCCAATTGAAAGACCCCGATGGTTCGGGCATCATTGAGCAAAACAAAGGTTGCCTCATCTTCCAGGGAAACATTTGTCACACGAAAATCTTCGAGGCCTTTCTTTTTTCGGATATGCGATTCGGCTTCCGATATAACGGTCAAGGTTTTCAGACCAAGAAAGTCCATTTTCAACAACCCCAGATCCTCCACTGGATCCTTGGGGTATTGCGTGGTCAGAATCCCGTCCTGAGTGGTCAGAGGAACCAACTCTTTAAGTGGCCGGTCAGCAATAATTACCCCGGCTGCATGCGTACCCGAGTTACGCACCATTCCCTCAATAATCTGGCCAGTATCGATAATTTGTTTGGCCACAGGATTTTTCTCGTACTCTGCAGAAAGTTCGGGACTCTTCACCAAAGCATCCTTGAGGGAAATATTTAGATCATCGGGAATCATCTTGGCCAATTTGTCAGCCTCGGCATAGGGAAGGTCGCGAACCCGGGCAATGTCTCGAATGACCATTTTTGCCCCAAAAGTCCCAAAAGTTATAATATTGGCAACACAATCCCTCCCATATTTTTCCCGGACATACTCAATAACTTCTCCCCTGCGGCGCATGCAGAAATCGATATCAAAATCGGGCGGAGATACCCGTTCAGGGTTTAAAAAACGTTCAAAAAGAAGACCAAACCTGAGCGGATCAATATCGGTAATCCCCAAAACATAGGCAACGAGACAACCCGCACCTGAACCTCTGCCCGGACCGACAGGGACACCATTTGCACGGGCCCAGTTCATAAAATCTGCAACAATGAGGAAATAATCATTGAACCCGGTCTTCCCGATCACCCCGAGTTCGTAGTCCAATCGCACGCTTAGCTCATTAACCAAGGATTCTCCCGGTTCCCGGTCACCCTCCTCCTG
>MDSZ01209886.1_pt1 | contig 13475 bp, 12 predicted proteins | sample 811201 | NCBI WGS metagenome assembly MDSZ01 (sample SAMN05326647, study PRJNA326480) | marine metagenome | isolation source: seawater | place: Indian Ocean: North | collected 2010
AATCAAACCACGATTTAAGAGAAAGATTTCAAATGAATTTAAAATAAATAAATTGTATGGATTAAAGTACCAATTTTTCAGATTAAATTTGTATTTTATAGATTCAATTCCGGTTTTTCTAAAAGGAGAAATAAAAAAGTTTTTGTTTAAAAAAATTGCATATTCCTTACAAATTTTAAAGTTATTTTTAATCCAAGGTTTTTTGTATAAAAGTTGAAATTTATTTTGAGATTTTAATTGACGCCAGGGCCTCTTCCAAATAGCTTGTTCATTTTGTACTTTTCTCGAAAAATAAAAATTTTTAAATTCACATGGTTTGTTTTTTACTATTTCTGATTCATTAATATCATTTAACTGAAGATTTTTTCTAAGTTGTTTAGGTGTTCCTGCAAAAAACCAATCTGAAATATGATGAGATAATAAAAAAGGAGATAAAATTCTTGGTGCAGAGGTATTGACATTTATTGACCATAATTTATTTTTCTTTTGAGCAATTGAAAATTGCTTTAAGAAAAATTTTTTATTTACAAGCTTAATATCATTCCTAAGTCTGATTATATAATCATAATCTGTTTGATAGTTATCTAATAAATATTTATTAGTTAATATTTGTCTTCTTGTATTTATATCTTTTAATCCATCTTTAGCAACTAAAGTTTTAGGATCTTTAATAAGATCAATTTTTATTTTACTTTGTTCAAAATTTGCAAGATTTACTCCTTGCCAACCTATCATTACTAGATCGTAATTTAAATCTAAAAATGTCTCAGCGCATTTGTATGTTTTTTCATTTATTGGACCTTGTAATGCAATAAGCACTTTGTAACTTTTATTAACCATCAAAGCCAAGTAATATTTTTCTTTTTAAATTTCTTAAAACTTTTGACTTCATCAATTTTTAAAATAGTTTCATATAGATTATTTATATCGATGTTAAAAATACCATATTCTTCAAGATTTTCATGCTGAATAAATTTACTGGTAAAAATTATTGGAATACCACTTAAATTAAATTCGACTACTTTAAATAGGTAGCCAGATGCTTGAATAGTATTAACTATAAGGCAATCTGCTTCTATCATTAGTTCTTCAAGTTTTGAATTGGTTACTGATCCTAAAACGTTGATATTTTTTGAGTTATAAGATTTAAACTCAGATGTTCCATAGCCAACCAAATTAACCTGATATGGGAATTTTGTTATTTTAAGGTTCTCTAAAATATTAATTAAACCTCTTCTCGTGTGGTAGGCCGAAGTTGATCCAATTAAAAGTATTTTTTTATTTTTTATATTTTTCTGATTTAGACTAAAGTCTTTTCTTTTTTTTGCAATAGTTTCAAAAAATGATTGACTCTTTGTTGTTGGAAAAGAATAAAGTAAAAAAGAATTAATTTGATGACATGCGAGTATTGCTTGGTCAAAATTTGAAACTGTAGTAACACTTTTTGCATATTTATATACTTCAATTTCCATAGAATATTTATAAAGGTTAGATCTGAAATAATTATCAGAATTACCCTTAGGTTCAATAAAAACTATATTTTGAGGGAAAATATGATAATTTAACTTTAAAAATGATAAATAATGAATAATTAAAATTGATAAAGTAGTTCCGCCTTCGAATATATATTCTTTTAATTTATTTTGAGATATTGTTTTTAATATAAAAGGGGTTTTAACCATAAATAAAAACATACCTTTAATACTTACTCCTTTCCTTAAAAATAAATAAATTGCGTAAAAGAAAACTTTGAAACTTATAAAAGGCGATTTAATAAAATGTTTAATGCATTTTTTAATTGAAAAATATGGATTTATATTAATACAATTATATTCCTCTAGTAATTCTTTTATTTGTAGACTTCTTTTAACGCCCCCATGCGCTGCTTTCTCTTCTTCTGGGCCTAAAAAAGGTGAGAAATAAATATAATCCATTTTTCATTTTCACTAATAAAAAATATAATATAACCTCATCTTTTTTTGCTTTTAAAAAAAATGTTATTAATAATTCGTCAAAATTAATTCCTACTTTTGATGCTTTTTCTAATGAAAGTTATAATTAGATCTATATTTAAAAATTTCATAATCCAAAGATGAAAAATTTTCTTATTAATAAAAATTGGATATAAATTTGCGATCTTTATTATTAAAATTAAATTTATGAAATTTTTAAATAAAAAACTTACCACTTGCGTTATTTCAGCAGGAGGTGAAGGTACAAGATTGAAATCTATAACAAATGGAGTTCCTAAACCACTTTTTCCAATTGATGGGAAATCTTGTTTAGAAAGAAGTATAGATAAAATTCAAGGATTTGGGTTAAAAAATATTTTCATTTTGACTTGCTATAAAAAAAATTTAATAATTGATGCAATAAAAAAATATAATAATAATAAGGATCTTAATATTAAAGTCATCGAGGAAATATTTCCCCTAGGCGAGTGTGGAGGGTTATGGCTTTTAAAAAATGAATTAAGAGATGAAATCTTTTTTATTAATGCTGATTTAGTTTGGGATATTGATATAAAAAGGTTTTTAAATTTTCATGTTGAACATAAATCTGAAGTTACGTTCCTAACTCATACTTGTACACATCCAAAAGATTCTGATTTGATATCTGAAGGTATAAATAAACAAATTGTTAATTACAGTTTAAAACCTCATAAAGACTTACTTCAAGAAATGTTTCTGGGAAATTCAGGAATAGCTTTGTTTAATTCAAATATTCTTGATAAAATTGATAATCCTGTAAATAAGCCATCATTTTGCAATCATATCCTTAATAATTTTGAAAAGTCGAATGTAAAAGTATTTAGCTATAACACAACCGAATTTGTCAAAGATGTGGGTACTCCCAAAAGATTTTACGAAGTAGAAAAAACTTTAAAGCAAGGATTAGTGAACCCAAAATCTTACATTAATAAGCAAAAATGCTTATTTATTGATCGTGATAATACTATTATCAGTTGCCCAAAAGATAAATATATTACTAATAAAAATCAAGTAAAATTGTTGGAAAAAAATATTATTAAAATTGCGAGAAAAACAAAAGAATATGATTTCACTATAATTGTTACAAACCAACCACAGATATCGATGGGCCTTGTTTCTTGGGATGATGTCATTGAAATAAATTCATTAATTATTCAAGAATGTTTGAATTTAGGATTAAAGATAGATGGATTCACTTTATGCCCACATCACGAGAATTTAGGATTTGAAGGAGAAATACGCTTATTAAAGCAGGATTGCTTTTGCAGAAAACCAAGGCCAGGAATGTTCCTTAAAGAAGCTTACTATAGAAATATTGATTTAAAGAAAAGCTTGATGATTGGTGATAGTGAAATAGATAAAGTAGCCTCCGAAAGAGCTGGGTGTTCATATTTAGATGTTAAAAAATTATAGTTCTTAATTTAATAAGTATAAAAATTTTCAATATTTAATCCCAAAAACTTATTTAATTAATAAATAAATACTTACATAGTAAAAAATTAATTTATTTTGATAAAATCCTTAATAATATTAAAAAAAAAATATGAAAAAATCAGCTGTAAATTTTTTTCAGGATTCAGCTGAGATTATTAAAGAACTAACATTATCTGAAAATATAAAAAAATTAGATTTGCTTAAAAATAAGTTGATCTCCTGTATTAATGAAGAAAGGTTGATAATGATAGGAGGTAATGGAGGTTCAGCATGTGATTCAGATCATTTTTGTGCAGAGTTAGTGGTAAGGTATAAAAAAAATAGAAAACCTGTTAAATGTATTTCATTAAATTCAAATAATTCAATACTTACGGCAAGTTCAAACGATTATGGGTATGAGAAGACTTTTACAAGATTAGTAGAATGTTATGGTAATAAAAATGATATTTTTATTGCTTTAAGTACTTCAGGAAACTCGAAAAATATTATAGATGCTCTTAATTATGCCAATAATGTGGGTGTAAAAACTATAGGTCTTCTGGGTAATGATGGAGGAATGGCAAAAAATCTTTGTGAGAATTTTTATATAGTAAATACAAAAGAAACAGCTCTCATTCAACAAGCCCATATTACAATATTACATTATTTTGCTATGGAAATTGAAGATTATGTTTCCAAGAAAAAAATAGGATAGTAATTTATCTTTGTTAAGTTTGATAATCTTTTTCGTTACATTAGAAACAATAATTTCTAATAATGATTTTTTGAAAAATATTAAGTTCCTCTAGTTTTAATTTTATAAAAATTACATTTACTTTTTTATTTGCTTTAAAGCATAGGTCTTAGTGTGTATTATTACTTTATAAACAAAAGATTTATAAATAAATGAGTAAAGTTGCGTTAATTACTGGAATTACAGGTCAAGACGGTAGTTATCTTGCAGAGTTACTTTTATCTAAAGGGTATGAAGTTCATGGAATAAAGAGAAGATCAAGTAATCTTAATACTCAAAGAATTGATCATATTTACGAGGATCCACACGCCCCAAACCCATCACTATATTTACATTATGGCGATCTAACTGATAGTACAAATTTAATGAGGATAATCCAAGAAATTAAACCTGATGAGATTTATAACCTAGGAGCCCAAAGTCACGTTGCTGTAAGTTTTGAATCACCAGAATATACAGCTAATAGTGATGCACTTGGTACTTTAAGAATTCTTGAAGCAATAAGAAGTCTCAATTTAGTAAGTAAAACAAGATTTTATCAAGCAAGTACTAGTGAGTTATATGGTTTGGTGCAAGAAATTCCACAAAAAGAAACCACTCCATTCTATCCCAGAAGTCCATATGGGGTAGCAAAGCTATATGCATATTGGATAACAATAAACTATAGAGAAGCATTTAATTTATTTGCTTGCAATGGAATTTTATTTAACCATGAGAGTCCAAGAAGAGGAGAAACTTTTGTTACTAGAAAAATTACTAGAGGACTATCTAGAATTGATTCAGGTCTAGAGCAATGCATTTATTTAGGAAATCTTGATTCTTTGAGGGACTGGGGTCATGCAAGAGATTATGTGGAAATGCAATGGCGAATGCTACAACAAGATAAACCAGAGGATTTTGTTATTGCTACAGGTCAACAAATAAGCGTTAGAAATTTTGTGGAATTAACAGCAAAATCTTTAGGATGGTATGATGAAAAAAATAAAAGTTCTATAATTTGGGAAGGTCAAGGAATAAATGAGACTGGAAGAAGAAGTGATAATGGCAAAATAGTCGTAAAAGTAGACCCAAGGTATTTTAGACCCTCTGAAGTCAATACTCTTCTAGGAGATCCAAGTAAGGCCAAGGAAAAATTAGGGTGGACACCAACTTGTACTATTGAGCAACTTATTGAAGAAATGGTAGAATTAGATAAGAAATATGCCTCAAAAGAAGCATTCATTAAGAATAAAAAGATATGAATCTTCAGATTTTCTTATCTTGATAAAATCTATTTAATAAATATGAATAGTATGATAAATTTTGATGATAAAATTTTTATCGCTGGACACAATGGAATGGTAGGAAAGGCAATATATAAATTGTTTAAAAAAGAAGGATATAAAAATTTATTAACAATTGATAAAAAAGATTTAGACTTGACAGATTCTCAAAAGGTTAAAGCTTGGTTTATTAAAAATAAACCAGAAATTGTTGTTCTCGCTGCAGCAATTGTTGGTGGAATAAATGCTAATAATAAATATCCAACAAAATTTATTTTAGATAATTTGAAAATTCAAAATAATGTAATAGAAAATTCTTGGCTAAATGGAACAAAAAGACTTTTATTTTTAGGGAGCAGTTGTATATACCCAAAAGAAGCTAATCAACCTATAAAAGAAGAGTTTTTGATGTGTGACAAATTAGAACCAACTAATCAATGGTATGCCATAGCAAAAATTTCAGGAATTCATTTATGCAATGCATTAAGAATAGAGCATAATTTTAATGCCATTAGTCTTATGCCAACCAATTTATATGGACCGGGAGATAATTATCATATTCAAAATAGTCATGTTCTTCCGGCCTTTATTAGAAGATTTCATGAAGCCAAATTAAAAAAATATTCATCGGTAACTTGTTGGGGAAGCGGTAAACCTTTTAGGGAATTTTTACATGTTTCTGATTTAGCAGATGCGTGTCTACATGCCCTCAAGTTTTGGGATCCTTTATCAAAAAATGCTCCAAGAGACGATTATGGTGAAGTTTTGGGTATTTTAAATGTTGGGACTGGAATTGATTTAACTATAAAAGACTTAGCGACCAAAATAGCGAATCATATAAATTTTGAAGGAGAAATAATTTGGGATTTATCCAAGCCTGATGGGACTTTAAAAAAACAACTAGATGTATCTAGAATGTCAAAACTTGGGTGGAAGCCAAAAATAAATATTGATGAAGGTATTATTGAAACGATAAAACAGTATGAGGAAGAGGTTCTTTTTAATAAATTAAGAAGCTAATTTTAATTATTTTTAAATGAAAAAAAATAAAAAGATAACTACTTCAACTTTTGATTTGTTGAAATCATTATTTGTTCATCTATCAAAAAAAAGAAAAATCCAAATAACTTTACTTTTAATATTAATGCTTCTAAGTTCTTTAGCTGAATTATTATCTCTTGCTTCATTAATACCATTTCTTACTCTTATCTCGAATCCTGAAAAGGCATTTGAAATTAAAATAATAGAAAACTTTGCATACTTTTTTAATCTAAATGACAGTAATACTTTGCTATTGTTTTTTTCTATAGTTTTTGGATTATGTTCGATATTAGCTGTAATTATAAGACTGACAAATATTTCTTTGAATCATAAGCTGGTTGCTGCAATTGGAAGTGATTTAAGTCTAAAAGCTTATAAATTAACTTTATATCAGCCATACAAGATACATATAAAGAGAAATAGTAGTAGGGTGGTCTCGGCATTATCAACGCAGATAGACTTTACTCAATTTTTAATAGGATTTACTCTCCAATTTATTACTAATTTATTTATATCAATCGGAATTTTAATTGGTATATATTTAGCAAACTGGAAGATAGCTTTTTTAGCAGGATTATTTATAGGCGGAACCTATTTATTTATTATTAATAGAACAAAACCAATATTAATAAAAAATAGTAAGTTCATTTCTGGTTCAATGAATACGCAAGTAAAAAATCTGCAGGAAGGTTTAGGCTCAATAAGGGATATTATTCTTGATGGTAGTCAAAAAACATTTATTGATATTTACGCTAAGAATGATATTCCTAGAAGATCTAGGCAGGCAAATAACCAATATTTTCAACAATTTCCAAAGTTAATTCTTGAATCTGTAACTTTAATTTTTGTATCTATTATTTGTATTTTATTAGTATCCAATGATTCGAGTAATGGTCAAATAGTAACTATATTAGGGACTTTGGCTTTAGGAGCTCAGAAACTCTTACCAGCTTGTCAACAGATATATAGCGCTTGGGTAGGAATAAAAGCAAATTCTTCCTCAGCTATAGAAGTTTTACATTTGCTTAACCAAAAACAATCAATTGGTGAAAGCATTAACTCTTTTGAAGATTTTAAATTTGAAAAAGATATTAAACTTCAAAATATTAAGTATGGATATAATAAAAAAGATCTAATTTTTGATGGTATTGATTTAGTAATTAAAAAAGGCGAAATTTTAGGAATCGTTGGAAGTACAGGAAGCGGTAAAAGTACCCTTATAGATTTGATTATGGGATTATTAAAGCCAAATGAAGGAATTATAAAGATAGATGATTTTGATCTTCATAAAAAAAATAAGATCAGTTTTATTCAGGCGTGGAGAAAATCGATTTCTCATATTCCTCAACATATTTTCCTTAAGGATGCATCTGTGGCTGAAAATATAGCTTTTGGAATAGACAAAGATAGTATTGATAAAATTAGATTAATGAGAGTTGCTGAGATAGCAAATATTAAATCATTTATTGAAAATAAATTAGGTGGATATCACAAATTTGTAGGAGAAAAAGGAGTGAAATTAAGTGGTGGTCAACTCCAACGAATTGGTATTGCTAGAGCACTATATAAAAAGTCTGAGATTCTAGTTATGGATGAAGCTACTAGTTCATTAGATACACTGACAGAAAAAAATATTATAAATGCACTAATAAAACTGCCACACAAACCAACGATCATCATGATAGCTCACAGATTAAGTACCTTATCTAATTGTGATAGATTAATTCAAATTGAGAATGGAAGAATAGTTAAAGAAGGAAAGCCAGAAGAAATTATACCCTTTTTTAAAAATCAATTAACTTCGATTTCTAAGGATAAAAAATGAGATCATTAATTAATAACTTTAATAGCTCTAAATCACCTTTCGTTTTTATAGTACTATTTATTTTTATTTATATTTGTCCAAATATAAAATTTCTGAGTGTTGGTGAAAATAGTTTTTTACCAATATTCATTTTTTTGTTTGGATTTTCATTTTTTAACGAAAAAGAATTATATGTATATATTATTATTGCAATTTCGTGCCTAATTTTTCCTTTATATTCTACTTTCTTTGATAGTACTTTTAGTGATTCAGCATTAACAAGTAGTTTGATGTCGCTATACATAATAACAGTACCTGTAATAACATCGATTTCTTTGGGCCGAATAATTGGCTCAAGATTTTCATACCTATCAGATCAAAAAATCTTAAAAGAACTTAAATTAATTTTTTTATTCTTAATAACTTTATTCTTATTCTCAGCTTTGGGGAAGCTTTATTTTTCAACAATATTTACTTCTATTTTACATGCAGGCAGATCATCACATCAAAGATTAGCATTCTTTTTTACTGAGCCTTCCCAAGGCTCTTCAGTTATTTTAGCTATATATACTATTGTTTATTTTGTACTAAATAAAAATGATTTTTCCAAGAAATTAGGCACATATAAAAAATATTATGGAATTATATTATTATTTTTCTCTTTCTTAATTACATATCTAGCACAACCTTTAACTTTAATAGCACAATTAATATTGGTTGGGTTAATTTATGCCTCTTTAATAGCCATACATTTTATTTTAAACTTATTTTTTAAAAATAAAATTAGTTTGTATTTATTAGGGTTAAAAAAATCATATATAGAATTTGTAAAAATATTACTAGGTTTAACTTTAATATCATCAATCACTTATTATTTAGCGACTAATGTTTTTGAAAGATTAATAGGACTTTTTAGTTTTATAGGTAGGGAAGGTTTTTTTCTGGGAATAAGCTTATCTGCAGGTAACAGATTCTATTATGCTTTTACAAGCATAGTTCATAGCATTTTAAATCCATTATCTATTCCTGGTGATTGGGTTGGGCAATTCAAAGATTCACTAAATACTATATTAAATCAATATTCATTAATGCCTCCTGACTATTATGGGCTCTTACAACTATATAAAAATAATCCACTATTGATTAAACCTTCTGGATGGTTATATTTTACTCTTTATGATTTAGGTATTATAGGATTTTTTGTGGCAACATTCTTTATTTTCTTTAAATATTTAAAATGCTCATTAAGCGGAATTATTAGATGTAATTATTCAATTATTTTACTTATTTCAATTCAAATTTCATTATTATTTGTGCCTCTACTACCATCTACACCTTCAGTTTTCTTCCCTCTGGCCATAGCTGAATCTATTATGCAATATAAAGAAAATAAAGAAAATTTAAAGTTAAATAATGATTCCTAAAGATAATAAATCCATAACAATAATTACACTTTCTAAGAATGATAAATTAGGATTCTTAAGAACTTCCAGATCAATCTTAAAACAAAAAATTAATATACATTTAGAATGGTTGATACTTGATGGCTCAAATAATAAAATTTTTAAACAAAATGCAAATTACTTAAAAAAAATAAATCATCATGAAAATTTAAGTTACCCATTTATAAATTTAAAGCACGTCAATATGCAACAAAAAAAAATAAATGGAATTTACCCGTGCATGAATTTTGGATTATCAATAGCTCAAGGAGATTCGATTATTTTTCTTAATGGTGGCGATACTTTTTTTGATAGAGATTCCTTAAAAAATTTAAATGAATTTCATCAAAAATATGGCTATAAAAAAGTTCTTACTTTTGGACAAGCAAAAATTATTTCTAAGATAGGTATTTCATGGAACTTCCCTGGAGCAAGTCTAGGTAATATAAATAGATGGTTATCGCTTTTCGAACCTAATCATCAAGCCATGCTAGTTTCAAGTGATATTGCTAAAACTACTTTATTTAATGAAGAATCTCAAATATCTGGAGATAAGTTTTGGAAAAGGAGTGTTTTGTCTAGAGTAGATAAATTAGAGTATTTGCGAATCCCTGTTTGTAACTTTTATTTAGAAGGATTTTCTTCGCAAAGGCCAGATTTTAAAATTGTTATTTCTCAAATGAAAGATAGACATATATCAAAACTAAGAAAATTAATTATATTATTGAAGTTTTTAATCCCAAAGTCTTTTTATAGATATTTTTCTTATTTGCAAAAGTTTAAGTGTAAGATTATTGATATGATTTTATAATTTAACATTTAAGTAATTAATTATATTTATCATAATATATTAAAATCAGACAAAATTATTTAAATATGTTACTAGTTAGAAGTCCTTTAAGAATTTCTCTTGGCGGCGGCGGCACAGATTTGCCTTCCTATTATAGAAAGAGAGGGGGTTACTTATTAGCATCGAGTATAAATAAATATATTTATACCTCAATCATAAAGCCATTTAAAAAAGGAATTTATCTTAAATATTCTGAACTAGAAAGTGTAGAAAATCCTGAATTAATTTCTCATAAAATTTTTAAAGAAATTTTATCAATGAGAGACTATGATGATTATCAAATTGAAATTACAACTTTAGCAGATGTTCCTGCAGGAACAGGATTAGGTTCATCTGGTGCATTTACTGTATCAGTATTAAAAGCCCTATCTTTATATGAGGGTAACTATAAAGATAATATTGCCATAGCAAATGAAGCCTGTCATATAGAAATTGAAAGATTAAATCAGCCAGTGGGTAAACAAGATCAATATGCTTCCGCAATTGGAGGAATTAATGAATTTATTTTTCATAAGGATGACACAGTAGAATTTAATAGGCTATTACTTTCTGAAGAGAATAGATCATATTTTGAAGATTCAATTCTCCTTTTTTTTACTGGATATAGTAGGAGTGCTTCTAAAATACTTTCTGAACAGGATAATTTATCTAAAAAATCTAATTCTTCAATTTTAAAAAATCTTGACGAGGTCAAGGAAATGGGAATAACTGCAAAAAATTTATTATTAAGAGGTGATGTAAAACAGTACGGTTTATTAATGCATGATCATTGGCAAAATAAATTGAAAAGAAGCCCTAATATGTGTTCTGAAGAAATACTAAATTTTTATAATGAGGGAATAAATAATGGAGCTATTGGAGGAAAATTAGTAGGAGCAGGTGGAGGAGGTTTTCTGATGTTTATATCAAATGATCAGAATCAACTTAGAAGAAAAATGTTGGAATTGGGATTAAAAGAACTTAAATTTAGATTAGAGTATTTAGGTGCTCAAGCTATATCCTATTGAGAAATGCAAATAGTATTTTTATGTGGGGGATTAGGCACCCGTCTAAAAAATATTGATAATAAAAACCCCAAGATTATGAAAGTTATTAATAAAAAACCTTTTTTGCATTATTTATTAAAGTCAATAGAAAATTTTGAGTTTTCTTCTATACATTTCTGTTTGGGTTATAAAAGTGAAAAAATAATTCCGTACCTTCAAACTATTGGCAAAAATATATCATATACAGTAGAGGATGATAATAATTTACTTGGAACAGGTGGTGCTATTAAGAACTGTTTAGAATTTTTAGAAAAGGACTTTATAGTCCAGTATGGTGATACGATTTTAAAATTAGATTATGATCATCTGTTTCAAATTCATTTGTCTTCAAATAAGAAAATGACTATGACAATACTTGATGCTAAGTTAACAAAGGAAAAGCCTAATATCTATTGTAAAAATATTAATGGACATTCTAAAAGTTTTATTTATTCTAAAAAAAGTGAATTAAAAGATGCAAATTTTATTGATTATGGTGCACTAGTATTTAAAAGATCTGTTTTTGAGAAAAAATTTAAAAATAAGTTTCAGTTAAGTGAAATACAAGAGCATCTAACAAAAAGTTATCAATCTGAATTCTTAGAAGTCTTTTATCCCTATTTGGAAATAGGAACGCCTCAATCATATAATGAAGCTACTAAAAAGTTAAATGATCTTTAAAGTTGAAAAAAAAAGCATAAAAATTTTTACAGATGGGGCTAATTTAGATTCTATAAGTGCCTTAGCTATGGATCCGTCTATTGATGGGATAACTACAAATCCTACTTTGATGAGAGCATCTGGAGTATCTAATTATATGACATTTGCTAGAGCTGCTGTAAATGTGGCAAAAGGAAAATCATTATCACTAGAGGTTTTTTCAGATGATCATAAAGAAATGATAAGACAAGCTGATATCCTTTCAAAATTAAGCAAATCTGTTTTTGTAAAAGTCCCCATAGTTAATAGCTTAAATGATAATTCTTCATCAGTTATTAATTTTTTAACCAAAAAAAAAAATTAATTTGAATATAACTGCAGTATTAACAAAAGATCAAATAGAGATATGTAAAAAAAACTTATTGAAAGATTCTAAGGCTTATATTTCTATTTTTGCAGGCAGAATAGCTGATACTGGAAGAGATCCGGTGGAATATATAAAATATGCTATTAAAGCTTTTAAAGATTTTAAAGATGTAGAAATTCTCTGGGCGAGTACTAGAGAAGTATTCAATATTTATCAAGCTGCAAATTCTGGTTGTCACATAATAACTGTGACTCCTGAGATAATAAAAAAAATTAAACTTAAAGACTATTGTCTTAGTAAATTATCTTTAGAAACTGTACAAATGTTTAAAAGAGATTCTGATTTATCAAAATATGTGATTGATTAAAAAAATTTTATTAAATTTTTTAAATTTCCTACAACAAAATGTCAAAAATTAATAAATACAATGCACTTTTTCTAGATAGAGATGGAATAATCAATAAACTTGTAAATAACAGACCACCATGGAGTCCTAGTGAAATAATAATTTATCCTGAAGCACATAAAATCATTAATCTATCTTTAAAAAAAAATTATATCCCCGTAATAGTGACAAATCAACCGGACGCGGGGAGAGGAAAACTTTCATTTGAGATGATTAATAAAATTAATAAAATTATTTGCGAAAAAGTAAATATTAAAGAATCTTATATATGTATGCATCCTTATGATGGACTTTGTGATTGCAGAAAACCCAAACCTGGAATGCTTTTAAATGCTTCCGCGGAGAATTCTATAATTTTAAAAGAAAGTTTCATGATCGGAGATAGAGATAAAGATATTCAAGCTGGAATTGCAGCAGGATGTAAAACTATATTTCTTTCAAGAAATATTAATAATCATGC
>MDSZ01261130.1_pt1 | contig 13475 bp, 9 predicted proteins | sample 811201 | NCBI WGS metagenome assembly MDSZ01 (sample SAMN05326647, study PRJNA326480) | marine metagenome | isolation source: seawater | place: Indian Ocean: North | collected 2010
TTTAATTGAGTTTTTTCCTCAGTTTCCGGCACAACTTCGATCAGACGCAAACGTTTTAGTGTCTCCAGATGCCGCAAACAGAGCTTTTGCAACATCAATCTCGAACGCTGGTCGTTTCAGCCGCAGTAGCAAAGCGAGCAAACGCAGCCTACGTAAAAGAAAAAAATAGACTTGAAAAGGAAGAAGAAGAAGCAAACTCTGCAAACACTGATTCCACCGCCAAGTCGTCTGGAAAGTCAAAAACTTCAATTTTTAGTGGGACGTTTTTTTAAACAGGAGTAAATGAACGATTGTTTGGCTTTTTTTTGGAGTGGCTCCTCGACTTCGGCTGGGTCTACAAGGGAAGAAAAAATTACAACTAAATTACTGGCCGAGATTGAAAGACGCAGGGATGACTTACGACACGCCCAAATTTCAGTTGGAGTGAGCAAAGTGGCAGTAAAAGATGCGTACAAAGAATACGGACGAACGTCTCAGGCATTTCAACTCGCCGTAACAAAACTGCGGAGGACTCAAATGAGAGAACGTACGTGCACGCATGTTTTGTCTAGATTAGAAGACGCACACCACATGACCGCAATGCGGGAAATCGCAGAAAGCGCGATAACGGCGCTGAAAGGAACTCAGCTTAACAACAATGATTTTGAGTCGTTGTACTCAACCGTCGATGACCAGGCAGCCATAGCGCAAGAAGCAAGAGATCAGGTCGACGAAATTGCAAACTGTTTTGCGCTGTCTGACGGCGATGAAGACATTGACCAATTATTGAAAGAGCTTGGACTTGAAGAAAGCGTAGACATTCAGCAAAACAACTCTTCTTCCCCGGCTGTACTGCAATCCGACGAAACAATCGTGGTACCAGAGTCTCCTCCAAACACCCAATTTGCTACCATACTTAATGAAAGTAATTTACCGGCTGAACGAGAAACCTTTTAATTTATTTTTAAGTTTAAAATAATTAAAAAGTCTGTTTTGATTTTATGGCATGTCGAACATCCGACGCCACCTTCTCATAAACTCCATCTGTACACAAAATAAGATTGCACGCAAAATTAAACCCCTTGTCAACGCACGTTTCGCAAAACCCACGAAACAACTTTTCATCGGCAATATTCACGTGAAAGTTTGCGCAATCCTCAACAACAATTCCCTTGGCTCCGTTAACAAGTGACTGACTCAATAACCCCTTTTCGTTCTCAGACGTTAACGTCGTAATAAGACATTCGCATCCTTTGAAAAGCTTGATTGAATGAACCTTTCCATCACAAATGTTTGCTTCAACTCGTTTTACAAGAGAAAATTGCAAAAAGTGTTCCCTCAGAAATGCAGACCACATCGCGACGTCTTCCTTGTTGACACCAGAAGTATGGCCCAAGACAACTTCCAATTGAACGGAATCAGGGCCAATCATTAAGAGCGTCCGCCATCCATACAACACATGCGCTCGCTGCATAAAAGGTTCTGCAAGATTTGTTACTTTTAATGCATTGTCGGTAAATGCAGCAATCTCCCCTTGCACGGACGGAAACTTGTAAAAATCTTGAATTTTTTTAGCCATAAAATTAATGACCAGACGAGACATGTGCGCGTCGTGCAGATTCTCAATCGCAAAGCGCGCAAAAGGCGGCCAGCTCGTGGCTGATTTAATCTTGTGCAAAAGATACGGAAGAATCCGTGAAATGTTCCTTGTGGCACTTTCAATAAATACTCCAGCAAGCCAACTGAGGTATTCCGTGTTTTGCTTGTTCCACGCAACAAATTCTGCTTCGCTTGTTCTGTAGGGAAATTTTAGAATCTCGTCGTCTGAAGATTCAGAATCGGTAGGCACAGAAACAACAACGACGTCTTTCATTTTTTTTTTTGCAATTGTATTTTTTTTAAAAAAAACAGAAATATAAATAAACAAAAATGACTGATTCAGTATTTTTTTTTAACATAAAAATTTAAAAAACAATTAATGAACACAAAAGTTGGTTGTTTTGGTTAGTTATGTCATTGCAAGCTGCAAAACCAGATTTTTTGCTGACTGACTTTCCACCGGAAATAATGTCGATCATGTTCAAAGCATTGTCGTTCAAAGATATTGCAGCGTTACGGCGTACGTGTTCATCATTTCGGGGCAGTTTTGCTCTTGTGGATGCAGAGCGGTGGAAAGAGTTTGGTTCGTTGTCATTTACAAGGATGCAGTCTCTCGGACTTTTGACGCGCGCGTCTCTGCACTCGGTTTGGGGCACTTGTTGCCCCAGAAACCTAAAGCTTAATTTTTCAGGCGAATTTAACGCGAACGGCGTGTTTGAATTAAATGCACTGTCGACCAAAGAATTAAAAGAGTCTAAAGCGTATGTTTCTCATGTTAATGGATGTCTTGATGTTGAAACCACGGTGAACAGCATTCCAAAAAACAATAAATGCTTTTTTGGATCATGTCTTGGAGCAATCAAGGATAACGTACACGGTCTTACTGTTTTTGCACCATTTTACGACCCCGATGCAACGTTGATGCAAATGAACGCAACGTTTCCAATTGCTGAATTTGCATCTCTTCGATCGGTGGTGGCAGATAACGTACAAAAGTTGTTTCCTGCCGCAACAACAATTGCACTCGATTCGTGTGAGTGGCCGGTGCCGACAAATTTTGTTGATCCATCTTTAACGTTGAGCGTGAGCAATGCCACAAACCAGAATCGCAAAGGGCCCATCAACATTGTTTGCGAGTGCCTTGACGTCGACACTTACGAACTGTTTCTTGAAAAGTGCACAATCGACGTAAAGATGCTGGTTTTGTCGCTGCACATTGTTGATGTAGGCGGGGCAGATGCGTGTCCTGTAATAACGGCGGAAAAGGTAATGTTTGACGGAGGAGTGCCGGCTGTCCAGGCCAAGCGAAACGAGCACATTGCACCGTTTGTGAGAGCTAAGCACGTTGAGATTCTGCACAATCTTGGTCCAACCCCCTTAGGTGGCATTGTACAGCTCGATGGAATAACGCAATTGCATTTGTGTGATTTGGCGGTGCCATTATTGTGGTGGCGCACTCAGTTTCCGCCAAACATTGAGTATCTGGAGGTGTCGAATTGTCTTGCGCGATCCGTTCCCGATGTTCAAATGAATTGGCCCGAAACACTTACTGCATTAAAAGTTGTTTATGGAGAGAAGGGTCCAAACAGTTTGCGTTTTGATTTTTCGACGCCTGGGCTCATTGGCCAGTCAATGAAAGCGTTGCACATTGAGTTAAAAAACGCCCAAAATTGGAACAGGTTTAACACCGTAATCGATGCTTCGGGTGCGACCAAGCTATCGTTTGTTTTTTTAGAAGGTTTTACGTCGGGCGTCACCCTTATTGCTCCAAGTGAGGTTCCTCTGACGCACCTGGGTGTGGGAAAAAATACAGATTGCACTCTTCTTCCAAACCTCGAGCCTAGATCCTACAAAACGTGTTTGCAAAGCGCCATGGTATTGACTGACCTTAAGTTGGGACCTCTAATGCGATCCATTTACCAACGTACAAACAGAAAAAATTTTAAAAGTTTGGATTTAACAATCCGAAGCAAGGCCGCCGTTCAAATGCTTCCAACGGTGTTGACAATTTCAACGCAACGATTTGTGGAGTGGTTTACGGCACTTGTTTTGTCCCAGTTGCACGGACCTGTAAAGACGTTGTACAAGGTTGTTTTGTCGTGCCTTTGCAGGAAGCAAGTGTCTCAACACGACGTGCTGGAGATCGATTTAAATTTTTCGCGGGTTCTTTCGTTTTTGTTTCCGCGATCGTTTCAGAGCACAGTGTACTCGAGGCGTATTGAAGTTCCGCACGCGCAGGCAGCGATGTGTTCCCGTGATCCAAGTCTGAATGGAGCGCCTCCGACCAGAACAAGATTGAAGATCTCGCCAGAGGAATCCATTGACGCGTCGGACAAGTTTATTCCCATCGAAGAGAAAACGAACGAAGCCGGCGAAAGCGTGATTGTATTTCGGCAACTTCGGTTGTTTACAAAGGATTTGGATTCAGTGTATGACATTGTGACAGCAGTAAAACGATTGCACGACGCCGGGGAAATCTCGACAGAAACGGCGCATTCTATGATGCAAATTGTTACGACAGTGCCCCCGCATACGGTAGATTCCCACTCATTGCTTGCTCCAACGTCGTTTATCACGAGCGACATGGCTCCAGTGGTGATAACGCTGTCTCCGCTATCACAAATGACTGCAACGAGGGAGTTGGATGTTTCGGCTGTTTCACATTTGTATGCAGGGTGCACAGAGCAAAAGGTTGAGGAGTTGGTGCGCATGTACGCCGGATATGCCGCGCATTGCCTGGATCTTGTTGTTGTCACGGGTCAGCAGGCATTACATGAAGAGTGGTTGCAAAACACGTTAGAGTTGGCGCCACTCCGCGCTAGTTCCATTGTTCGAAAAACCGTAATGTTGACAGAGCGAGACGCCCGCAAAGCAAATGTACAATTTTTGATTCAAGCTAATGCATGCGGCTGTGTAAAGTGGGTTAAGGTGCAATCGGTAAAGGCCGATGCCTCAAACGACGCGCTTATTAACGGCTTTTGTACAACTCTTCATAATTTTTCACATGTTGGGTTGACCTAGGTAGAAAGAGGCTTTTATAAAATTATATTTATCGTATGTATATAAAAATGTACTAGTGGATCTACAACCTTTTTTTGAAAAGTAAGAAAGGTGTGTGTTTTATTTTTTTGTTGCAAATAAAAGAGAACTTATCGCGGCATCCGTAAAAATTTCGGGGTGTGCAGAAGGTTGTTTTTTGTATTGATTTTTTAAATAGCTTTTGACAAATGATTCAGTGTCTTTTAAATTTGACGTTTCAAATGTTAGGGTTGTTGATAAAGGCACACCTGCTTTAAATGATTCTCGCCCTTTGACGATTTTACGTTTTTCAAAATCTATTTCTTGTGTTTCACCCATTGTTAAAACGTCATCTTCTTCTGGACAGTTTACACAGAACACGTAGATTTCTTTCATCGTGGTTTAATATTAGAATATGTTTTGGCATATAAATGTATTTACACAAAATAACGGACGCCTTCTACCACTAATTCAGAAATGGTACGACTGTCTACGAGGCGGTAGGCCGTCTTTCCCGGAATTGATGCCTCCAAGTCAACCACCTTAAATCGTCCCATTTCAATGTCAGCGGTGCCATCATCGCTTCGCCACAATCTCGCGTGCATGACGCGTGTCTCTCCAACCATCAACTCTTTTATCAATCTCCGCCGTTTTGTTTGAGACGCTACAGCCAATTCAGTCGCATCAATGTTGTCTGCAATCGTTTTTGCCTCAACCTGTTTTTGAAACACCACTTTAAACGCCGAATGACCAAGCTCCATCATTTTTTCAGCCAGCTCTTTACACGTAACCTTTTTTTCTACTTCGAATTGCGACGTCGACGTCATCGCACCATCCACAATGGCATTGCTTATCCTGACGGCCTGGCCGTGCTCGTCAGTGCAATGAATGTAGTCCTTGTCTTTTTTTGTCACTTTGTAGTAATTGTGCATCGATAAAATTTCGCCCTCTTCCACCTTTTCGCTGCGTGCCTTCATTGTGTTGTACAAGCTGTTGTACGCCGGAATGGCCTACTTTTAGATGTTTGTACTAAAACCAATAGACTTTAAAGATGAGTATCGAGGTTTTTCGTTCTTTTGGTCGCACCAGATTAACCCTGCAAATATTGCAAAGATGACTACAAAAATGATAATGTAAATCATGGCCGCACTAAGCGAAGTAGAGGTTGACTTTGTCGACTTTTTCTTCTTTGACGTAGTAGTCACTGTACGTTCTCCGATCCCTGCTTGATTTTGATTAACGGCAACGCCAAGCGCTTCGTTCAAAGTTGCTTCGTATTCGCGAGTATCTGCCGCGACCTGTCGACGTCGTCTGGCCGGTGTAGCTGTCAGTTCTGTAAGGCTAACAATTTCACGTGAAAAAGGCAATGGTTCAGTGCTGGTAGGATCAACATATTTTAAAACGTCACCGACCTTTAACGTCGCGTCATTTCCGCCAATGGCTGAAACCGTCAATTCAACAACTTTGTCAGTTGCAGCGTAAGCCTGTTTAAACACAATTTTGCGTGTGGTTAACGATGATGTCGTTTCCGTTTGTGCAGGACAGCATACACTTTTGCAAGTATTTACTATCGATTCCGAATTGTGCGATGATTGACCACTTGGAAAATAAGACGTCGCTGCACAAACTTTAGAAGGTTGAATGGGCCCAACATCTAGGCACGTCAAAAACAACACTTGTCCCGTTAACGAGCTGCAAGACTGAGGCGGCAATGTTATGTATCCTACGCTATACGAATCAGGATTGCCAAGTACTTCTGTGTAGGGAACAGTTTCAAGTCGCACGTCGTTGTTTGCGTCAGGCTTTGTTGCGACAGTTGCAACTATGTTGCCGACAACGCCGTGAAAACCAACATTTATGTTGTTAAAAAAGGCTTCGTTTATAAGAAAATGGCCTGCAGGCGGTTCATCGCAACACATTTCTTCATAATTGTCTTGTTGTGACAGAGAAATCGTGTTAACGGTTGATTTATAAACTTTGTTCTCTTGTGCACAGGAGATCTGAACACAATCAGGATAATTCGGCGCATTATTTCCAGAATCCGGAACAGCGGAACTGATTGCGGTTGCACCGAAAGTAATATCATTGACATTGACAGTTCCAATAGCTTCAACACCATCTGTCGCAACTTTGTCAACGATTTCGGTTGTGTCGGCGTCAAGTTTAAAGACCACTTCGCCTTGCAAAGTTGTGGGATCGTCATTTGTTGTCGTAACCGGTGTTCCGCCTTCATCTGCCGTAGGCGCTGTTTCGCCTTGACGTCTGTTTCGTTTTCGTTGTGGGGAATTGTCGTTTGGGTCAAAAGTGTGAATCACATCTCCATCTTTTCTTAAATCAAATCTCTCAACATCATTGTTTTGAAACGACAGCTGCCCCATAAGCAAATTAAACAAAGCCTGGGCGATTTCTATTTTGTTATTTTCAATCTCTTCATCTGTCGCCGTTGTTTCAAAATCTGCCGTCACAATGACATTTTGCGGCTCGGAACTTGAGTACGCTACGAATTCTACCTGGTTTGAAGCATCAAAACTTTTTGGTACAAACAAATAACCAGAATAGGAAAGAACGTTCATTTCAGAAGGGTTCAAGGATGGAGAACTGGTACCCGCGTAAAGTGATGATTGTGTAAATGTCACGCGCGCGTACACGTTGTGTTGCGCAGAAAATGCTTGTGCAATTGCGTAATCGTCTAAACCTCCATATGAATATCCCTCGCGTCGATTACGTTGTCTTACAGTACCGTAGGTTTTAAAATCGGTGGTAAGTGACAAAGGCCCATTGTCATCAACAGATATTGTAAACGCTTCGACGTCTTCGTTGGAAAACCCAACTTCTTGTTGAACTTTAAGATATAATTCTTCTGCAAATTTTTCTTGGTTGGCAGTGATGGTTTCCATGGGAGCGTCGGTTTCAAAAAGAGCAATGAGTGTTTTGTCACCTTGCGCTGTGCCTTCTGCTGTACAACATGCTTCTGTTACGCATTTAGAGTTGTCGTTGTTGTCTACAAGGTCACAGGGACCGCCTGAAGAGTCTAGTTTGTGTGTAACATACTCATCGTCAAGCTCAGTGCAAAGTTCCTGCGTTATGCCGGAATCATCACAGGTTGGATTTTGTACACAACAGTTTTCTGTGCAACCATCGCCAACAACGTTACATCCTTCTATTGATTCGTCCCTGTGAAATCCTAAATCGCATGGATATGTGCAGCGATCTGCATCTTGACAATTGTAGCCGGAGTAACCAGGTTCGCAGTCGCACCCACAATCTGTGGTGGTTCCGGTCACAGTACCGTGTCCATTGCAATACATGTAACCATTAGCATCACCTTTGTCCTCTTCACCTTTTGATGCATCAGTAGAAAGTTTACAATCACTTGGAACATGACAATGATCGCCTTCCCATCCGTCATAACAATCGACACAGTCGCATTCGTTGTGAAAGTCGCCAGTTACGAGTCCCTTAAAACACCAAATTACACCATTTTCAGGGTCATTATTGCCTTGGGATCCTTTAACACAGTTTTGATTCTGGCACATTGATCCAGTCCATCCTGGGTCGCATTCACACTGGTCACCAACATTTCGAAACGTGCAACATTCTGCTTCGGTTTTGCCGGCATCAAAGCATGAACTACTTAAATACGTTCCGTGACCGTTGCACAGTGCGTCTCTACATGATTTGTCTTGTGCGTCTTCACCAAAACCACAACGGACCAGAGCAAATAAAAACAACAAATGTCTAATCATTTTTGAGAATGTAAATTTAAACTACCAACGTGCCATATACAAATAACCCCACAAAAAAATTTATTCATTAAAAAAAGAAAGAAGGAATAAAAACCCAGCACCGATTCCAAGAACAAGCGCAAATTTTTCTCCGTCGTTCATGGAATTTTTGTCAGACGTTTTTGCTTTTGTTTTTGAGCTCTTTTTTGCTGCTTCCTGTTGCAAAATCGTTTTGCTTTCCACGATTGTTCCTTCTCCTGTATTAACGTTAGTTTTTAAACCAGGATTAATTGATATTTCAAGAAAAACATCTTCGTCGTCTCGTCGGCGTCTGGATCCACCGGATGCCGCCGGTGTAGTCGTTACCTGCGTAATTTCAGTAACCTCTGTTTCATATTCACTTCCATCCGCTTGATTGACGTAAGTAATTTTATCTCCCACATTGAAATCGCCTTGTCGTGAACTTGGAATTTTTACAATAATTTTTTCAGCCGTATTTGTGGTAAAATCGCCTGCAAATACAACGCTAAATTTTTCCGGGGACGACGCAGGAATGCAACATTCCGAAGCAGAGCATCCAGTTGCCGGACACGCTTTGTATATTTTAGATTTGTCGTGTTCCAGAGTCCCGCAGACTTTGGAGAAAGTATCACCACAAATCTCATGATATTCGCAGCAATGTTTTAAATCAACCTTGCGAGAAGCTATGTTGTATTTTGTTGTCTCTTCTACAGGTGTGTCTAGGTCGTCTTTATTCTTTTTTGGTGGCTCAGTGTTGTACAAATCAAACATTGTTTGAACGTTTTCGGTTTTGTCCAGTGAATCAGGCCTTGTAGAACAATCCAAACCTGAATAATCATCTGTATAATCATCATTGCAGCTTCTAGGTTGAGTGCAACATTCTTCAGACGTGCAAGCGCCATTTGTAGTACAATAGTCTGGCTCTGACATTATAAATGGCTTTGGGGCCGGCAGCTCAGTTGTCGAGCAAAGAAAATCAGGTGAATATAAATGACAATGAGTATTTAAGTCGCACTGTGTATCTTCGCCAGTTGGATCGTCTCCAGCCTGTCTGTGTTGAAACTCGGGGCACGAAACACACGCATGGTTTGAAACATATTCATTTTCACCGCACGTTTCAGTTGCACAACAATCGTCTTGAGAACAAATGCCACTGGCACAGGATCCGCCGCTAGCTTCGGTTTTCCCGGGTGCACAAAAGGTTTGATCGTCATGTTTTAAATGACAGCTCAGAGTTGTAAGACAAGTAGAACACGTTTCTTCTGGAAGACAACCTTGAAAAACGTTGTCTTCAAAATAAGCAACATATGTGTCGTGACAAGTAGCATCTTCACACTGTCCCAAACTGGAACCGGTGCACGTGATGCACTCCCCGTGTTGCAAAGAAACGCACGCGGCGTCGCAATAGCTTCCATAATGTCCCGTTTCATCACAATCACAAGCGCAGTTAGGTGAAGTTCCTAACACTGTACCATCATTTTCGCACAGAATTTTACTGTCGTCGGTACTAGCTTCATTATCATCTGTTGCTTGAGTGCAAATTACTGAGTTACATGAACCAGAGTTGTGGGCAAAACCTGGCTTACATTGTGCATCTGTGCACGTACCTTGATCGTCGCAGGTCAAACAATTCTGTGCATTATTTGGAAGAATACATGGAATGTCGCAATGAGTGCCATGGCGTCCCGTATTATCACAATCACAAGTGCAGCTACCTGAAGTTCCTGTCGGTGTACCAGCGGTGCAAGCTATTTGACTGGCATCGTCATCAAAATCATTACCAATTGCTTGAGTACAAGGTACTGGGGTACATGAACCAGAATCGTGGTTAAAACCAAGCCTACAGTCTGCTTTGTTGCACCCGTTGCCATCGGTGCAGTCTTGACAGCTGTTTGCATTGTCTGGAGCGGTGCATTCAGTGTCGCATAAATCGCCATAGTATCCCGTGTCAGTACAGATACATTGACAACTGCCTGCTTTACCTGTTGCAGCAGCGCCATTTTGACAATTTTTTTGACTTGGGTCGTTTGTGTCCCCGCCAACACTACAGTCTTTAGGTTCGCAAACACCGGGACTGTCATTTTTCTCTTCAAACCCAGTCTTACAGACTGCGGAGTTGCACACGTCGTCATCGGTGCAGTCTGCACAGTCGTCTGCATTGTCTGGAGTGGTGCATGGAATGTTGCATATATCGCCGTGAAATTGTGAGTAAGCACAGTTACATTGACAAGTACCTGTTTGACCTTCTGCTTGTCCATTTTGGCAAACTATTTTACTGGGATCGTCAATGGCCTCTTGTGGATCGCTTGTTTTAGTACAATCTTGCACATTGCAGGCACCATTGTCGTGTGTATACCCAGTTTCACAGGTTGCGTCTGTGCACACACCATTGTTGCCGCAGGTCCTACATAGTCCGTTTTGTACCGCTGAGCATTGATTTTCGCATTCATCGCCGTAAAATCCAGTATCAGTACAATCGCAAGGACATTCTTCAAGAGTGGTACCGTCTCCAGTCAATTCGCCGCTATTTTGGCATACTCTGTTAAGGTCTTGACAAGTTTGCGCCATGACTTGCGCGACAAGAACCGCTAAAACAATAATTGCTTTCATTATGATTTTTATTTGGTTATCAAACTGAACGCTTATACAAGCTACCTTACAACACAAAAACAAAACATCTATGCCTTCTCCGTTGATTTTGGCGGTGGTCCCCGGCTGCGTTTCACTTGCCGTTCTGCGTTTAGTTGGGCCTTGGCCGTGTTTTGACCGCTGTGCAGTGCTCCTTGTCGCATTTTGACGGCTTCAGAGGATATCCATTCTTGCGGTATTCCAAACGTGGCCGAGTACGCACAGGAAGCAGCTTCCGGCGTTAATATAGACTCGAGGCGGTCGAGGTCGTAGTTGTCAATGTATTTTGCAAAGTGCACGTAATTCCCGGTTTCCGAATCCTTTGTTGTCTCTTCGAGCATTTCGGATATGAGCCGGCGCACTCGTTTGACAAGCGAGTGGTAGCTTCTAAGCGACACCATGACGAGTTGGGGGGCGCTGGCCATCCGCTCGCTATTGACGTTGCGCCCAAGCGCGACGGGAGGAATATTCATCGCGTACAAGACGCGGTTCTCTAGTTTCTCAATTTGTTTCTGGCCGTCCACCAAGCTCTGCAATGACGACGCCGGTTTTGCCTCGTACCCATCCCTGACGACGTGCTCACGGTGGTACTTGCATTCGGCATCCAGCTCGGCGTCGTCTTCGGTTGCCGATCCCTTGTTAATACGCATTCGTTCCTCCAGCGTGGACTCGCCGAGCGATCCAATGACGTCGGCTCTGTCCTTGACCAAATTATCCAGTGATCTGTTCTGTTCGGTCATTTCTTCTGAAATAGAGTCGATAAAGTCTCGCCCGACTTGCCGAAACCATGGCCTGCCTTGCCCGTTGTTATTTTGAATACGTGAATCGACCGTGACAAAGACCGAAGGCCTCGAGTTAAGGCGGTCTCGGTTCAGAAGCAGACGTTCGTGTTCGGCCAGCATCAGCGATGGCTTGAAGGCTCGTGCTACGGGGCTGTTTACCTGGTCAAACTGAAACGTAGGGGGAAACGGTTCGCACAGCACGGACGATGTCCAGCCTCGTTTACCGTACCACATCTGTGTTGGGTGGGCCACATGCGGCGTGTCCGAAGCCGGGTCTCGTTTCCAAAAAAATACGCCGGCGACAAACATTGCTTTGATGGCCGCGATAATGGCCAAATCCATATCGCACGAAACATCAATGTCTGGCAACGCTTTGCCGTTAGGATCAACCCACTCCAGCGGAGCCCTCAAAATTTCGCCGCACAAGGTGTCAAACGCCATTTGCATCATCGGACACTCTTCAAACCGCGTGCATAGTTCGCCGATTGCAGCATACGCCGCTGTCTCCGGCGTAACGGGCGCTTCCCACGGTATTGCTGTTTTGCCTCTTTTTGAAAGTGCACTTCGTTGCGCGACAGAAGTGTCAAACGGAAGTGTAGAACGCGTTCTTTTTGTCGGCCGTTTGCCGTGCAGACTCATGCTTTTTTTTTCTCGATTTCTCTTAACAAAATAAACAAGCGCTTATATGATACCCATAAATCTGCGTTTTTCTGCATTGTGTGTATTTGCTACTTTTTAAAGCCGGAGCAAAGCGATAATGGTGCTAAAATCAACACGGGTCTTGTACGCTACTCTTTTAAAGAGAACGGCGCAGGGAATTGCGAGCGCAGACGAACTGAACACGTTGGCGTTGATGACCGACTCTGGAATTGTTAGCTCGTCAAATGTAAAGCGGGCTCTGGTGTTTTTAAGGGCGGCGGCTTTTCTTAAACATTCGTGTGCTGTAGCAACGTTAGCTGCAGCAACCCAAAGTATGCGTTGGTGGCGCAAAGCCGCTACAGAGCACAACAACGCATGGGCACAACAGATTGTTGGCGATGCATTTGCTTTGGTCGGCAATTATACAACGGCGACAAAATGGTGGATATTGGCCTACAAGAATGGGGATGCGTCCGCTGGTGTTCGGCTTATTTGTTTGCCAAGAAAAGTTGTCTTAAATCCTTCTGTTTCCCACATTTTAGTAATGCCTGATTTTGTTGAAGTGGATATCCCGCCTTTAGCAGTGTTGTGGAGTGTTTATTTTGAAAAACAGCACACCGTATCGCAATGCCACGAGGGATTTGACTTTGACTCGACCATGGCAATCTACGTTTCAACGACGTTGCCGGAAGCCGATGCCAGGGCGCATTTGTTTCCATTGGTTGAATCGCTTGGCTTAAACGGAGGCGTTTTGTCGACCACAAAAACCACGACGTGGGTAGCGCGTCCAGAGGACGATACAAGCGTTGTAAGCAGTGAGTTTTCTGCGGCTTTTATGAGCGTTCACACCGTCTCAAAAGGTGCGGGGGAGTTGATACAGATTGAAGCAGAAATGCGTCCCACGCCGGACAAACAAAAGGTAGAGCTGTGGTTTTGTGTCACGTTCGATTCCGAAACTGCGAAAAGATCAGTGTCATGCGAGCAAGCAAACGATATTGCTGGCGTTGCAGAATGGAGGAAGGGTGCCCCCCATGCAAAATAAAAAAAGTATAATTACTTTTATAAAATTTTTTAAAAAAGTAAA
>MDSZ01053936.1_pt1 | contig 13472 bp, 13 predicted proteins | sample 811201 | NCBI WGS metagenome assembly MDSZ01 (sample SAMN05326647, study PRJNA326480) | marine metagenome | isolation source: seawater | place: Indian Ocean: North | collected 2010
CGCATCGATAGGCTAGAGGCAAAACTCAACAGGTATCAGCATCCGGAAACCCCAGACTGATGTCTCTGCGCAATTGCCGATTTCTGCTCGGGTTAGCTGGCCAGATCCTTAAGTATCGCTTGCACCATTTACTCCCGCTGGGGCACTTCACCAGCCGCCGCCTCATTTGGACGATAAAGCTCCTGCAGCGGCTGCTACCTACCCGCGGCAATTTACCGGAGCAGCTGACCGACGCACTGATCTCCCGTGGCCCGGTGTATATCAAGCTGGGGCAACTGTTATCCACTCGACCAGACGTACTTGGTGAGAAGATTTGTCAGTCGCTGGCAAAACTTCAGGATCAGGTTGACCCACTACCCGGCGAGGAAGCCATCACGATCATCGAGCGAGCCTTAGGACAATCATCCCTCGACGCCTTTCAGTCCATAGACCAAGAACCCATTGCCAGCGCATCTATTGCTCAGGTTCACGGCGCCTGTCTGACCACGGGAGAATCCGTCGTCATCAAAATTGTGCGACCGGGCATTGAACAGCGCATACGAAGTGAGATGCAGGCACTCATCGAGGTATCACAATGGCTGGAGAGTCGCCTACCGCTGATCCGGCAGATACATCTCACCCGGATCCTCGAAGATCAGTTAACCGTAATGCTGGCGGAGCTTTCGATGTTTCGCGAGGCCCGCAACCAGATACAGCTGCGACGTAACTTTGCCGACTCGTCTCTGCTTTACATACCCCAGTTACACGATCGCTTCACCAGCCAGAACCTCTTGGTTATGGAGCGCATCGACGCCCCATCCATCGGCGAGTTAGAGCGGATGCGGCAAGCTGGTGTTGATTTCAAAGTCTTGGCGCACAAGGGGGTTGAAACGTTTTTCACCCAAGTGTTTGAAGACAATTTTTTTCACGCAGATATGCATCCGGGCAATGTCTTTGTCGACATCAGCAATCCGAGCGACCCTAAATGGATTGCACTGGACTGCGCCATCATAGGCAGTCTGAGCGAATCCGATCAATCATATCTGGCACAAAACCTTGTCGCTTTCTTCGCGAGAGACTATCGGCGAATCGTTACCCTACATCTGCGTTCTGGCTGGGTGCCAGCCAACACCGACGCCGACGCTTTTGAAAATGTCATTCGCGACGTTTGCGAATCCATTTTCGCCAAACCACTCAGCGAAATTAACTTTGCCGCCTTCATGATGGAACTGCTCGAAACTGCACGAGACCTTGGTATGCAGGTTCAACCCCAGCTGGTTTTACTGCAAAAAACACTGCTCTACGTGGAGGGACTAGGGCGGCAACTTTATCCACAGCTCGATCTTTGGGAGACCGCGGAACCCTTTATGCGGCGCTGGGCGGTAGAGCACCTTGGTCCGGTAGCGGTCATTGGCAAGCTATTGGACAACGCCCCCAAACTACTTGCCGAAGTGCACCGACTACCGGAACTGCTTGATGACAGGCAAACCATCGAGCTGCGCAAGCAGATGGCCGTGCAGCAAAACAATATTGAGCAATTAAAGAACCAAGTTCAGCGTCAGCGGCGTCGAACCAGGCGCCTGAGTTTGTATACTGTGCTTCTGCTGTCGGCCATCGGCATGGCATTCTGGTTGGGTTAGCCAAGGTTGAAGGTGCTAGGATGCCTGCGCCTTAGCAGTGGAATAAATTGGAACCCAAGTGATGAGCGTACTCGACGAACTCACGCAAGTGCTTGCCCAGCGAAAATCTGATGACCCAAACACCTCCTATGTCGCGTCACTCCACGCCAAAGGATTGAACAAGATTCTGGAGAAGATCGGCGAGGAATCCACCGAGGTTATTTTGGCAGCTAAGGATGCTAGCAGCCGCGCGGGAACAAAAACCGAGGTTGTGAAAGAAACGGCTGATCTGTGGTTTCACACCATGGTGATGCTAAGTGAGCTAGATCTATCAACTAAGGACGTGCTGGATGAACTGGCCGATAGGTTCGGCGTGAGCGGCCACGACGAGAAAGCTGCGCGAAAGTCATAGAGCGTCAAGTTCGGCGACTGTCTACAATACGAAAAAGCGTCCTATAATCGAACCTTAGTCATCGGAGATACCCAATGTTTGGATTTGGTATGCAAGAACTGTTGGTCATATTGGCCATTGTACTGTTGATCTTTGGTCCGAAACGCCTGAAAAACATTGGCGCAGATCTTGGCAACGCCATTAAAGGTTTCCGCACGGCGGTATCTGACGAGGATAAAGCAGCAGAAGCCAATGAGGCAGCAGCAAAAGTCATTGACGGCGATGGTACGGCCGCCGAGGTCACCACCCAGTCCTCCACCACGGCCAACCAAGAAACAAAATAAGAGGGCGGCCCTGCCCTAGGGTGGGATCTCAAACTTTGCCGCACACTCGGAGCACGTAACGCCACATGTTCAGCAGTATGGAGTTAATGCTTATTGTCCTAGTGACACTGCTGGTCATTGGCCCAGAGCGCCTGCCCGAAACGATGCGCACTCTAGGCCTATGGATAGGCCGTTTGTCGCGATCATTTGCCGCAATGAAAGTTGAAATCGAGCAGGAAATTGGCATGGACGATGTGAGGCGGCAGCTCCACAACGAGTCGGTTATGGCGCAAATGAAGCAGATCGAAGACGAAGTGAAAAACTCCATCGAGCCGCCGGTGATACAGGAACCGCCAACTAACTCGGTGACGGCAGCAGCGAAGGCGATAGAGATAGATAAACAGATTCAAAGCCAGTCGCCCGCGATCGATCACACAACCGGTGAAGCCGATGATTATTCACCAAAAAAAACATCATAGATGAGCGGCGAGCCCGATAACGTGCAAGAAGATGCTGACAAGGAAATGCCCTTTCTTGAGCATTTAACTGAACTGCGCAGTCGGATCCTTCGCAGCATGACCCTAGTTGGCGTGCTGTTTATACCGATCTATTACTTTGCTGAGCCTTTGTTCAGTTTTGTATCCGCACCCTTGATCCGGGCGCTGCCGGATGGCTCTTCGATGATCGCGACGGCGGTTACGTCGCCCTTTCTCACCCCATTTAAACTCGCCATTTATACGGCGATCTTTATCGGAATCCCGTTTTTGCTACATCAGCTATGGGGATTTATTTCGCCCGGTCTTTATCGCAGTGAAAAACGATTTGCCTTTCCACTGCTGTTTTCCAGCGTCGTCTTGTTCTACGCGGGCATGGCATTTAGCTACTTTTTGGTATTTCCGCTGGTATTTACTTTCCTAGTAGCGGTAAGCCCAGAGGGTGTGCCGATGATGACGGACATCAACCAGTACCTCGACTTCGTGTTGAAGATGTTTCTGGCCTTTGGCATCGCCTTTGAGATACCCATTGGCACCTTCTTGCTGGCTTGGTCAGGGCTTTCCAGCGCTGACAGCATGGCGAGGAAAAGGCCATACGTAATCATCGGTTGTTTCGTTGCGGGCATGCTGCTGACGCCACCTGACGTGATTTCGCAGCTGCTGCTGGCGCTACCAACGTGGGTACTGTTCGAGTTTGGAGTTATGATGGCGCGGCTGGTGGAAAAAAAGAACGGACATGATCACGAGGCTAGGGAGGAAACAAATCAGCTGTAGACGACTCGCCCGCGTGCCGACGTGGCGTGACACTACCGCAATGTGTCCAGACTAAGACTACCGCGGATGGTCTATTACGAGAGTAAAGGGCCCGTCATTTTCACTCGTTACCCACATATCTGCTCCAAACTCTCCAGTCTGCACAGGGACCTAAGCACCCACCGCTTCCAGGAAAGCAAGATATAGGGTATCCGCCAATTCTGTCCGCGGCCTGTTAAAAAGAGAATCGTCGACTCTTGCGCGTGTCGGCAAGCTGGATGAACTGCGAGATCACCAGAGCTTCACCGGCAATATCTAGAGCACTCAGGGATGTTTTCAAATTGACGGATGTCTGGGGGTTCGGCTGCAGATCCTTTGGCTGAGCAGTACTATCATGGTCGAAGATCCTAAGATTGACGATATTTTCCGCCAGCCACGCTACCTGCTCGGGCCCGTCGCCATTCGCGACGCCAAGATAAAAAAGCAATCCGCGACCAATCTCGCCAACAGCCTGGTCGCCGACTTGAACCCTTGCCGAACTGACCCTTTGCACGACGGCTTTCATAGATCTGATCTCAGGTAATAGCCAAGGTCAATCACGAGGACTCAGGCGCGTTTGCGCTCACTCTCTTTGAGAAGCAGCTTACGAACGCGAATGTTCTCCGGGGTTATTTCAACAAGCTCATCATCGTCGATGAACTCTAGCGCCTGCTCTAGAGTTAGATTAACGGCCCCGCTAAGCTGTATATTCTCGTCGGTACCCGCTGCTCGAACGTTCGTGAGCTTCTTCTCTTTGAGCGGATTCACGGTTAAATCGTTGCCGCGGGAATGTATGCCAACCACCATGCCTTCGTAGATCAGGTCATTTGGCTTCACCATCATGCGGCCACGTGCCTGCAGGTTCCAAAGCGCAAAGCCGACAGCCTTACCCTGGGCGTTGGAGATAAGCACGCCATTCTTGCGGGAGCCTACGTCCTCAGAAATTCGCGGCCCAAAACCATCCGAGGCAAAAGACATAATGCCGGTACCGGAGGTTTGAGACAGGAAAATAGGGCGGTACCCCATAAGACCGCGACTGGGGATACGAAACTGCAGTCGCACCCGGCCCTTGCCGTCGGGCTGCATTTCTTGAAGCTCTCCACGGCGATCGCCCAAGGATTCCATGACTTTGCCTTGATGCTGTTCTTCGATGTCGAGGGTGAGCGTTTCAAACGGTTCGTGTATGGCACCATCAATTTCGCGGTAGATCACCTGTGGACGCGACACAGCCAGTTCGTAACCTTCTCGGCGCATCGTTTCTATCAGTACAGAAAGGTGCAACTCGCCCCGACCGCTCACTTTGAAACGATCCGGGTCGTCAGAGTCTTCGACCATCAACGCGACATTGTGCAGAGCTTCGGTCTGCAGGCGCTCGCGAATCTGGCGGCTGGTAACGTACTTACCCTCGCGGCCGGAGAGCGGCGAGTTATTGACGCAGAACATCATTGTCAGTGTCGGTTCATCAACACTCAACGGCGGCAAAGCCTCCACTGCATCCTGTGCACAGAGGGTATCTGATATGTTGATCTTATCGACTCCGGTCAAACAGATAATGTCTCCGGCAAATGCTTCGGAGGCCTCTACCCGCTCTAGGCCACTATGACGATAGATATTCATTACTTTACCCTTGCGCTCGAGACCCTCACGGTCGACGACCACGACCTGTTGGTTACGTTCAACCCGACCACGAGCAATTCTCCCGATGCCTATCACTCCTTCGTAGGTTGAATAGTCCAATGAGCTGATCTGCATTTGGAACGGTCCACTCTCGTCAACGGTGGGTGGCGGCACCTCGTCGACAATCATGTCTAGCAGCGGGCTCATATCGTCGGCGATGGCATCCAGCTCGAGCCCGGCGACACCATTAATCGCACTGGCGTAAATGGACGCGAAATCCAGCTGCTCGTCGCTGGCCCCCAAATTGTCAAACAGCTCGAACACTTGATCGATGGCGCGGTCAGGATCACTGCCGGGACGATCAATCTTATTCACCACGACGATGGGCTGCAGGCCATAAGCAAAGGCTTTTTGGGTAACAAAGCGGGTCTGCGGCATGGGTCCGTCGACGGCGTCTACCAGCAGCAGCACCGCATCTACCATGGACAAAATTCGTTCTACCTCGCCGCCGAAATCCGCGTGCCCTGGGGTATCAACAATATTGATCTGTACATCGCGATACCTTATGGCGGTATTTTTTGCCAAAATCGTGATGCCTCGCTCTTTCTCTAGATCGTTGCTGTCCATGGCACGATCAGCAGCGCTGGAGTCGAGCAAACCGGTTTGCTGCAACAGGCAGTCCACCAAGGTTGTTTTGCCATGATCAACGTGAGCGATAATCGCAATATTGCGTACATTCAAATTCGACACAACAGTCTTTTTCCTTTTATCTGCGTCGGATAAATCGCAGCGTGAGCAACTGCGGTGGAACCCATAGTTTTGGGCGAAGAAGCAAGCGCGCGATTATGGCCGAAGGATAGGTCACTGTCGCCTAAAACCACCGCTCAATATGCTTCGAGCGCACCGTGATTGGCCACACAAGTATCGACCGCTGATGCACCGCACAACAATATCTTGCACCGAAAAAACACATCGATGACGTTGCGCGCGAACACCAAATGCACCAGAATAGCGCGCTTGCTGCTAATCTAAGGGCTTAAATGCACTAGTTTAGTGCAGTTTTTTTCTAAACAACGGATAAGCCATTAGAATTCAATGGCTTACGTGCAATCGAGCATGGCACACATTTTGCTTCCTTTTGGTTCAGGGCGTGATCTTGCGCAGCTTTTGAAAGAAGCTTGCTACCTGTTCCTGGCGATTATGCACTGATATTGACGTTACTTTGGTAGCAACACGTACATACCTGCGACAATCCACGGGTACCTTTACTTAAGGAGATAAACCAAGCATGAAATCGAAACTAGAATACATCTGGCTGGACGGCTACCAGCCAACGCAAAGCCTGCGAAGCAAAACTCAGATGAGTAAGGACAACTTCTCAGGCGCACTAGAGGAGGTACCTCTATGGTCTTTTGACGGTAGTTCAACAGAGCAAGCCGACGGCGGCAGCTCCGACTGTCTGTTGAAGCCAGTCGCCATTTACCCAGACCCTGATCGCCAGAACGCTTACCTCGTCATGTGCGAAGTGTTAAATGCAGATGGTACACCTCATGACTCCAACGGTCGCGCCACTATCGATGACGATGACAACGATTTCTGGTTTGGTTTTGAGCAAGAATACTTCTTATGGGATGTGGATACGCAGTTACCTCCGGGTTTCCCCGCGAACGGCTACCCTGGACCTCAGGGCCCATACTACTGTTCGGTTGGTGCGGCTAACGCCCACGGTCGTGACTGTGTTGAAGAGCACTTCGACCTGTGTCTTGAAACAGGCCTAAATATTGAAGGCATCAATGCGGAAGTTGCCGCCGGCCAGTGGGAATTCCAGATTTTCGCCAAGGGTGCCAAAGAAGCCGGCGACCAGATTTGGGTTGCGCGCTACCTACTTGAGCGCACGGGTGAGAAGTACGGCTATGCCATTAATTGGCATCCAAAACCCTTCGGAGATCTGGACTGGAACGGTTCGGGCATGCACGCAAACTTCTCCAATGGAGCGATGCGAACAGAAGGCAAGGAAGAAATCTTCACGAAAATCTGTGAAGAATTTGGCAAGAATATTCAGCGTCACATCAGTGTATACGGAGCTGACAACGACCAGCGTTTAACCGGTAAGCACGAGACTCAGTCGATTGACGAATTCAGCTATGGCATATCAGATCGCGGTGCATCGATCCGGATCCCGGTCAGCACACCAGCAGATGGCTGGGTTGGGCGCTTGGAAGATCGACGAACTGCATCAAATGCTGATCCTTATAAAGTCGCAGCGGCCATCGTCAAGACCACCAAAGAGGCTCTGGCATAACCGACCCCGGCCATGGCGACTCTCCCGAGAGACTTAGGGCTTTCGGAGAGAGCTAGACAATGGTGAGTTGAGAGGGGTGTCGGCACCAATCGATACCCCTTTTTTTGACTGTTATTCATGACCGGGCGCGTTGGCGGCTGCACTATTGTGGCGAAAACTGATCAACAATTGAGTCTCTAGCGCATGGCTTGGATTTGGTCAAATGGGACAGGTACTTCAACCGCGACTGGGACACTAGGCGCAAGAGAGTACTTGCTATACGAGGCGAGGACCGGCAAAGATTTTACGCCTTCATTGCAGGCAGCGGCGCGATTATCCTGCTCAAGCTCTAACACATTAGAAGGCCGAAATAGGTCAATAACTGTCAGACATCGATGAATCAGATCAAAAAACGCCCAGCAAACAACCATAAGCTCGCCGAGCACTTGCTAGGCAGTTTGACTACAGCTGTCGTCGTTTTGGACGAAAAGTTTACGGTGAAAAAACTAAACAGCGCCGCCGAAGACCTGCTTCATGTGTCTGCCAACGCTGTCCTTGGCACCCTCCTAACCGATCTTCTGCTGCGTAACGATGAGCTTATCGCGTCACTGCGCCAAGCAGTGACTGATGCCCAGCCCTTTACCGCGCGCAATGTGAATCTGCAGCTGCCCGAGAGCACGGTGGAAGAGTTGGACTTGACCGTTTCTAACTTGGAGACCCCAAAAGGCCTGCTATTGGAGCTGCACCCAACCAGCCGCATCAATTCGATCAGCCAGGGTAGCTTCACCGATGAACAGCAAATTACTACGCGCAGCCTGATAAGGGGCTTAGCCCATGAGGTTAAAAACCCCTTGGGAGGAATCCGCGGCGCAGCTCAGCTGCTTGAACGTGCACTGCCAGAGGCCGAGCTAAGAGAATATACTAACGTTATTATCAGCGAGGCAGATCGCTTGAGAGACCTAGTGGATCGTATGCTGGGTCCTTGGCAACCCATGCAGTTTGCTCCAGTCAATTTAATCGAAGTCATAGAACGTGTTATCCACCTCTTAAAAGGTGAGTTCCACAGCGACCTCCAGTGGCAGCGAGACTACGATCCTAGTTTGCCGCCGGTTCAGGGCGGTAAGGATCAGCTGATCCAAGCGATTTTGAATATCGCCCGCAACGCCTGTCAGGCGCTGCAGCAAACCAAACGCGCGCGCGTCGTTTTTAAGACCCGCGTCGTCCGCCAATTCACCATTGGGTCGGTGCGCCACAGGCAAATTATGCACCTGAGTATTACCGACAACGGCCCCGGCATTCCGGAAGATCTTATCGACCGAATATTCTTTCCTATGATCAGCGGTCGCAATGAGGGCTCTGGATTAGGTCTTTCCATCTCTCAGAATATTGTTGGCCAGCACGGGGGAACCCTGCAGGTCGGCAGCCGCCCAGGCAACACGGAATTTTCCGTCTATCTGCCCTTCAGCGGTCCGAACCAACCCAGCGAGGCAAAAGAATTAATATGAACCAGCACGTTTGGGTAATTGATGATGACAGCGCAATTCGTTGGGTTCTGGACAGAGCGCTCAGCCAAGCCGGCATACCGATAACCGCATTCAACACGGCAGATCAAGCTCTTCATCATTTAGGTGATGAATCACCCCTCGCCATCATCACAGATATACGCATGCCGGGAATGTCCGGACTAGAGTTTTTGCGCCAGGTCAAAGAAGCGCATCATCAAGTTCCCATCATTGTAATGACAGCCCACTCAGATCTACAAAGCGCTGTCACCAGTTTCGAACGAGGCGCCTTTGAGTATTTGCCCAAGCCCTTCGATGTTGATGAAGCCGTTGCCGTTGTGAGACGAGCCATCGCGCAAACCGAAGAGGTCAAAAGTGTTTCCATTCCAGAGGCAACAGGTTCTACGGAGATCATCGGTCGAGCGCCCGCCATGCAGGAAGTTTTTCGCGCAATCGGTCGACTATCCTCCTCTAACGTTTCGGTATTGATCAACGGCCCGTCGGGCTCGGGTAAGGAGTTGGTTGCTCGCGCGCTGCACCGTCACTCGCCTAGACAAAGCGAACCCTTCGTTGCGTTGAATGTTGCGGCTATACCCAGCGACCTAATTGAGAGTGAGCTTTTCGGTCACGAAAAGGGCGCGTTTACTGGAGCAGCCCAACGACGCGTTGGCCGCTTCGAACAAGCCGATGGCGGCACCCTGTTTTTGGATGAAATTGGCGATATGCCGGCCTCTGCCCAGACCAGATTACTGCGCGTGCTAGCAGAAAACGAATTTTATCGCGTTGGCGGCCACCATTCCGTCGGCATCGACGTGCGAATCGTGGCTGCAACGCATCAAAATCTTGAGCGCCTTGTCGAGCAAGGCACCTTTCGTGAGGACCTTTTTCATCGCCTCAACGTCATTCGCGTCCATGTACCCAGTCTTTCGGAACGACGCGAAGATATACCCTTACTCGCTAAACACTTTCTTGATGCTGCTGCCATAGAGCTCGGCGACGAGCCAAAGATTTTGGACGCCGCTACGGCAGACTACCTTAGCCTGCTGCCATGGCCAGGCAATGTTCGCCAGCTTGAAAATACCTGCCGCTGGCTGCAGGTAATGGCCAGCTCTCGAACCATTTTGATCGAAGATCTGCCGCCTGAACTGCAGCAAAGCGAAACGAGTACAGAACAAGGCAGCTGGGAAACCGGGTTAGAACTTTGGGCGAATCAACAACTAGAGAAGTGGCCTACCATGGCGCTATTGGATACCGCAATGCCTAAATTTGAGCGGGTAATGATCAATGCAGCCCTGCGCAAATCTGGTGGTAGAAAGAAAGACGCCGCTGAGCTACTTGGCTGGGGTCGAAACACGCTGACCCGTAAAATGCAGGAACTCAAGCTGTAGCGCGTTATCATGCACGTGGTGCTTTACCAGCCAGAGATCCCACCCAATACCGGCAACATTATCCGTATTTGTGCGAATACCGGCGCTAACCTGCACTTAATTCGCCCACTGGGTTTTGACTGGGACGATAAACGTATGCGACGCGCGGGATTGGACTATCACGACTTTACCTGTGTCACCTTGCACGACAATCTCGCGGCATGCCAGCAGCAGCTTCACACCAACCGCTGGTTTGCGATGACCACGAAAAGCAGCCGAAATTTTGCCGAGGCGGCTTTTAACAGGCAAGACGCCCTTTTGTTTGGACCCGAGACCCAGGGCCTACCCGATGAGTTGTTGGCCCGCTGGCCTGAAGATCGTAAGCTGCGCATCCCGATGCAGGCATCCAGTCGAAGCATTAATCTGGCTAACTCCGTCGCCATAACTCTCTACGAGGCATGGCGGCAGCGTGGTTACGACGGAATACTTTAGGCGCATTTACCGCTTCGCTTCAGCAAGCATAAATCATCATGCGGCTAATGCGTTGTAGGCGCCGGAGCCGCATTCTGCTGTTGCTGTCGTTCCTGCATGGCCTGAACATAGAGTGCTTCGAAATTGACCTGCGCAAGCTGGATTGGGGGAAAGCCGCCTTTCACAATTAAGTTATCGAGGCTTTCACGCGCATAAGGGAACAGCGTAGTCGGACATGAGATTCCCACCACTTGGCTGAGCTGTGCTGGATCGGCGTTTTTGACGAAAAAAATGCCCGCCTGCTGTACTTCAACCAAGAAGCCCAGATAGTCCTCCTCGACGTTGGCGCGTACCGTAATGGTCAGCAATACCTCATGCCGATCATCCGGCAAGGGGGCGGAACGGGTGTTAATATCAACTGAAAGATTCGGCTGCCACTGCCGGGTAAAAACCCCCGGCGAATTCGGTGATTCGAAAGACGCATCTTTGAGATAAATCTTCTCAATGCGCAGCTGCACCTGCTGTTCGTCCGCCGTCCCCTCACCCTGTTGCGCTTGCTCTGATTGAGGCGCGTTCTGATTTTCGTCCGTCATGATTTTACCACCGGTAAGTTTTGCGCCCGCCATTCAGAATAACCGCCGGTCAGGCGAGTCACATTGGTGAAGCCATTTTTTTGCAGGATCGTGCCGGCGGAACCCGAGTGTTGACCCATCTTACAGGCGATAACGATGGGATTTTGTTTATGCTGTGACAGTTCGTCTAGCCGGGTTTCCAGCGATGCGAGAGGGATATTCACCGCATCCACAATGTGTCCCTCTATAAATTCTGCACGTTCGCGCACATCTAGAACGATAGCTTTTTCTTTATTTACCAGTCGCACTAGTTCTTGGGTGCCAACGGTCGCACCCGCACGCGCTCTTTCGTTGCGAAAAAACAAGAACAAAAGCAGCAAGAAGGTACCAACCAAGATTGGATGGTTACCCAAAAAGGTAAAAAACTGTTCCATACCTACGGCCTTATGAGAAGGCGAGATTATACACATTCATCCTGAATCACTGTGCTTTTTGCTAAACTCTCCCCCGCGTCAAACCTGAGGGTTCCTCAACATGTCCACTGTCAGCCTACTGGTTATTCTGGATGGGTTCGGTCATAGCCTAGAAGTCGAGCACAATGCGATTGCGCTGGCCAAGACGCCAACATGGGACCGCTTCATTGCACGTCGGCCCCATACGCTGATCTCAGGTTCGGGGCTTGATGTCGGCCTACCTCAAGGCCAAATGGGAAACTCCGAGGTCGGCCATATGAATCTTGGGTCGGGTCGCGTGGTCTACCAGGACTTCACTCGCATCAATCGAGCCATTGATGCCAACGAATTTGCGAGTAACGCAGCCTTTAGCAACGTCTTTAGCTGCGTGCGGGACAATCGCAGCGCGCTGCATATCATGGGCTTACTATCACCGGGAGGCGTTCACAGCCATGAAGATCAGATCTTTACGTTAATACGCGCCGCCGCAGCCGCCGGACTGAAAGAAATCTACTTGCATGCCTTTTTGGACGGCAGAGACACTCCGCCAAGAAGCGCCATGCCCTCGCTGCAAGCCGCAGAAACCTTGCTAGAGAGCCTGAATTGCGGTCGCGTTTTGAGCATTTGCGGACGCTACTTCGCGATGGATCGGGACAACAATTGGGACCGCCAGGCTAGAGCGTACAATCTACTGAGTCGAGGCGAAGCACCCTTTCACGCGCAAAGTGCCGTTGAAGCACTTCAGGGTGCCTACGAACGCGAAGAGAGCGACGAGTTTGTACAGCCAACAGCCCTGCACGACGCTCAGCAGCCACCAAGAGGTATTGCGGCCGACGACGCCGTAATCTTTATGAATTTTCGCGCCGACCGCGCCCGCCAGCTTACCCGCGCTATGACGGACCCCAACTTCGATGGCTTCCAACGCAGATCCTTTACACCCGCCGCCAATTTCACCACGTTGACGAAATATGCTGACGATATCGCTCTTCCTTGTGCCTTCGCGCCGCAGGAGCTGCAAAATACCCTGGGTGAGTATCTGCAAACTCACGGTAAGCGACAGCTGCGTATCGCCGAGACCGAAAAGTATGCGCACGTCACATTCTTTTTCTCAGGCGGACGAGAACAGCCCTTTGAGGGTGAAAAACGGGTTTTGATTCCTTCTCCCAATGTAGCCACCTATGACCTGCAGCCAGAAATGAGCGCCCGCAAGGTCACAGATGAGTTGATAACGGCGATTCACAGCGGCAATTACGATGCGATCGTGTGTAACTATGCGAACGGCGACATGGTTGGTCATAGCGGCAAGCTGGAGCCCGCCATTGCAGCAGTAGAGACGCTAGATGATTGTCTGGCTCGACTGGAACAGGCGATCGAGGCCGTAGGCGGCCATATGCTGGTAACCGCCGATCACGGCAATGTTGAGCAAATGCGAGACCCTCAGAACGATCAAGAGCACACGGCACATACCAGTAATCTTGTTCCCTTAGTCTATGTGGGGAGCCAACATCTCAAACTGCGGCCCAGGGGTAGCCTGTGTGATGTGGCACCCACTTTGCTGCAATTGATGCAGCTAGAGGTCCCACCAGAAATGACCGGCAAAACACTTATCGCA
>MDSZ01250306.1_pt1 | contig 13472 bp, 12 predicted proteins | sample 811201 | NCBI WGS metagenome assembly MDSZ01 (sample SAMN05326647, study PRJNA326480) | marine metagenome | isolation source: seawater | place: Indian Ocean: North | collected 2010
AAAAGAATTAAGGTTGATGAAATTGAACTGGTTAACATTACTATATGCCCAGGTAACCGTAATTTCCACTTCACTAGATTAATAGTGTATTGAGAATAAAATAGAACTGCCGTCAAAACTAGAAGATCACCTGTGTTAAATTTAAAACTGAGAATTAATTTAACACTTGCTTCAGTTATCAAAATGAAAACACCGATCAAACCCAATAGAATACCTACATACTGCAACTTAGAAATCTGCTCTAACCCAACAAAAAGCGCAATTATTAAAGTAATGATTGGTTGCGACGCGCCTAGAAGGGATGCGTTAAACACTGTGGTTGATTCCACAGACCAAACCAGGAACGTCGAGCCCATGGCAAGCAAGAAACCTAGAAGAAAAAGCTTTGCTAAATTTTCAAGAATTGTTTGCTTATAAATTCGGATTTGCGAAAAAAAAATTGTAAATAAAATTAAAGAACATAAAATCCACCGAGAAAAGCTCAGCTCGAATGGTGTCATGAGTCCGGCAGATGCCTTCGACACGACAAGACCAGAGGTCCATAGGAGCATTACAAAAACAAGTACTGAATAAGGATGGGCAAGCATTCTAATAATCAAACTGTATGATAAGTTAATCTCGTTGGACATTTATTATATACTACTCAGGCCGACTTAAAAGAGGAACAATTATGATTAAAAAAGGAATTAAGGATTTAGTAGAGGAAGCTGAAGCTAATATCGAAACAATGACAGTCGAAGAAGTAATTGAAGCTAGAAATGATGACAATACAATTCTCGTTGATATAAGAGATATAAGAGAACTCTGGCGAGATGGAACCATACCCAACTCAATGCACGCTCCCAGAGGAATGCTTGAATTTTGGGTTGATCCCAATAGTCCCTATTATCGAGCACAATTTGGTAGTGGAAAGAAGTTTATTTTTTACTGCGCGGGTGGCCTTCGGTCTGCCCTGGCTGCATATACAGTTAAGAAAATGGGCTTGGAACCGGTAGCACACATGGAGGGTGGTTATGCTAAGTGGGTTGAATCAGGCGGCGCTATCGAACCTAAAGAGCCGCAGATCTAATGAGAATTTTCTGGCTTCAGGATATAGCAACCCTGTTCATATTTACTAAAGTAATGGTCTATATCTGGATGATTAATCGGCCCACCAGATTTGTCCTCTAAAAGATTTTGCTCTGATACATACGCAATATAACTTGTCATCTCATTCTCGGCTAATAGGTGGTAAAAGGGTTGATCTTTTTTGGGTCGGGTCTCTTCAGGTATCGATTCCCACCATTCTTCGCTATTGCTGAAGGTTGGATCTACATCAAATATTATGCCTCTAAATGGATAGAATCTATGTTTAACTACCTGTCCAATAAGGAACTTAGCTTTACCTTTACTATTCATCTTAAAAATTTCTTCTTTCTACGTTTGTTTAGTTCCGAAAATCAATGAATTATTCGAGTCGTTTTTGTAATTTTATCACGATTAACAATCAACCTCTCCCTCACTGCTTCCGATGGCGCATCCAAAATCGCTTTTTCTATATCTTGCAAGGCGTTTTCTTTTTCACCATAATTCAAAAATAATGACGCTCTTTCTATGTATAACTGAAAGTTGATGTTTTCCAGTAGAATCTGATAGCTACAGTATTCAATTGCTTTGCTAAAATCATTCTGACTTATTGCTAGTAGCCTTAGGTTGCTCAGCATTCTACTTACTATTTTTAAACCATTTGTTTCAATTAGTTTTTTAGGGTGAATATAATACATGCGGTTATTAAGAACGACATTAGTACCAACATCAATCGTCTTCAAACCATGTGGATCAATCAATAAATCATTGAACCTCAAAAGAAAATGACCAGGAAAATTTATTCCTTTAATTCTAAAACCTAGTAGATCACCAATGCCGATAATAACCATTGCTAAAGATATTGGTATTCCTTTTTTTTTGCGAAGTACATATTCAATAGAGCTAAGCTTTTTATCACTATAATTAATAGCTCCTTGAAAACCGCAATCTCGCAAACAATCTAAAAAATTATCGGCATTATAATTAGCTTGAATTTTATTAGCTAAATCTTCTAATTGTTTGTGAATCCATAGCATATCAAGATTATCTTCAATAAGCCTTGTAACAAGCAATCCACCTTTAAAAACATCTTGATCTCCTTCACGGTAGTCTTCAAACATTTTTTTTAAAATTAATTCGGGCATTATTTTTTTTTATATAGGATTGCTTTATAATAACCTATCTTAACAGATTTCGGAGCAAGATTATGGCAGACCCGATTAAAGAAGCAAGCGACAGTGGTTGGATAGCAAGACACAGAGATTTGTACCTTAAAGACGGTGAGGCCGGTCATATGTGGGATTCTGCAATAGCTGGCGGACCAGGGCCAATACCCACCCTCCTCCTATTTACCACAGGCAGAAAATCGGGAAAAGAGTCGATTATGCCACTTATTTATGGAGAGATTGAGTCGGGCGTCGTCATTATCGCGTCTAAAGGAGGCAACCCAAATCATCCAGGTTGGTACCATAACCTTATGAGTCAGAGCGAAGTTAAGGTTCAGGTTAAAAATGATGTATACAACGCTAAATTCCGTATTATTTCAGGAAAAGAAAGAGAAAACGTTTGGCAAATGATGGCAGAACTGTATCCTCCATACAACGATTATCAAGCTTCAACAGACCGACATATACCAGTTATAGCACTCGAACGGGCCTAGTTAACTAACTGCTGAAATCCACCTGTACCTGGGAAGCGATTCTATCGTCGAGCTTGACTCTCATAGTATTTAGCGCCATTGAGACTAAATTGTATTGTCCGACTGTAAAAACTAAATCCATCAATTGATTTTCTGAATAATATCGTTCTAAACTCGACCATGTTTCGTCTGAGATATATGAATGTTCATGAAGTTCATCGACGGATCTTATGATGAGCCGTTGCAGTTCAGTGAGCTTTGAACTCTCCCCACTTTTTTTTATTTCTTCAATAATGGTATCATCCAGCCCAACTCTTCGAGCAATAACAACATGCTGTGCCCACTCGTATTCACATTTACATAAAAAACCAATTCTTAATATAGCAATTTCTTTCTCTTTTGCTGGAATCGTTGATTTAAACAAGACATGATTAGCAAATACTAACCATCGCTTGAAAAGGTCTTGATGATTTAATAAGGTGGTAAAAATATTCATCACGGAGTTATCTTCTATGAAAGGCCTCATAATCTCATGATCTTTCTCATCCCAAGACGATTGTAACTTTGGATTTATTCTTGGCTGATTATTACTAATCATTCACATTACTCCTTTTTTGTTAAATATTAATCAAACGCTCGACCCATTCTGGTATGGTAACATCACTTTTACTTGCTAGCAGAGATAGCCTATCAAAAGTTGCGTTATCACAAGAAACGATACAATTCGATTTCGTACTATAAAAATTTACATATTGGTTAAAAACACATATTGCCGTATCGTCCCGTTTAATCTCTTGGTACACCGTAAACCCCGCGTGGTCTAGTTTATATAAAAAGGAATATACTTTAATATTGTCATCAAGAAAGGCTTCAGACAAATACCTTATATGGGCGGTTTTTACTGAAATTACTATATCTTTGATATTATTAATCTCAAACTCTAAAATATGCTTCCAATACTGATTCAAAGCTTCTTGAAAAACATAATGATAATACGAAACATTCATGTGATTGTTATGATCGATCCATGAGTTTTTAACTTTAAAATGACTAATGAACATTGCTACCTCGTTAAATGAAATTATAATAAAATAATGAAAGTTTGTAATTAATCAAAAGAGAGCAAATTAATGAAAGCCCTTTTAAGTGAAAAAATTAATGAAAAGTTTAAATTAAGCCTGAAAAGAATTGACATGCCCTCAATTGAAGACGATGAAGTGCTAATTAAAGTTGCCGCCTGCGGCGTCAATTACCCAGACACATTGATTATAAAGGATCAATATCAAATTAAACCAACTCGGCCATTCGCGCCTGGTGGAGAGGTTTCGGGAACAATTGTTAATAAAGGAAGCAAGGTAAAGGAATGGAAGGAAAACGATCGTGTTATCGCAATCACTACCTTTGGGGGCATGGCGGAGTATGTTTCCTGTAAAGCAAATAAATTAGTAAAAATTCCAGACAAAATACCCCTTGTAAACGGAGCCGGCTTTCTTTTCACCTACGGAACTGCTTACCATGCGCTTCATGACAGAGGAAGACTAGGCCACAAGGAAACCGTTTTAGTTTTGGGCGCTGCCGGGGGAGTCGGTTTAGCTGCCGTTGAACTAGGCAAAGAACAAGGCGCAATAGTGATTGGTGCAGTTTCTGATGAACAAAAAAAAACGGCTGTTTTAGAAGCTGGGGCAGATCATTGCTTTCTATATCCAAAAGATATAGCCGAACTACCTGCAAAATTACGCTCAGGAGTCTTTAAAGACAACCTGAAGAACAACAAACCAGATATTATCTTTGATATTATAGGCGGTGCTTATTCAGAGGCAGCACTTCGAACGATAGCCTGGGAAGGAAGATTTCTGATCGTTGGATTCCCCAATGGCATTGCAAAATTACCGTTGAACCTTCCACTACTTAAAGGCTGTGAATGTAGTGGAGTTTTTTGGGGTACATTTTTAGAAAAAAACCCAATAAAAGCCAAAAAAAATCATGATCATCTTGTTAAACTTCTTGAGAAGGGAATACTTAAGCCAAGAATTGAAAAAGTATTTGGACTAGAAAATGCTGAAAATACAATTGAACGGTTAGCACGTCGTGAAGCTATAGGCAAATTAATTATTGTTATTTCAGATGATTAGTTACCCAAGACTAGAGTAAAGTCCTTTGACGTCCTCTTGATAGGCTTTAACTAAAAGCTTATAAAAACTCGATATATCTTTAACACCACACAACTCACGAATAGAGTGCATAGCAAAAGTTGGGACGCCCAGATCAATGGTTCTTAATCCAATTTGTGTTGCTGTAATTGGACCGATGGTGCTTCCGCAAGGCATCTCATTGTTGCTAATAAAATACTGCACCGGTATTTTATGTTTTTCTGCAAGATTTTCAATTATTGAACATGTATCTGCGTTTGAAGCATACGCTTGATTATTGTTTATTTTTACCACTACACCAGAATTTATGATTGGCCTATGATTTTCGTCATGACGTTCTGGGAAATTGGGGTGTAATCCGTGCGCATTATCAGCAGACACCAACAATGATGATGCAACCACTCTGGAGTATATTTCTGGGGTTTTATACACCCTACCTAATACGTCTTTAAAGAAATTACCCTTTGCTCCTATATAAGATTGACTACCTACTTCTTCGTGGTCGTTGCATATAAGTAACTTGTTATATTCACTTTTGCTATCTATCAGAGCCCGACACGCATAGTAACAACTTACTAGGTTATCTAGTCTCGCGCTAGATATAAAATCATCATTCAAACCAGTCACCGCTGGGGGTTGCGTATCATACAAAAATAAATCGCTACTAAGCACACTGAAATTTTTCTCGATTTTTTCTTTGTTTGCTATTTTGGATACGATTAAGTCCTTGAAGTCTTTTTCTCCACAGGGAAGCGACAAAATGGGGCTAAGCATTTTCTGCTTATCTATTGAACGCTTTTTATTAGCTTCACGGTCGAGGTGAATAGCTAAACTCGATAAGATAGCCAGAGGCTTTTTGCAATCGATCAATGTAGTCCCGATTTGATTAGACTTGGTTTTATAAATGACTTTCCCTGCTATTGATAAGTCTCTATCAAACCACGGATTCAAAAGTACTCCCCCATAAACTTCAGTATTTAGCTGTAAATAGCCAAATTTCTCTTTTGTAGGATTAGGCTTTAGTTTCAGGCAAGGACTGTCTGTGTGGGCACCAATGGCCAAAAAACCTGCATTTTCTTTTATATTATTCAATTCAAAAGCTAATAAAGATGATCCACCCCTAATAATGAAGTATTTTCCATTCTTTTTTAGGGACCACTTTTCTCTTTCAAACAACTCCTCATAACCAGCTTTCTTCAGCATTGTTCGCAAATTTTGAGCCACATGATAAGGTGTTGGTGAGTTTCGCAAAAATACTAAAAAATCGGAGACTAGTTTTGTTTTCATAATTTGCTTATATTACCAAATATTTGTTTAAAAACTAAAAGTTTGTATAGAATAGAAACCAAGAGCCTTCCTACTCCGTAAATTCGATATGAGTGCTAGTATAAAAAAGTTAGAAGATTATAATCCCTCCAATTTCTCAGTATCCGAAGTTTCGCTAATTTTTGATATTCAAGAAACTAAAGTTATCGTTACATCAGACATGAGTTTAGTCAAAAGGAACGAGAACGTTAAGCATCTTTATCTAGATGGAGATGAACTCCAAATAATTGATATAAAGATAGATAACAGACAATTAGATAAAGGCGAATTCATTTACGAACAGGCTTGCCTAAAACTTCCTGCAGATAAGGCTGCTTTTACAGTACAAACTAAAGTCGAAATCAATCCCTATAAAAATACTCAGCTGGAGGGTTTATATGCTTCCCAAACAGGTTTATTCACCCAATGTGAGGCAGAAGGATTCCGTAAAATAACCTTCTTTTTGGATCGGCCAGACGTAATGGCTAGATATAAGACAAAAATAATCGCTGATAAAAATACTTTTCCGGTATTATTAGCAAATGGAAACCTTAGTTCAGAAGGTGTCACCGAGAATGGGAAACACTGGAAAGCCTACTATGATCCTTTTCCAAAACCCTCCTATCTATTTGCTCTAGTGGCAGCAAAACTGGAGCAAACCACAGATTTTATTAAAACTCGGTCAGGAAAAACGGCGGAACTTTCAATTTTTGTTGAGCCCGGAAAACTTCATCTTACCTCTTTTGCGATGGACTCCCTAAAAAACTCCATAAAATGGGATGAAGATACTTACGACCTGGAATTGGACCTAGAGCAATATAAAATAGTCGCAGTAGGCGATTTCAACATGGGTGCAATGGAAAATAAAGGCCTAAATATTTTTAATACTAAATATGTCTTGGCAGATTCTAACACGGCCACCGATAGAGATCTTATGATGTTAGACAGAGTAATAGCACATGAATATTTTCATAATTGGACCGGCAATAGAGTTACCTGTAGAGACTGGTTTCAATTGAGTCTGAAGGAAGGGTTAACGGTCTTTAGAGACCAACAATATGGCGCTGATCGCTATTCCCATTCCGTCACTAGAATTCAAGAAGTGCGGCAATTACGAAGCATTCAGTTTCCAGAGGACTCTGGACCGATGGCTCACCCAGTAAGACCAAATCAATATTTAGAAATCAGCAACTTTTATACGTCTACTATCTACGATAAAGGCGCTGAGCTAGTTAGAATGATCCACACAATTATCGGGAATGAAAACTTTCAGAAAGGTATGAAACTTTACTTTAAAAGGCATGATGGGCAAGCTGTTCGCATTGAGGAGTTCCTATCTGCTATGCGCGATGCTTCAGGAAATCAGTTAAAAAATTTTGAAGAATGGTATAAAACTAAAGGTACACCATGCATTAAAGCAAAAGTTTTATATGATAAAGCGGACAAAAAGGTGAGGCTAACCTTCCAACAAACAAATCTAAACGAAGGGAAAACAAATAGGCCAATTCCAATTAAATTAGGTCTGCTTGATCACGAAGGTGCGTCTATGAATATAAATAATTACAAGATAATCGATAAAAACAAATCAATCTTATTTATTCTTGATAAAGAAATAGGTGAGCTTACAATAAATGATATTTCCTCCAAACCAATCATATCAGTTCTGCGAGATTTTTCAGCTCCTGTCAAGATGGAACTCGAGTATGAGGATGCCGAACTTGTTACGCTGGCCAAATTTGACCCGGACGACTTTAATCGTTGGGAAGCGTCACAAAAATTAGTCACCAAAACTATAATAGATGGTATAAAAAATTATCCTAATACCCAATCGATCAGCTCTCAAAACCTTTATATTTCGGTACTTCGTGAAAATTTGGCTGAACATCAAAGCGATGCGTTATTTCTATCCGAAATGGGCACAATCCCCAGCGAACAATACATCTTAGAACTTTTAGGCTCACTCAATCCCGCAGATTGCCACGAGGTAAGGAACAGGCTCCGGTTAGAAATTGGCAAACAACTACTAGAATCTTTTTACTCAATATATAAAAACCTTTGTAACAACAATGATAACGATTTCACTCCAGAGGGAATTGGTAAGCGCGCTCTGAAAAACCTCGCATTAAATTACCTTTTAGAGAACGACGAGGATGATTTTTTTGAGCTAGCACTCAGTCAAGTGAAAAATTCACAAAATATGACAGACACAATGGCGGCTTTCAATGGACTAATGAATTTCCCCTGCGACCATCGACAGGAAGCTATAGATTGGTTTTATAATAAATGGAAATCTGAAGAATTAGTTCTAGACAAATGGTTTACTGCTCAGGCACTATCCAGACTGCCAAACACTTTAGAAACGGTTGATAGTTTAACAAAACATAAAAAATTTGATATAAAAAATCCGAATAGAATGAGATCCCTGATTGGAGTATTCTGCCATGCGAATCAAAACCAATTCAATAGAATTGATGGGAAAGGTTACCACCTTTGCGCATCCTACGTTTTAAAACTCGATACTATCAATCCTCAAATTGCTGCAAGGCTTGCCCGAGCTTTTGATAGCTGGCGTAAATTTGGAGAAGAGAGAAAACAACTTTCAGAACAAAGTTTGGTATTCATTAAAAATTCTAATTGTTCGAAAGATTTAGCCGAGGTAATAGATAAAATAATGGGCTGAACCTAACTAAACTTTCTTATCTTTTGATTCTTTAATTACTTCCTCTGCAATATTTGTCGGACATGGCGCATAATGGGAGAATTCCATTGAAAACTGACCACGTCCCGAGGTCATCGTTCTTAAATCTCCAATATAACCGAACATCTCACCAAGCGGCGCATCTGCTTTTACTCTAGCACCTAAGGAACCAGTTTCTTGTGCTTTTATGACGCCCCTTCGTCTGTTAAGGTCTCCGATCACATCTCCGACATGATCTTCGGGTGTAAAAACATCAATCTTCATAACTGGCTCCAAAAGTTGAGGAGATGCTTTGGGCAAAGACTGCCTATAGGCCGCCCTCGCGGCGGTCTCAAAGGCAACGGCAGAAGAATCGACAGCATGATAGGCTCCATCCATTAAGGTTACCTTCAAATCCTGCACAGGGTAACCAGCTAACACTCCTTCCTCGATACAGAGTTCAAAACCTTTCTTCACCGCTGGCCAAAATTCTCTTGGAACATTTCCGCCCGTAACTTTTGATTCAAACTCAAAGCCAGTTCCTACCTCACCTGGCTCGATTACGTAATCTATTTTTGCAAATTGACCGGCGCCACCTGTTTGCTTCTTATGGGTATACTCATCACTAATTTGCTTCGTTATTGTTTCCCTATAGGCTACTTGAGGTTTCCCTACTTGCACTTCACAGCCATGAGTTCGTCTTAAAATATCAACCTTAATATCAAGATGTAACTCGCCCATACCCTTGATAATAGTTTCATTACTTTCTATATCTGTTTCTACCCTAAAGGACGGATCTTCTTGTATCATCTTTCCTAAGGCAATACCCAATTTCTCCGATCCAGCTTTTTCTTTCGGAGATATGGCAACCGAAATCACCGGATCTGGAAAAACCATTGGCTCTAAAGTCGCTGGATTTTTTTCATCAGCTAATGTATGGCCGGTCTGAACATTTTTCATGCCAAGAACCGCAACGATGTCTCCCGCCCCGGCGACAGATAGCTCGTTTCTTGAATCGGCATGCATTTCCACGATTCTACCTATTCGCTCGGTCTTTGTGGTAAAAGTATTTAAGACATTAGTTCCTTTTTCTATTTTACCTGAATAAATTCGTATAAATGTGAGAGCCCCGTACCTATCATCCATTATCTTGAATACCAAAGCTCGCAATGGTCCATCAGGATCCACCAAAGCAAAGTTTCCGGTCTCATTACCCTCTAAATCAACCTCGGGTTGTGGTTTGACTTCTGTTGGGTTCGGCAAATAATCTATTACTGCATCCAATACCAGTTGCACTCCTTTATTTTTAAAGCTTGAACCACAGTAAGTCGGAAAGAAATCAAGATTAATAGTTCCTTTTCGTATGCATTTTTTTATAGCTTCAAGGTCGGGCTCATCACCATCAAGATATTTTTCCATAACGTCATCATCTTGCTCTACCGCCGTCTCTATAAGTTTTTCCCTGTACTCCTCAGCCTTCTCAATTAGATCTGAGGGAATATCTTCTATATTGTATTTAGTTGGGTCACCCGAATTATCCCAAACCCAAGCTTTTCTTGTGAGCAGATCTACAACCCCACAAAAATCATCCTCAATACCGATAGGTAATGTCATCACTAAGGGCTTAGCTCCTAAAACACTCTCAATTTGCTGAGTGACTCGGTAAAAATCCGCCCCGACCCGGTCTAGTTTATTTACGTAAATGATACGCGCAACCCCAGAATCATTGGCATATCGCCAGTTGGTTTCAGACTGAGGCTCTACTCCCCCTGACCCACAAAACACACCTACCCCACCATCGAGGACTTTCAAAGAGCGGTAGACTTCGATTGTAAAATCAACATGCCCTGGGGTATCAATAATATTAAATCTATGGTCTTTCCAAAAACAAGTGGTAGCTGCAGACTGAATGGTAATCCCTCGCTCTTGTTCCTGCTCCATGAAATCAGTCGTAGCTGCGCCATCATGGACCTCGCCAATTTTATGAATTTTACCTGTCAATTTGAGGATTCTTTCCGTCGTTGTAGTTTTTCCTGCATCAACGTGGGCAAAAATTCCTATGTTCCTGTAATTACTCAGGTCGCTAGTCATCTCATTTATTCCTTTTCATATTATAGATAGTTTATATCGATAGTTTTTTGTGGCCGATGTAGCATGTCCACTATCGCACTTGAGAGTCACATCTAATTAAAATTATAAGGATGTGATTTTAAACATTTAACGAGCATTAGGGAATATTTTTTTTAAATTTTCACTTATTTTTTATAAATTGGAACAAATAATAACTTGAATCTACCTTACTTGACCCTAATGTTTAAAAAGCCTCGTCTTTAACTAGATTAAAATCCTTGAACAAGTAACAAAATTTTTTGATAAAAATACGCTCTTGTCTTAAATCTACACTTTTCAATTTTTGTGTTTGGCAAAAATTCCAACCTAAAAATTTAACCTAATCTTACTTTTTTTATTAATTCTTATTAATTAGTAATTAAATCGGAAATCTATTCAATGTTCTTAGACAGGATGTCCCTCCCTCAAGTGATCGTAATTTTCTATGCTCGTAATGGTCCATTCCGTAAAGTAATTTAAGCAACTCTTTTCGATAAATTTCCAGGAATTGATTCACAGGAAGCATAAATTCACGCCCTGCCTTTCCTACTGTCATGAATGGAACTTCATTTTTTAAGCAAATAAAATTAGCATTCATTAAATAAACAAGGTTTCTTTCAAACAAACCAAATGAGCTCAAACTATATTCTGATTTTGCTTCCCCAAAATTAATAAAAGACGATAGCTTGGTAAAGTCATTTGTTATTTGCATAATAAAACTTTCTTTAAATTTAAATTCTTTTTTTAAAAAACTTAACAAAGTACCAAAACATATCTTAATAAACGAGCGAGACTCTGAAAGACTCTCATAATTTCTCAAACCTGGCTTTTTTAAGCTTCCAATTTTTTTTAAGCTCCCAATTTCAGTAAACAGAACTAAATTTGTTCCTTGAGGTCCCAGGCTAAAATACTCAAGTAAAATTTTTAGACAGTGTTTGGATTCCATTGCCTCTGAGAGTAAGAATTCATCTTTTAACCGCCTAAAAAGTATAGGAACAAAGAGGAATCTTACCAACCCATAAACAGTAACATCGATAAACCTTTCCAGATTACTGGATGCAAAAAATCCACTTTTTACAATAGCGTTATAGATTTCAGGGTTTTTCTTCAGCAGTTCATTTACATCTTTTATGTTATTTAGAATCAATTTGTTAGGCGAGCTATGAAGATAGCCGTTCGGTAAGTGGCGAGCTTTTTTAAAAAAGGTTTCCCGGACTTCCCTATCGAACTGAGAGTCTCCTTTCAGCAATAAGTTTAACTCACAAACATGGTTTTTCAATTAAATCAATCTTTGTAAGACGAGCCGAGTCTATCCAACATCCTCAAGAGTGCAGGCCATGCAAGACTACCAAGTTTGCCCCTATTCAATAAATCTGCGCCTTGTGCGGCAGCGGTTTTCATGGATTTTTTTGATGGTAAGTGAAGTTCGCCACTGGCCATCGCCCGAACCTGCATAGTGCATGATCTCTCTATATTGTACAGAAGCATGAAACATTCAGGGATGCTGGAGCCGGTCGCCAAGGTTCCATGATTTCTTAAAAGCATAAGTTTCTTATCACCAATATCTTTAATTAAACGCTCTCGTTCATCCAGATTGAGAGCAATTCCCTCGTAATCGTGATATGCCACCTCATCACAAATTGTCATAGCGGTTTGTGTTAGGGGCATTAGACCGCATTTCATTGAAGAAACTGCCACCCCGTCAGGAGTATGAAGATGCATAACTGAAAGTGCATCTTTCCTCGCCATATGAATTGCACTGTGAATACAAAAACCAGCCGGATTTACATTGTACCCATTGTCCAAAATAATATTACCTTCTACATCTATCTTAACCAAATTCGACGCACATATCTCGTCAAAAAGAAGGCCAAAAGGATTTATAAGAAAATGATCTTCGGGTCCTGGAACTCGAGCAGATAGGTGAGTGAAAATCATATCAGTCCAACCATAATGGTGCACTAATCTGTAAGCTGCTGCTAAGTCAACTCGGGTTGCCCATTCAGCATCCGTCACCTGTTGTCGTAATTCAGAAAATTTTGTCAATGGATGTGCCATCTAGCGTCTCCGTATTTTTTTTTATTTTTAGTAGATAAAAGTTTCAATTAATAGTACGGTTAGAATAGCATACTTGGCCAAAAAACAAATAAAAAAGGAGCGTAAACAATTATGAAATTGCCCCTCGGATTAATCCAATGGACAGAAGGAACTGACGCGAAAAAGCTTGAAGAATACGTTCTCAAACTTGAGTCACTGGGTTACGAAGAGTTATGGTTGCCTGAGATTGCTGGACGGGAACCATTTGCAACCGCGGGGTACTTACTAGCAAAAACGAACAAAATAAAAATTTCGAGCGGAATTGCTAACGTATACGCAAGAGACGCAGACGCGTCGGCTCAAGCAGCAAACACTCTAAATGAATTTTCTGACGGCAGATTCAGTCTCGGCCTAGGTGTATCTCATCCACTTCTAGTCGAACCAAGAGGACACAAGTGGATTCCTCCGGTAACAAAAATGAACCTATATT
>MDSZ01055078.1_pt1 | contig 13471 bp, 12 predicted proteins | sample 811201 | NCBI WGS metagenome assembly MDSZ01 (sample SAMN05326647, study PRJNA326480) | marine metagenome | isolation source: seawater | place: Indian Ocean: North | collected 2010
GAAATGACTGTAGGAGTTCCAATTATGGGTTCTGTTGCTGCAGGAGGCTTAATTGAAACTTATTCTGATGTGAAAGAGAATTTGGATATTTCTGATATCTTAAGAAAGAAAAATGTTTTTGCTCTCACAGTCAATGGAGATTCTATGATAGATGCATGTATTGCAGATGGTGATATGGTTTTGATGGATCCAATTTCAGATTCATACTCTCTGAGGAATGGAGATATTGTTAGTGCAATGGTCCCAGGTTTAGGAACAACCTTGAAGTATTTCGTTAAGAAAGGAGGAAAAATATTTCTTGAAGCAGCAAATCCAGCTTATGAACCAATCGAATTAAATCCAGAAGAAGTTGTTTTTCAAGGCAAATTATTGGCAGTTTGGAGAAAAATATAATCTTCCGAAAAGAAAAAAATTATGGTTTTTATGTTTTAAGACTTATTATTCTATAAAAACCCAACCATATATTTGAGATTCATAAACTTCCAAAAATTTCTTCAGTAACTCAATTTCTTTAAATGTTGTAATTTTCTTTTCTATAAAAATAAGTGAAATTTTACTTTTATTAATATTTTCTAAGTCAGTTAAATCTAAAAGACTTATTTTTCTATTTAATACTTTTGGGATTTTGTTTTCTGAGATAGATCCAACTTTTATAAAAGCAATATTTGAGTCTTTATCCTTTTCAATCATTTTTTGAATTAAATTATGTATTATTTTTTCTGAAATTTCAGTTTGAGATTTATATAAAGTATTTAGAAAATTAATATTTAATCTACTTTCAACAGTTTCTAAGTTGAATACTTTACCTGTAAGTTTTTCTTTTATTATTAATATTAATGAACCGAGAATTATAGATATAAAAAATGTTAGAAGTACGATCGATTTTTTATTTGGGAAAACTTTATTTCTATCAATTGTTGGAATGGAAATCATCTCCCAGGGATTTTGCGTTTTTACACTTTCAAGTTCTGTTGCTATTAATTGCGATGATATATCATCAAAAATTCTTTCATTTCTTTCAGCGCCTTTTACTAAGGTTTTATACTTTATTAAAATTTCATTTGGTCTTTTGAGTGAATCACGCAGAGTATCAATTTTTGTTTTCAGAGATTGTAGATATTTTGAAGATGGTTTTAATTTTGAACTTAAATCTGTATACATTGTTTCGTATTCAGAAAGCAAGGCAAATTGCGACTCAAATCTCTGTCCGGCTGATTTTGAGCTCCCATCAACAAGAGAATTTGTATTATTAGTTGAAATGCCTTTACCAACAATCTTCAAAGAATTATTTAAATTTAATAATGGGTTTTTGGGCTTACCTATACCTACAAATCCATCAATATTGCCTAATCCGTTATTAATCGAAAACTCATTTAATTCTTTTTGTGATGTTAAGGACTTTTTTTCCCATATTTTCTTAAGTGATTTTAGATAAGAAATACTTCTTTTAAGAGATTCTCTTTTTGATCTTCCAGAAAAATCTTTATATTCCTCAGATATCATTGTCAAAGTTTTGAGAATTAGTTCTTTATCAGTGCCGTAATAAGAAACATTCAAAACATTACTTTTTTTTTCAAAGTCAATTTTTAGATTATCTTTTCGCCATTTTTCAAAATATATATTCTCATAATTATTTCCTTTTTTTTCATAATAATTTTTTACGAATTCAAATACTGGATTTAGAACAGATGGGCTCATAAGAATAATCTTTTCCGTCTCTTTGGAAGGTTGATTTAATTTTAAATTTGGGATTAAGGAAGAGAGATCATTGTTTTGCCCTAAAGATGAATTATTATTGTTGTTCGAAATTACGATTTTAAAAGCCCCTTTCCAAACTGGTGTAACTGTTAAGGAATAAATTATGGATATTATGGTAGAAATTATAACAATGGTTGCAAGATTAAATTTTTCTCTAAGTATTGTCTGCCATAAAAAAATTAAATTAATTTCATTATCGAGATTGTTTTTTTGATTTTCTATGTTTTGCATATTAGTTGAAAATTTCATATAGACCTAATCCGGTGAATAATGGAGTTGATATCTCTGAAAGAGCATCTGATGTTTTTCCAAGAATATTTTTCCTTGCAAAAATTATGTCATTATTTTGTAAAATGGGATTTTTTAAAGAACCTTTTTCTGCTGTAATATCAAATTTGATTTTTCTTTTTTTAGCTTTGCTGTAGTCATTTAGTCTTATAAATTCTATTTGACCTGCAAAAGATTTTAAACCTCCAGTTGTAGAAATTGCATTATTTAGGGATATTCCCTTAGGGAGAGATTTTAATCCAGGATTTAATACATTTCCATTAATATAAACATTAATAAAATCTGAAGTTATATTTGTTTTATTAATTTCATTAATCTGATCTTTCAAAGGAATTGCACTTTTATTAATGGTAATAACATCTTTATCTTTGATTATAATATTTTGAGAAAAATCTCCATTTTTAAGAAGACTTATAAGATTAATTGATGTGATTAATTTGCCTCCCCCATTAGATTTCGAATTTTCCCTTAGGATAGTTACCTTAGATAAATCTGAATATATAGTAAAGCCCTCTCCAAGTTTTATAGCATCAAATAATCTCCATATCTCTTGAGATGAAATATTTGATTTGGTACCTTCAATATTATTATTGTCTCTATCAAGTCTATAAAGCCCTGGTTTATTTATTTCCCCTTTAAGGAGAAAAGAAATTGGTCTATAAATTTCAATAGAAAGTTCAATTTCAGGATTAATAATAAACTCATTATAAGATTTTGTAATTTTCTCATTTATTTCCATGAGTGTCATTCCAGTTACATGAATTTTGCCTAATTCAGGTAAAAATAGATATCCATCAGGACTAATTGAATAGACGTCACTATAAATTTCTAAACCATTAAAAATTATTTTTATGGCATCTCCAGGACCTAATAAATATTCGGATTTAAGAAAAATTTTATTTTCCTTAGATGTCTTTGCCGATAAAGCATTACTAAAATTAAGATCCTTTAAAAATATAAAATCTAAATAAAAAACAGTAGTAAAAAATGGTACTAAAGCTAATTGCAATAAATTTAATTTTTTTATGTTGATAGACATAAAATATTAATCACTATCCATTTGTAATAATATCATTTTTCTACTTTAGATGATTTTATTAGCCTTTTTTTATGATTATTAATTTAGTTCAATAATTAAAATTTGTTTGAAAAAATTAGACAAATGCTTAGCAGATAGATGAAAGATTTTCCCTATGAAGGATTTGAAAAGATAAAACTTAATTAATTTACTATCAAAGATAGTTATTTTTCTTATTCATAAAATTATAGATCTTAATGATATTATAAATAAAATTTGTTTTTAAGGTGTTAAATTTACTTGATATCCTACCTGATAGTTTCGACTATGATAAATATATGATGGATTTTAATTTGCCTCAACTGGTAAATGAAAATCTTGAAAATATTCCTAAAGATGCATCTAGAAAATTTATTCCCTCTCCCACTTTTGGAGTTGATCCAAATAATAAAACTCCATATCCAACTGAATTTGATGATCTCTGTAGATTACACTATATAGCTTGTGCGCGAAAGGTAACAACTATACTTGAATTTGGTGTTGGAAAGTCTACACCAGTTTTTGGTAATGCTCTTTTGTTAAATAAAGAAAAATTCTATGATTATACATATAAAAATTTAAGGAGAGGTAATTTATACGAGTGTCATTCGATTGATGATAATCAATATTGGATAGATGAGTGTAATCAAATTATTCCTAAAAACCTTTTGGAAAATAATTTTAATAATTTACACTGTAGTGATTTGTTGGTATCGGAATTCTGTGGCCGTGTTTGCACTTATTATGATCCCATTCCTAATATATGTCCTGATTTAATATATCTGGATGGTCCACATCAATTTTCTGGAACTGGACACGTAAGAGGATTATCAACTAAACATCAAGATAGGATGCCTATGGCTGCTGATATTTTGGCTTTTGAGCATTTTCTCCAACCAGGATGCCTTATTATTGTGGATGGTAGAACTGCTAATGCAAGATTTTTATCATGTAATTTGCAGAGAAATTGGTCTTATTGTCATTCCGCAGATTGGGATCAGCATTTTTTTGAATTGCAAGAAGAACCTCTTGGTGTCTATAACAAAAGAATGATTGATCATTGTTTAGGAAAAAATTATTACGAAAGATTATAAAAAATTAGATAGTAAATCATTATATTTTGAAGATAGATCTCCTCTCATTACTTTATGTCTCTCTAAAAATTTCCAGTCATCAGTAATCGATTTTTTATTTAATTTAAAACTCGAAATATTTTCTGAAAATCCTTTTTTAGTTTGACAAATTTTAACTGTTTTAAATTTAATAAAAGTATTTTTATTTATTTTAAAAGGATCATATACAACAGTAGGAATTCCAATTAATGTCGACCATATTATTGTAGAAGAAATTCCGGAGACAAATCTATCTCCACAACTAATAATTGATGATAATGGTGTCTTGGAAATCTTCATATTTCCTTTTTGGAAATGATTATAATCTTCCAATATTTGTCTTGGATGTAGTGAGAGTAAGATGTTTTCTTGAGTATTTGATAAAGAATCGCAGTAGAACTTTATCTCATTTAAGTGATCATCTAAAGAAACCATACCTTGTTCGTACCATTGTGGTACAGCAGCGATAATTAATTTCTTTTCAGGATTGAATTGATATTTATTAATTATTTTTTTTTTCAAATTATCTTTATTTTTTAAATTTTTATATATTAGTTGGTATTCAGGATTCCCAATAGTAACAATTTTACTTTTTTTTACTTTATTTTCAATTAATTTATACCTATCAAAACCATTAGTTGCAATTATAAAATCGCTTAAACCATTACCATTCCACCATGGGTTTTGTGATAGAGAACCAAACATTTTGTGAGCTAAAAGATGCTCTCTCTCTTGATAAAGTGTTTTTTTATAAATACAAGATTTAAGAAAAAATAATGAAAACTTATCGTATAAATTCTTATTTTTTGTTGTGTCCAGTTTATTTATTGATTGTCTGTAATCCCAAGCATTCTCCTTACAATAAATGTTTAAGTTCATTAATATTATGGGGACATTATTTATTTTGGCAGCTTTTGATAAAACTGAGATTATATCTGAATGTTCTCTATCAGAGAGCGTAATTAACAATTTTGGGTTGTATTTTCTTATTAAGATCTTGGCCTTTTGTAATTTCTTTAATAATCTTAAATAGATAATTTGTTGAAATGCAATACTAAATAATGATGAGTTTTTTAAATTAATAGTAATGTAATTTTTAAGTAACTTTTTTAAATGAATAAAAAAGGAAAACATAAAGTTAGGTTTGAAATTTTTTGTATTTAAACTTTCTCTTCTGGATAAATTGAAGTCCTCAAAATTAATATACTCATGAAACTTATTTTCATTTTCAAAAATTTTGTGTTCAAATTCACCTCCAATAAAAATTGGAAATAATTTGTTTCGATTATTTTTTGTAATTATTGAAATGGTTGAAATTAATGCTCTACTATGATGTCTATCTAATATGACAAAAATGTTATTTTTGGAACTGCTATTTTTCATTAACTTTTAATTTTTGCATCAAAAAATTCTTTATCATTCTTTCCTTTATCATCAATGTAAATATCAGCCTCAGGTTTACCTAATTCAAGAGAATGATATTTTACCCCCCATTTAAGCAATTGATATTCAGTTAATGATCTCCAATTAATATTTGTAGTAGACCCTCTAGCTGTAAAAAATTTTATAGTATGACCTTTCTCATATAATTTGTTTACAGTTTTTATTCTATCTAATATTGGTAAAGCATCCTCATATTTTCCAAAAGTATTATTACAAATGGTGCCGTCTATATCGAAACAATAGATCATGATTCTTCCCAATATCTTAGTTTTTTTGCAACGGCATTTTCTCTATCTGCAATTAATTTTTTTCCATCTCCCAAAACTGCCTTAGTATTTCTTATCCTATTTACGAGTTCTACCATACCTCTAAATTCTAGAGATGCTGATTGATCAGATCCATACATTGTCCTATCAAGCGTAATATGTCTTTCAATTGCTACTGCTCCCATTAAAAATGCAATAAAACTTGGACTTACATTTGATTCGTGGCCGCTGTAGCCAACTTTGCATTTGTATCTTTCCTTTAATGTATTTATGCACCTTAAATTTAGTTCTTCAGGATAAGCTGGGTAAGTACTGACTGTGTGCATTAATATAAAAGGACAATCATGATTATTGAAGATATTGGTTGCTTGATCAATTTGCTCTAAATTCATCATTCCTGTGGAAAGAAATGTCTCTTTCTTTTCTTTTGCTACTTCATCAAGAAATTCAAGATTAGTAGCCATCGCTGAAGCAACCTTATTATATTTAGTATTAAAAACCCTCATATCTGATTGACTTTTTTTATCCCAGCAAGAAACGAACCACTCAATATTTTTTTCTCTGCAAAAATCATCAATAATATGATAATCATCTAAAGTGAATTCTAGTCCTAGTTTTTGATCTCTTTGAGTATTACCCCAAGGACTTTCTCTTGGCGAATCCAAATAATCTTTTGAATAAACAATATTGATTTCTCTTTTTTGAAATTTAACAGCATTAAATCCTGCTTCTTTAGCTGAAGATATTAATTTTTTTGTTAAATTCAAGTTTCCATTATGATTGATACCTATTTCAGCTATTAAGAATGGATTTTCACAAACGCTGACATCGCCAAAATCATAAATTTCTCCAAAATCAATATCCATTATTTGTAAACTAATAAAAACATAATTTCAATATTAATTGAAGGAATGAAGTGTAGGCAAATTATTAATTAATATAAACTTACAAAAATATCAATCATTTTTTAGGTCAATAATATCACAATAAATATATTTATGAAATGTGTTCATTTCTTTTCATCTTTGATTTAAAAACGTAGATACTAATATAAAATAAACTGAGTTTCAAAAGAAATTAAAATTATATCGATGCAGAAAAAGAAATTTTTCATAGCAGGACATAATGGAATGGTTGGTTCCGCTTTGTTAAGGAAACTATCCTCAAGAAAAGATATTGAGATTATAAAAACTGAAAAATCTAAACTTAATCTTTTAAACCAAAACGATACGCATAATTTTTTAATTAATACCAGGCCAGATGTGATACTATTGGCAGCTGCAAAGGTTGGTGGTATTAAAGCTAATAAAAATTATCAGTCTGATTTTCTATATCAAAACTTAATGATCCAAAATAATGTATTTAATTCTGCAATTAAATGTGGAACATCTCAAATTCTTTTCCTTGGGAGTTCTTGTATTTATCCAAGGGATTGTCCTCAACCAATTAAAGAAGAATATTTATTAAGTGGACCTCTAGAGCCTACAAATGAAGGATATGCTCTTGCTAAGATTTCAGGTTTAAAGTTATCGAAATATTTGAGTAACAAATATAAAATTAAATTTGTTTGTCCAATGCCATGTAATCTTTATGGAACAAATGATTGCTTTGACCTTGAAAATTCTCATGTACTTTCAGCATTAGTAAAGAGATTTGTAGATGCAACGTATTCAAAAATAGAAAAAGTAGAACTTTGGGGAACAGGATCAGCAAAAAGGGAGTTCCTTCACGTAGATGATGCCGCAGATGCATTTCTAATGTTATTAGAAAAATGGGATTCAGCAGATCATATAAATGTTGGAAGCGGTAAAGATATATTTATAAAAGAATTAGCATATAAAATAGCTAATTTAACAGGATATAAAGGTGATATTAGTTGGGAAGGATCAAAATTAAATGATGGTATGCCCAGAAAACTTTTAGATATTTCCAAAATTACTGAACTTGGATTTAAACCTAAAATTTCTTTGGAAAATGGAATAAAACAAATGATAATTTCTTATCGAAGATCAATTACTTAAATATAATAGAAGTTCATCTTAAATTAAAAAATTAATTAATACTTATTTTTGTTGAAATAAAGTACTTATATTTTTTTTCTAAAAATGTGAACGAATAATAAATTTATTATTTTAAGAGGTAAAAGAGTAAATATTATTCTAAAAATTAAAATTGGAAAAAATAAAAAAGAATGAAAAATTGAAACTTGGAAAAATGTTTTTAACAATTTGCACTCCATAATTATTAGATTTACCCCCCTTCTCCTTGATCTCTGCGAATTTATTCTTATTGCTACAAGCGTTTTATTAATATTTTTAAATCGCAAACCGCTAAATATAGCTCTTATCCATAAATCATAATCTTCATAAAAAGGAAAATGCCTATATCCACCGTCTAATTTTAGAATTGAATCTTTAATAAAACCAACTGTTGGATGATTTATAGGGTTTCTAAAAAATATTGTCTTTTTTATTTGAGAATGTGATGTAGGCATTATTTTTTTAGATATAAATTCCTTTGGGTTATTATTAAATTCCTGAATATTAGATCCAACAATATCAATATTATTTTCGGTTAATTCCTTGACTGTATAGTAAGCTCTATTACTGAAATTAATATCGTCAGTGTCAAACCTTAAAACTATTTTTGATTTACATTCCTTTAAACCTTTTCTTAATGCTAAACCTAATCCAATATTTTTCTTAATTGGGATTATTTTAATTGGGATTCTATCTACAAATTTATTTAGTACTTCTATAACATTTTGTTTAATTAAACCATCTATCATAATTATTATATTTTTTGGTTTAAATGATTGACTCTCTATTGAAATTAATGATTCCTCTAGTTCATGCGCGTTTGTCCCATGATAAACTGATCCTAAAAAGTCATAGTTAGGTAAATTATTTTTCATTTCAGAAATAAATAAAATTCCAAAAAATTATTGAATATTAATTTAAGATTTATGTTTATATAAAACATTATAATTTGTTAATTTCAAAATTCCAAAAAATTTTTTAAAACTAAAATAATCTAATTAATTAATTTTACGGAAAATAATTTTAAAGAAGTTTAAATTTAAAAATTTTTAAAATCACCATATATGCCTCCCCCCATCAATCACCATATTAAAGCCAGTCATATATGAAGAGGCATCAGAACACATAAATTTAACTGCAGATTTGTATTCATCCTTATTTGCCATTCTGCCAAGTGGTATTAGCTTAATTACATTTTTAATAAACTCTTCATCTTGGTAATTAAATACTCCTCCCGGTGAAATAGCATTACATCTTATTCCATCTTTAGCCCAATAAGTTGCTATGTACTTTGTTAAGCCTATTAAACCTGTTTTGATCGCTGAATAGGTTACTGGTTTGAAAAATTGATTATTATCAAAATCATCTTTTTTCTTATATATTCTTTGATCTGGTGCAATAACTGATAGGTCAGAAGCAATATTTAAAATGACGCCTTTTTTATTTTGTGCCATTTTTGCTCCAAAAACTTGAGAGCATAGAAAGGCTCCAGTTAATCCAACTTCAATTTCTTTATTCCATTGTGCCTTTGAAAAATTCTCAAATTTTGTAGGATTGTTATCCTCTAAGCATATTTTTACTTTAGGGTCTAATGCAGCATTATTGATGAGAATATCTACTTCTTGCTTATTTGAAACTAACAAATTAGAAATATTGTTGATTGAATCGGGATCAGTGACGTCCATTACATAAGATGATATTTTGCAATTTTTATATTCCTTATTTAAATTTTTTTCTGTTTGTATTAATGAATTCTTTAATATATCTGTAATTACAACTGAGCACCCGCATTCTAATAAAGATGCGGCATGATAAAACCCCAATAACCCTCCCGCTCCAGTAATTAAGGCAGTTTTATTGCTTAAATCAAATTCTTTTTTATACATTTTAAAAAGAGTTAGTTTGGCCGCCATCAATTTTGAAAATTGAGCCAGTACAAAATTTGGAAATTGGAGAGATTAAGTATAATACCAGATCAGCAACATCACTTGGTTCTCCAAATTTTTCTAAAGGTACTTTTTCTTTGAGCATTATCTTTATATTTTCTGGGTTTTTTTTATACTTAACATCCCAAGTAGACCCCTCGAAAAGGATATTACCTGGTGCAATCGCATTGATTCTGATTTTTTGTTTTGATAGAGGTTTTGCAATTGATGCAACATAAGCATTTAAAGCTGACTTTGCGACTGAGTATGTTATTGGGGCAAATGGTATAGTTTCCATCCCGCATATTGACGAAATGCAAACTATTGAGCTATCTTTATCTGCTAAATATTTCTTTGAAGCTTCAATAATATTTGTACAACTAAAAAAATTCATATCAAAAATTCTTTTCCATTCCTCATTATATTCGTATCCGGGTTTTACTGATTTACCACTACCTACATTGCAAACCAAACCATCTAATCTTCCAAATTTACTAATAATTTTTTCAATAATTAATTCACATTGCCTAGGATCACAAACATCCCCACTAACAGAAAAAGAATTTGGAATTTCTTTAGCGATATTATCAAGTTCTTTTTTATTACGACTGTTTAAAATTACCAAAGCTCCATTTTTTGACAATTTTAAAGAAATATATTTTCCTATACCTCTAGAAGATCCTGTAATTAAGATTATCTTATTTTTTATATTAGTTTTTATCATTGAGATTTAAATCAAATTAAATTTAGCATATAATTTTTAGTAAAATTTCTATATTTAAGTAGAATTTCCATGTGTTTATTATTATTTGATCTAGCTGTTTGAAGTATAAAATTACCTTTATATTTTATCCGTGATAAATGTAAAAATACTTTTTCAAAGTTAACATTTCCTTTGCCTAATTCAATAGTTGAACCATTTAATTCTCTATCTTTAATATGAACATTCCAAATTCTATTTCCCAACAAAGTAATTTCTTCTTCAGGATCTATTGCAAGTGAGGCGCTGTTTCCCATATCAAAATTTATTCCGAATATCATAGGATTTAATTTATTTATAAAATCTAAATATCTTTTTGGGGTAAAATTTGTTTCAAAAATTATTTTAAGATTAAGTTTATATAGTTTGTTTTCAATACTTTTTAAAAACTGCAAAAGATTATTTTCTTCTTTTCTAGAATTTATTGAACCATTATCTACTAGAGGAACAACAATAAACTTTATATTTATCTTTGAAGCATTTTCGCAAACTTTTATAAATTTATTCTCTAGTTCATTTTTTAAAGCCCCCTCTGATTTCCAGAATGGTTGTTGCATAAAACAATCGCCAGTTAATGATGGTATTGATAAACAATATTTTTTTTTTAAATAATTAATTTTATCTAAACCTTCATCATTCATTAATGGATTTTTAAATAAGTTTTCAGAATCGATTGTCCACTCCATAATTTTAAAATTATATTTATTTGCTAATTCAAATTCTTTTTCCCAATTATCCCAGGGAAAAGACTGAATTCTATTTTCATATAGATCTGTTAATCTACCTTGCATAAAACCTATAGGAGGGTCTAAATAATTCATTTATGAATCAATTTTTTTTATTATTTAGATAATAAGTTAATATCTTTAAAAATAAAAAGATTTAAAATTTTTATTTATTAAAATTATACTTTTTCCCAACAATAAAAAAGTTATTAGGCCTTGATTAATTAACCTTAAGTTCTATTTTTGAAAAAAAGTATTAATTAAAATCATTATTGTAGAGGATGATATTTAATAAATTAAATTGTTACTGAGTTTATTAGATTAAATTTAAGGACCACAATAATTAAAAATGTAAATTTAAAAAACAAATAATTTAAATTTGGCTTGTTGAGAGATCCTTATTTAAACTTTTATACCTTTATAAAAGTATAAATACCACAAGAATATGATAGATTCGGGAGCTTACTTTTACATTTTATATTCTTATGAAGAGAGCCACTCCCATCAATATAATCAAATCTTAGAAGTTTTAGATTATTGATTACAAATTCTAAATTCAAAATCCAAGTGGGATTAAAAGTTCTGTGTGCATTAAATTGAATAGTATTTTTTATATCAAGTGGAATACTTATATAAAAAAAACCTCCAGTCTTTAAAATTTTAATCATATTTTTCAAACCGACAATATGGCCTTTTGGATTAATAGGGTCTCCATATCTTCCAAGGCCAAAATGTTCTAAAGCATGGAGACAAGATAATGATTCAACACTATTTTCTAAATATTTTATGTCCCCCATCAGATCAAGTTTTTTAAAAATAATATTACTATGAACAGAAGGTTCTAAGGATCTAATATCCCATATTTCAATAGGCCTAGTTGATGCTATGTGTGAAACAAATCCATCTATTCGAGATCCAATATCTACATGCGATAAATTTTTTGAAAGTACTAATTGAGCTACCAATAAATCTTGATGAAAATAATGACCTGATGTAATACCTGCAAAATCATCTAAATCGCTTAATATGGGAAAAAAAGATGAAATAGGTCCCTTTTTACTTCTCCATTTAAGAAAATCTAATATGAATTTTGGTAAATTTCTTAAAGCAATAATTTTTCGTAAATCTAAACCTAAAAAATTGAATACTATTTTTGCAAATTTAATAAATTTTTTTTTCAATTTAGATTTTCAAAAACTTTATTTAATATTACATTAATTAACCTTAAAAAATATGAAATATTTAGACATTTAAAAGTACTAAAGAGAAATAAAAAGATCAATAATTAATTTTAAATTTCTAATCTTTTAGGAAATCATAAGAAATTTTAAAATTTATTATTAATAGTTGATAGATTGAAAATAATTTTCACAAATTTAAACTTTCTAGACTGATCTTAAATGGATTATTTGACATTTATTTTAATTTATAAAATAAATCTAACCTAGATGAGCTTAATCTTTTTTTTCCTGAAAATTATTAATAACAAATTTACAATAAAGGAAACTATAGGGAATCTAAATATAAATTCAATAAAATATATAATTGCTCTTAATGGAGATAATTTTATTTGCTTTTTAAAATCTCTTGAATCATTAAAAATTGTTATTTCAGTTAATGAAATTAATTCCTTTATCCTTAAATAATTTTTTTCACTATTAAAAACTTTATTCATAAAAATGAAGTCTAAGTTACCCCATATATTTTCTCCTCTATATTTAAGTTGCCCCTCATAATAACCATGTTTTTCATGTAAATTTGGATTGTAGAGGAACCCTTGATGAGGAGGGATTTTTTGGATTTTTGGATCATAAATAACAACTTTTGAGATGGGGGGATAAAAAGATCCAACCTGAAAAGATAACACTTCAGGAAACTCATTTATTCCATAGTTTTTTAAGACTTTTATTATGGGGTCAAATGAAAAAAACACATCCCCTGAATTAATAAAAAGAATTCTATTATTTTTAAGATTTATATTTTTTATGGCCTGATCTTGAGCAAAATAAACTCCACGTTTAGCAACATTTATATACCTTAAGTTAAGAGAATATTTTTTCTCATAAAATTTTATCAGATCCTTTGAACCATCATTAGA
>MDSZ01088484.1_pt1 | contig 13471 bp, 16 predicted proteins | sample 811201 | NCBI WGS metagenome assembly MDSZ01 (sample SAMN05326647, study PRJNA326480) | marine metagenome | isolation source: seawater | place: Indian Ocean: North | collected 2010
TAGTATTGCAAAAAAACCAAACACCCATACTAAGACTGTATCATTAGGATAGACACTGGACTTAGGAATTTGTACTACATAATAAATTGCACATACGCATACCACTAACCTCAAAAGATAATAGTAACCATAGGGCATAGGTAAAAGTCCTATCCCAATTACCACTAATGGTGCTATCCAAAAGGTGTCCTTACTTGTCATCTTCTGCTTACTATTTTTTTAATCTTTATCTAAAGTAATGTTTCTGGATGGAGAAATCTTTTGTTGGCTTGTCGCTAAAATTTTTTCTTTTTGATCTCTAAATTCATCTTCCGTTATTTCCCCTTTGTCCCTGAGCTCTACAAGAAGATTTATCTTCTCAGCATTACTTAAATAGGTATCAACTTCAGCTTTTTCTCCAGCATGTTTTTTATCGACTTGATCCGACACTAATTGTTGTTTCATTTTTTTTTCAAATAGTTGCCATCTATAAATTGTATAAACAGCAATAGGTATAGCAAGCAAAACAAGCGATGGCATGTCCGCTGAAATGCCAGTAATAAGGAGTATACCCGCTATAAGAAGCGGGAAAATACTTTGATATCGGGTATGCCTCACTTTCCTCTAATCAAATCTTAGCTAATATTGAGTTTTACTTTTGCAGCTGCCATTGCTTCCTGAGTATCATTTAATGTCCAGCCTTGTTGAAGCATTCTCTCCATATATTGCCTATTGTATAAAAAACACACAATAAGTTGCCACAAACCAAATGTAAAGATAGTGAACAGTAGGTGTAATGCCCCTGTGCCAAGCTCCCCACGGAATAGCGGCACGAACCAGCCAAAAAATAAATATGTCCAACTGAAGCCATAGTAACCCTTCTTTCCTATCCCGGACGCTTTATGTTTCATCATTATGCCCTTTGCCATGTTTCCTCCTAACTTCCTATTTTATTATTATTCACTTTAAATTCTATTAAACCGATTTTTCTATGTCAAATATGGAGTCACTAGGCCCAATTAGCTGACCTGCAAAAAAAGGCAATGTATAAATGAATGTTAAAATAAGGAAAATAATAATATAGGCTTCAGGCCCCCAGGTTGGTGCATAACCTCGGTGTCGTTTAGTTATTGGTCGCACAAGAGCTGTAAGAATAACGGTCATTATTGGAATGTAATAATATGGATGTCCGTTATACCCAAGGTGCCAAGATAAGTATAATTGACCAAATACATATATTGTAATTAACCAGTCTAATAAATGATTCATGGTGTGTTTTTTAGGTAACCTGTATATTTGTTTGAGGGGGTGCCTTCTTTGCACCACCATATAATTAACAGAATATAGCCAATAATTGTCAACACAAGAAGTTGCCACCAACCAGACTTATCTATGTCGTGCAGCCTTCTACAGCCTACCGCAGTTGATGGTATTGCTAAACCAAATGTAAATAAGGTCTCCCATGGACCCATATAGAATATATCAGTGTCCCAACTATTATCAAACGTTATGCCAAGACCTATCATAATAAGATAAAAAAGTTGGAACCACCAAAATTCTGGTCTTGCAGCTACCCCTGTAAAATCAAAATATTTTTTAAAGCATATCTGTATAGCACTTAAAAAGCCTACATCAGTATTGGTAAAGTTTTTCAGATCTGCAGCAAACGCCTCATCATCTTTAAGCAGGAAGAAAGTTAAAAGTACCATGACTATCCATGGAAGATTCCATCCTAATGTAAAACCCATTTTTTCTGCTGTGGTATTTATATCTGCTGGTAATTCCCACTGGGTTACTGAAACAATCAATAAAAATATTGCGATGATGCCACATATTATCCCTATTACTCTTTTCATTATTCTATAAACCCGATTTCTTTAACATGTAATTCAGCTTGGTGATCTCTGCCAAATGCAACAAAACCAAGAGAAATAATAGTGTCTGGTACTATAGTGCTCGGAATAAAAAAACCTGATTTCTCGAAAGCACTAATAGGCAAAATAAATTCTTTATATGTTTCCTCTACAACAAACTCAGCCTGGTAATATTGCCATGGCATAAACATACGGTTAGTACGCAGGTGAATAAAATATTTTTCATTATTACCCTTAGCAACAATACGTACTGCTTGTGCTGATTTTAAATCCATCCCACGCATACTACGGCGCACTTGAATAAACCCACCATTATTCTCAGTACTTACATTACCAGATAATATAGCAACCGGCTGTCCAGCATCTGTTGCGTACGTAATACTTCCCTTTGATACACCACCCATAACATCGTCTGCAATATATGTCCATTGTGTAGAGTCTTGAAAATTATCTATAAACACTGGATTAGCAAAAGTTTGACTTGTCATAATAGTAAAAAAAAATATTAAAAGAGTAGTAATTATTTTTTGGCACATAGTGGGGACTCCTTAGCTTGCTCATCTTTTGCAGCCCATTCATCCTGCGTAAAAAGATGTAGTGAAAGTGCATGTATACCATTTGCTAACTCATCTTTAAGTAACTCATTAAGTTTACGGTGGCGCTCAATCAGTTTAAGATTTTGAAATTCATCAGAAACTAAAACAACTTTAAAGTGAGTTTCAGCATTAGGTGGTACATTATGCATCGAACTCTCATTAATAATCTCATAATGAGATAAGGCATAAGTATCTTTTACTTTTTTCTCAATTGTTTGTTCTACTGTCATATCCCTATATCCCAAAAAAAGTCCTTGCGTTCGTCGTTGTATAAGAACATATCTCATTATAGCTTTGATCTCGACTTTTGGCTATTTGCTCTACCACGGTAGGCAAGTATTCAGGCCTATTATTATGTCGTTGATCTTCGGTTATTGATGGGTCAGTACTAGTAATGAATGGTGATAAATAAGGGGCGTCAGTTTCAACCATTAAGCGGTCATTAGGAATAATATTAATGAATTCTCTTAAATGTGTGCCTCGTTTTTCATCACAAATCCAGCCTGTTAATCCAATATACATATCTAAGGCTAAATAAGCTTCTAATTCTTCTTTTTGTCCAGTAAAACAATGCACGACAGCACGGCTAAGCTCCTGTCTCCTTTCTTTTAAAATTGCAATCATATCTTGGAAAGAGCCTCGTTCATGTATAAAAATCGGGAGACTTGTTTCAGCAGCAAGTGATATATGTTGATGAAAGGCTTCTATTTGTTTATCACGTGGCGAAAAATCACGGTAAAAATCTAAACCACACTCACCAATAGCTTTACACTTCGACTCTTGAGCAATTTCCTTCAACTGCTTATAACTCTCATCATTCCATAATTTAGCATTGTGTGGATGATAACCAGCACTTGTATAACAGCTGTCCTTATACTTATTAGCTAACTGGAGAGCTAATTGGCTAGACTTCAAATCATTGCCAATGACCATAAAATGAGATACTCCAACTTCTTTGGCCTTCTTTATAAAGGATTCTTCGTTACTTCTAAAAAAGTCGTCAGTAAAGTTAAAACAAATATCAATTAGGGAGTCTTTCATCGGGACTACATGATTTACATTTAGATTTATTAAACTTATTGATAATTCTTTGACACTTTGGACACAAATCTTTGTAAGTAGGCTCTAAGTTTTTATTAACTGTAATTCTATCATCAAATACAAAGCAATCGCCAACCCAACCTGTGGCATTAGTTTCCTGAAAATAGTTAAGAATACCTCCTTGAAGTTGCACCACATTTTCAAAACCAAGATCGTACATATGTGCTGAAGCCTTTTCACAACGAATTCCACCCGTGCAATACATAACAATAGATTTCTTAGTATTAAGAATTGACTTAACTTTGTCAGGGAATTCATGGAAAGACATAATATCTAGATTCTTTGAGCCTTCAAATTTACCGATATTAATTTCATAATTGTTCCTTACATCGAGAAGATATAGATCTTCCCCATCCATAATCTTTTTTTCTAAGTCTTTCGGTTTAATATAATTATTTAAAGTGGATATTGTTGGCATACCTTGCTTCATAGCTATAATCTCATCTCTAGTTTTTATAACTAATTTTCGAAAAGGTAAAATATCAGAATAAGAATGTTTAAAAAATATATCCTCAAATGGCTGAAAGCTGATAATAGAATCCTCAGCAGCTTTTACCTGTGCTTCTAACCCTGCCAAATTAATATTAATCCCTTCTTCTGAAATTAAAATTGTCCCAGATATATCAAAATTAGAAAAGTTTTCTCTAAGTTGCGTTTCAATTTCAGAAGGTGCTGGCAAGTGGGTAAATATATAACCAGTAGAATTTAAATAACTTTCTTTACTAGCCATTTTTAAAATCCTTCTGTTGAAGTGAATAACCCAACTCTTAAATCTTTAGCTACATATATTTCTCGTCCATCAACATACGCAATTCCATCTCCAATGCCCATGACAAGCTTTCTTGTGATAAGTCGTTTTATATGAATATGATATGTAACTTCCTTTGCTGTTGGAAGCACCTGTCCAGTAAACTTAACCTCACCAACTCCAAGTGCTCTACCGCGGCCTGGAAATCCTGACCATCCAAGATAAAAGCCCACAAGTTGCCACATGGCATCTAATCCGAGACAGCCTGGCATAACCGGGTCCCCTATAAAATGGCACTTAAAAAACCATAGTTCTGGATCAATGTTGAGGGTGCCTTTAATAATACCGTTGTTATAGTTGCCCCCATCTTCCTGAATTGAGTCAATTCTATCGAACATAAGCATGCCTACAGTTGGCAACTGGGCATTCCCTTCACCAAACATTTTACCTTGAGAACATGCTATAAGGTCCTCATTTGTATACGATTTTTTCTTTTGACTCATAAATATATTCCCGTTATCTTATACTTTAGCACAAGGATGTCCACTATTTGTATAGTAAAATATGTTCATTATTTGTATAGGACGTAAAATTTACTACTTTCGTGTTTTTTGATATAGTGGAGTCAGGTTATTGAATAACCAAGTTTTTAAAAACTTATTTTTCGTGTCTTGACTGGAGGTAGAGATGAGAAAATTTTTAATAAATGCGCGTTATTACCTAGCGCCACTACTTATATTAGCATCAATGTTTGGTGTTATAGCTGGTGGTCCATGGGTATGGACAGGGGTCTTTTTACTTGGTGTTGGAATTGTAGTTGACACTATAACACCTGTACAAACGCTTGGTGCCGGGTTTGATGAAAATGGCGATACTAACGGTGTTCCATGGTTACTAAACGCAACTATGTATGCAATGTTAGGTGTATTTGTTCTTCTTCAACTAGCTATTGCTTGGAGAATTTATCAATATGTAAACGGTATACCATTTACTGGTGAAACCGCTACATTTCTTGGTATGGCATATTACACTGGAATAACTGCATCACAATTAGTTGGCGCTGTAGTTTCAACTGGAATATTTGCTGGAATCGGTATCATCTATGGTCATGAATTATCACACACCAAAGGATTTAGTTTCCTTATTTCAAGATGGATGATGGCGTTAAGTGGAAAAGCACATTTCTGCTATGCACATGTATACAACCATCACCTTGAATTAGGTTGTGATGACGATCCTGCAACTGCACCAAGAGGAAGAAGCTTATATGCTCATTACCCAAGATGTGGTTTAGGGCAAAGTAAATTCCTTTACAACATGGAGAAACAACGTTTAGGAAGATTGGGTGTACCTTTCCTTTCTATGCAGAATCGTTGGATTCGTGGTTACTTCATGGCTGTACCAACTGTAGCTCTATTTTGGTTTGCAGGTGGTTGGACAGGTATTGCATGCATGGCTTTGATATGGTTAATATCAAACTTTGAGTTAGAAGCATTAAACTACTTAGAGCACTATGGTCTAATTAGAGAAAAAGGTTCTCCAATTGATTACAGACATAGCTGGGATAATTCAACATTATTCACAAGCTGGTTCTTCATTGAGATTGGAAGACAAGCAGACCATCATGATAGAGGTGAAACACACTTCTGGGAGTTAGATGAAGTTGGAGCACCAAACTCTGGTAGTGGTTACTTTACTTTATTTGCTTTAGCACTTTTCCCACCAATGTTCCATAAATTAATGGAAAAACATTTGGCTAAATGGGATAAGAATGAAGCATCTGAAGGCGAGTTAAAAATAGCAAGAGAAATGAACGAAATTGCTGGATATAAAACAGTATAAATTCTCTGCTAAAAGAAATGAAGACGCCCTTTTTTACAAGGGCGTTTTTTTTATGTATCCTTAGTAAAATCTAAAAAATGGTGAAAAAAATGAAGAATAAGAATACCAGTTTATCAACAGTTATTTTCCTAGTAGCTTTCTTTTCAGCAAGTATATATATAGTAGCAACAACGCCTCCGCCATATTCAAAAGGTTTATTTTGGGAAATTAGTAAGGATGGGGAAATGCTTGGACATATATACGGCACAATTCACATGAATGATGAAAGGGTTACTAGAGTTCCAAAAAAAGTTATGGATATTTTCTATAAGTCCAAAGGCTATTCTATTGAGGCATTTCCAAGTAGCCACCTTTGGAACCCTTATCATGGATTTGAAAATATAAAGAAGCGTATGATGTTTAAAAAGAAGACGCTTGCTGATGTTGCAGGAAAGGAAACTGCTGATCAAGTGTATGCACTATTAACTAAAAATGGGGTTAATGAAAAATATGCAAAACACATTAAGCCATGGGCTGCAATGTTTAGCATAGCTGCTAAATCAAAACATAGTGGTCCAATTGTAGATCACAAACTTCTTGATCTAGCGAGCATCCAAAATAAAGAGATATACCAAATTGAATCCCCTGAGGAACTATTGGCTGCTTTTTACGCAATGCCGATGGAGTCACAAGTTTCCTTATTAAAGGATAAAATAAATGCATTTCCACATATTAATGACACATTAGAAGGTATGGTTTCTGCTTATTTAGAAGAGGATCTTGTAAAGCTCACAGAAATCAGTACTAGTTTTATTGATAAATCTTCCGATAAAAAAGCTCATTACGATGCATATATGAAACATAGTATTTATATTAGAAATGTTGTAATGGCACATTATATGAATCTGCCATTTTTATATGGTCTAGATATGTTTAAAGGGCAAGGAGGCACATTTGTTTCAGTAGGTGCTATGCATCTTCTTGGGAAAAAGGGTGTTTTATATCTCTTAGAAAACCAATATGGATTTACTGTTAAGAGAGTACATATAAAAGACTAGAATCGAAGGCCTACCAGTTTAATGCACCACCTGTTTGGTACTCAGTAACTCTAGTCTCAAAGAAGTTTTTCTCTTTCTTGAGATCTAATATTTCTGACATCCATGGGAATGGATTATTTGCTCCTTTAAAGTGCTCTTCAAGGCCAATCTGCGTTAATCTTCTGTTAGCTATATAATGCAAATACTCTTCAAACATTGGGGCATTCATTCCTAGAATTCCTCTTGGCATGGTGTCATATGCATATTGGGTTTCAAGATCAACCCCTTCTAGAATTAATTTAACCATATCTTTTTTGAAATCCTCAGTCCACAGATTTGGGTTTTCTATCTTAATCTGGTTAATGACATCAATTCCAAAATTCATATGCATTGATTCATCACGGAGAATATATTGAAACTGCTCAGCCACGCCAGTCATCTTATTTCTTCTACCCATTGAAAGTATTTGGGCAAATCCTACATAAAAGAAAATTCCCTCAAAGATAACATAGAATGCAATTAAGTCTCTTAATAATCTTTGATCGTTTTCATGTGTACCAGTTCTAAAATTAATATCACCAAGACTTTGTGTATAAGGTAATGCCCATTCTGCTTTAGTAGCTACAGACGGTATTTCTCTATACATATTAAATAACTTACCCTCATCAAGGCCTAATGATTCAATACAGTACTGATATGCATGGGTATGAATTGCTTCTTCGAATGCCTGTCTTAACAAATATTGCCTACATTCTGGGTTAGTAATATGTTTATAAACAGCAAGTACAAGGTTATTAGCAACTAGAGAATCTGCTGTTGAAAAGAAACCTAAATTTCTCTCAACCACAAGTCTTTCATCTTCAGTTAGCCCATCAGAATTTTTCCATAATGCTATATCAGCCGTCATATTAATTTCCTGCGGCATCCAATGATTATTACAAGCAGATAAATATTTTTGCCAAGCCCACTCATATTTAAAAGGCACTAATTGATTTAAATCTGCCCTACAATTAATTATTTGCTTATCATCAACCTGTATCCTTTTTGCTCCCATTTCTATACTTTCAAGACCGGTATTCCCCGCTGTATCTGTAGAAGCATCTAAAGGTGGTTGTTTAATATCTTTTTCTTGGGCAACTACCTGTTCATGCGCAATAGTTGGAGGTGTAACAGCTTCTTGTTTATTATCAGCGCTCTTTTCTTCTTTTAAAGAATTTGCTATTGGATCTTCCCATAATAATGACATAATTTACCTCCTAAATTCTACTGACATGCCTCGCAGTCAGGGTCTAAAATTGAGCACACACTTTGACTTTCCTGTGATTCGTCATTTTCTGCAACCGCATTCAACTTATTATCATTTAATGTACTTTTTTCAACGTGCGTTGCGCCCATAGTTCTTAAATAGTATGTGGTTTTAAGTCCACGAACCCAAGCTAACTTATACAAATTATCTAGTTTTGGCCCTGAAGGCTCCGACATATATAGGTTCAAAGATTGAGACTGATCAATCCATTTTTGACGCCTCGAAGCAGCTTCTATTAGCCACCTTGCATCTAACTCAAAAGCTGTAGAGAAAACAGATTTTATTTCATCAGGTATACGGCTTATTGAAGAAATACTACCATCATAATATTTTAAATCATTTACCATAACTTTATCCCATAAACCTAGCTCTTTTAATTTATTTACTAAATGTAAATTGATGACTGTAAACTCACCGGACAAGTTAGATTTAACATATAGGTTTTGATATGTTGGCTCAATGCTCTGGGTAACACCTGTTATATTAGAAATCGTTGCTGTTGGAGCTATTGCAAGTGTGTTTGAATTTCTCATTCCTACTGTTTTGACCCTTTCTCTCAACTGATTCCAGTCTAATTTTGCACTACGATCAACCGCTACATATTTACTTCTTGATTCTTCTAATAAACCAATGGAATCTACAGGCATTATTCCTTGCGCCCACAAAGAACCATCAAAGGATTCATACTTTCCTCTCTCTTCAGCTAAGTCAGTTGATGCTTTTATTGCAAAATAACTTACTAACTCCATTGATTCATCAGCAAATTCTACTGCTTTTTCACTTGCGTAAGGAATATTAAGTTTATAGAGTGCATCTTGGAATCCCATAACACCAAGACCTACAGGTCTATGTTTTAAATTAGAGCTTTTAGCTTTTTCAACACTATAGTAATTATAATCTATAACATTATCTAACATCCTCATTGCGGTCGTGATGGTATCTTCTAGCTTATCTTTCATCAAACCATTTTCGTCAACATGAGCTGCTAAATTTACTGAACCTAAATTACATACAGCAATTTCATCATCAGACGTATTTAAAGTTATCTCAGTACACAAATTTGATGAATGCACCACACCTGAATGACCCTGAGGTGATCTAATATTGCATGGATCTTTGAAAGTAATCCATGGATGTCCAGTTTCAAATAACATACCAAGCATTTTCTTCCATAAATCCACAGCATTAATCTCTTTAAAATATTTTACTTTGCCTTCTGTAGCTAATTTTTCATATTCTATATATCGCTTCTCAAAATTCTCACCATATAAATCATGAAGATCTTCTGTCTCATGCGGAGAAAAAAGTGTCCACTTACCCTCTTCAACTACACGTTTCATAAAAATATCAGGAATCCAGTTTGCTGTATTCATATCATGCGTTCTTCTTCGATCATCACCAGTGTTCTTTCTAAGATCTAAGAATTCTTCTATATCTAAATGCCAGGTTTCTAAATACGCACACATTGCTCCTTTTCGCTTCCCGCCTTGATTAACTGCAACCGCTGTATCATTAGCTACCTTTAGAAAAGGCACTACTCCCTGCGATTTACCATTTGTACCCTTAATATGAGTTCCCATGCCTCTTACTCTTGACCAGTCATTTCCAAGTCCACCAGCAAATTTTGAAAGAAGAGCATCATCGGTAATCGATCCAAAAATGCCCCGCAGATCATCAGGAATTGTACTTAGATAACATGATGAGAGCTGCGGGCGAAGGGTGCCAGAGTTAAACAAGGTCGGCGTTGAGCTCATAAAATTAAAAGACGATAGTAATTTGTAAAATTCGATTGCTTTATTTTCTTTTTCTTTTTCATTGCATGCAAGTCCCATAGCCACACGCATAAAAAAAGCTTGTGGTAATTCAAATCTAGTACCATCCGAATGGATGAAATAACGATCATAAAGAGTTTGTAATCCCAGATAAGTAAATTTCATATCTCTCTCTGGAAGTAGTGACTCTGATAAAATTTCCAAATCATAGCTATCCATAATTTCGGAGCTAAGTAAATTTAGACTACACGCCTTTTTAATATAAAGTTTAAAATAGTCTTTATAAAATTCTGCCATTTGTTTTGATGTTGCTTCAACATCCTTCTCTAAAACAAAACTAAGAGCCTCCCTTCTTAAACTATCCATAAGTAGTCTAGCAGAGACGTATGTATAATTTGGTTCTTCTTCAATGAGTACTCTAGAAGACATAATGAGTGCTGTTGCAAGATCATCAACAGAAACACCATCATAAATATTTTTTTGCAATTCTGAAATTACTGGCTCTGTAGAAACATCCTGTATTTCTAAGCATGCTTCTGCAACAACCTCATTTAACCTTTTAAGATCTAAAGGCTGACTATCACCATTCTTATTCGTTACGTTAATATTATTGTAAACAGTGTTAAGATCTTTTTCTCCTTCAGAGGTTGATTGTTTTGATTCTTGATCTATTCTTTTTCTAGATTGTTCTTCTCTATAAAGAACATAGGAACGTGCAACTTTATGCTCGCCTGATCTCATCAAAGCCAATTCTACTTGGTCTTGAATATCTTCAATATGAAATGTGCCACCATCAGGAATATTACGAGTTAACGCTTGATATACATCTCTTGATAAATCTTCGACGATCTTGTGAATTCTAGAAGATGCTGCTGCTTGTGATCCTTCAACAGCAAGAAAAGCCTTGGTCATAGCAACAGTAATTTTACTTAAATCAAAGTTCGTAATACTGCCATTTCTCCTGACAACCCTATATTTGCCTGGAGCCATTAAATCCACTTCGCTGAGTGTAGCTATGCTTGAAACAGCATCATCATTTTTGACGTTAACAACACCTAGCCCTAGATCTTTTTGATTTGTGTCCATTTTTTATTATTTTAGTAGCTATTTTTTCAATAATACACTATAAGATGTGATTGGTACATTAGTCAAGCACAATATAATGTGGTTAACGTCTGTTTTTTCTGAGTATAAGCTGTGTATAACATGAGCATAAGTATAACTAGAGCAAAATATGAGAAAATATCGTAGAATCACTATTTTAAGCTAGGAACTGTATAAATGGAGCCAAAAAAGTATCAAGAATTAAGCAATGAGGGGGAAAACTGCGCAGCTCAAGAGCCTTTTGCACTACAGGTCTTAGACGACAGTATGTATCCAGAATTTGAGAAGGACTGTATAGTAATCATTGATCCAAGTATAAATGCAAAAAATGGGGATTATGTACTTTACGAAACTGATAAAAGCCTCATTTTAAGAAAGATAGAAATCATTAATAAAATCAATCTTTTAGCACTAAATAAGGACTACAAAAGTATTGAAATTAAGGAAGAAGATAAGAAAAATATCTTAGGGGTAGTAACCCAAAGATCAGGGAAAAAAAGGGATTATCATAAGAAATATGGCTAAAAAAAAGAGCGCAGTAAGGGTACTGCGCTCATATTGTCCACCAGTATTTGTTCGGTGGTCGGAGGAAATTAACTATATTAAAATGTTATAATATATTAATGTATTTGTCAACACTATTATGAGTATAAAATATCTAGATCATGAAAGTTGTGTAATGTGTGGGATGTGCCTAGAACACTGCCCTACCTACGCTATCTCAAAAAATGAGTCAGAATCACCAAGAGGGAGAATCTCCATGATTTCTGCTATTAATAGAGGTGATCTTGAAGTCAATATGAAATCTTTGACTCATATAAATAATTGTATTTTATGCCTATCTTGCCAAAAAAATTGCCCTGCGAATGTTAACTTCAAGGAAATTATGGATAGTTTTAAAAAAGATACACTTCAGACTCTGTCATTTCTGGAAAAGATTACACTCTTTATAAAACGATTTCACGTCATAGTGACAGTTTTACTTAGGAAGCTAATATGAGAAATTTTTCAAAATTAGATAATTTCTTAGGAAGGACAAATGAACTATTGAATACTATATCTAGTAAAAGAGATAGTAATGCAAACTATCCTGCAAGTAATGTTTCAGAAGGTGAGATGAATGAAAAAGAAAGAAAACTCTCTGCCTCTTTAATGAGGATTAATCATTCTGGAGAAATAGCAGCTCAAGGCCTATATATTGGCCATGCTTTTATTTCAAAAAATGAAGACCAAAAAAATTTAATGTTAGATATTGCTGAAGAAGAAAAGGATCATCTATTCTGGTGTAAAAAAAGAATAGAGGAGCTTGGTGGCAAAACAAGTGTGTTTGATTCCGCATGGTATTGTGGCTCAGTACTAATAGGAATAATGTCTGGCGTTTACAATGATAAAGTAGGTCTTGGATTTGTAGAAGAGACAGAAAAACAAGTTTCTAGGCATCTTGATGGGCATTTAGAAAAAATTCCAACTAATGACCATAAAACAAGAGAAATCTTACTACAAATGAGAGCTGATGAGAATAAACATGGTGAATTAGCAGCATCTAAAGGATCAATTGAAATTCCTAATTTAGTAAAAGAATTAATGAGCAAAGTATCGAAAATTATGATTAATATTTCATACAGATTTTAGTTATTATAATGCTCTTCAATGACAACCTTAAGCTTCCCTAGTAAATAATCTAAATCGGCATTAGAAATAATATATGGTGGCATTAAATAGATTAAATTCTTAAAAGGGCGAAGCCATATCCCCTCTCGTACACAAATTTTTTGTATTTCACCTATATTAACATCTTCATACATCTCAAGAACTCCAATTGCACCAAGAACTCTATAGCTTTTAACATTTTTATTTTCGGAAATTTTATTAAGCTCATGAAAAAGTTTTTTTTCTATATTGTTTACTTTTTTCTTCCAGTCATATGATTCTAATAATTCAATATTTGCTAAGGACACAGAGCATGCTAATGGATTAGCCATATAAGTCGGCCCATGCATAAAAATCCTAGGACTTTTTGATGATATAGTATTGCTAATATTCTTTGAAACAATCGTTGCGGCAAGACTCATAGTACCGCCAGTTATAGATTTGCCAACACACATAATATCTGGAGATATTTTTGCATGTTCA
>MDSZ01196318.1_pt1 | contig 13469 bp, 8 predicted proteins | sample 811201 | NCBI WGS metagenome assembly MDSZ01 (sample SAMN05326647, study PRJNA326480) | marine metagenome | isolation source: seawater | place: Indian Ocean: North | collected 2010
AGAACACGCATCTTGGTAGCCCCATTGTATATGTTGTGATACATTGAAAGTTTTGAAATTGCCGAAATTTCGAATATGAGGATTTTTCCACATATGGGGATGTAGGATGATATTTGGGTATATTTTCGAAGGGTGTGGATATTCAAAGAAGCCGCCATCAACACATAATTTATTTTTGTATGTAAAAAATAAATTGTCGTCGGTGACAAAAGGAATATGAGAACTGGCCATACAGCAATTTATTGCGTCTTCAATGGAGTTAAAATTACTGTAAATTTTTTTGCGGAGTCCAAATTTATGTATTTGAGATACACAAATATGAATTTGTTTGAGATTGAAGTCGTTTGTATGAGAATGTTGGGAATAGAATTTTTTGATGGAGCGTTCAATGTCGTATAAATTGTTCATATTGGATATATCTAAATTTTCCAGATATTTTTGGAATTTCTTGCTGAGGACGGGATTTTTGTTTGATAAATACACAGCATTCCATGCTCCGGCACTGGAGCCAAAATAGAGTGTGTCTTCTAAATCGTAATTTTCTTTGATATATTTTGAAATGCCAAACAAATAGAATCCATTGAGTCCTCCGGGTTGTAATGAGATGATTTTCAAAGAATTATTAAGAGTTATCAACTGAAAAAATATTCCAATAAATAGACCAATAATTCCATACATATATACCAGTGAAGATTTAAAAATATTCAAGTTTTTATTTTTGAGATTCGAGAACCTGAATCCTTTGTTTGAGAACCTGAATTTCTTTGACTAATACAGGAATGATACCATTATAGTTAATAGATTGAATGGATTGTCCGTCTTTTTCGCCAGAGACTAGGCAAGGGAAAATTTCTTGGACTTCGTGTGCCAAGAATCCCATATCGTGTCGTCCATTTTTGAGGTCGTATTCGACGGGTCTTAGATGGTCAATATCGTAATGTGTGAGTTCAGAAACATTATTTTTGATACGATAATCGGACTCTGTTCTGAAATTTTGTGCGGAAATCAAATCGCTGGAGCTGATGGAACCAACAACATCCAATGTGACACTAGGATTATGTGTGCCAATACCGATGTGACCACCATCGCTGGTATTAAAACAAATATTTTTCCCCTTTTGGTCTTTATCACTGGCATTGATGTATACAGTGTTCCATGCCGAATCATATCCCATCATAAGAGTGGTGTCATTATCGTTAGGAACTTTGATTTTTAATGCGTGTGGGTCATTGATAGTTCCGGTGTATGACGACCCCAAATAATTAATAGAGATATTATCATCGTAGGAAAACACACTGCTGGAAACGATATTACCGAATGGAACAATATTATTATTTAGAGTATTGAGTGGGTCGATATATTTTGGAATGGATGTGATGTTTTGACCGTTGGTTGAAATGGAACTTTTATGGAAATAGCCTTGATGCGTATGGTTTGTAGGAGAAAACATTCGGTCTTCCCAACTGGAACCGTAGTCATTGGAAGCAATAATATTACCGTTAAAAGAGTTGTCGACGTCGTTGTATGAAATGTATCCGGCGATTTGGTATTGTCCAGAGCCGTTCATTGAAATACTGGTTAAAATCGAGTGACCGTCGACGGAAGGAGCACGAGAGCCGGTGTCGGTCCATAAGCCTTGACCATAATTATTATTGATCCAAATGTTGGCATTTCCAGTCAAGTCTTCGGTGTTGGCAAGACCGATGGCGACTTGATATTTGCCGGATACGGACAATGCGATTGTATGGTCAAATGAAATATATCCTTGATTTCCGAAGGCATTATTATATGGGACATAAGCGTAGATTTCATCATCACTGTTCCAAGTTTTGCCGTAGTCGTGTGAATAGTAGATACCGCCGTATGGATTTGCCAAATTGCCGCTTTGTATGGCTGAGACATATTTACCATCGGAAGACACGGAAATACTTTGCCAGCCATTTTGGACAGACATATTGGAATCGCTCCAAGTCGAGCCGTAATCATTGGAAACAAAGATATTGGCACTTAAATGACTGGCACCGATAGCAGCATATTGATATTGTCCTTTCTGAGAAATGGCGATTGTTTGCCATATACCGTTGTTAGTGGCTTGGACTTCGGTGTCAACGAAATCTCCAACACCATAATTATTATTCACGAAAATATTACCTTGATTATTGTTGAAGGTTTTGTTGATGACGGAAATATATTGTCCGGTTCCGGACATAGCGAGTCCAGTTCCGATGGTGCCCGCAGAATTAATAGTCGTTCCGACAATATTGATGTTGGAGAACGCCGCACCTTCGGGTTGACCCGTTAATGGACCACTTTTGTTTAGCACTGAATGGACAATAAATCTATAATAAATGTATGATTGTTGATTAATAATATTTCCAGATTCGATAGTTTCGCCCAATATATCGTTAACGTCGACATTTAAATCGTTGAGGGATAGATCAAACAGATAATTCCAATCATTGTTGTTATTACTACCGACTAAGTAAATATGACTAGGATATGAATTGGTGTTACTGGTATTATTGTCTATGAAAAAATTAAACGAATGAATGATGAAGTGGTATGGAAGTTGGATTTGTAGATATTCACCGTCGACAGATGTAGTGGGTGCTCCATATGGGAAATCATTGACTAAAGTAGAAAAGGTTCCAGTATATTGTCCAACGGGATCACTGGAGTTGGAATATACAGTTGTATTACTTCTCCAAGATGTTTCAGACAAATCATCAAATGCTTTGAAGAAAGTGGTAGGTTCACTAAATTCGCTGGAGCCAGATACAAAGTATTGTCCAAGTTGTGTGTGTAAAGGAACAATACCGGAATTGACACTATCCAAAAGTTCTTCGTAGGTATTGAATGAGCTATCATTCGAAGTCAAATGTGGAACAGCTTGAATAATATCATTGTTTGAGTTCCCCATATTAATGGAAATATCGAGCCAATTGACACCTTTGTCATTTGAGACATACAAAGAACTATTCCCGTATGGATTGTAAGAAGATGCAACAATATGTTTCGAATCGTATGAAATGGCTAGGTCTTGCCAACAAGAGCTGGAGTCCACAGAAACATTGCTATCAACGAAAGAATTACCGAAATAGTTGGTAAAATTAATATCATCGTAAGAATACGATTGCATATGGCTTAAGAATCTGGTGTCTGAATGGATATCGAGGGGGTATTGAGGGTTGATTTGTCCGATACCGACATTACCACCGAATGGTTGAATAATGGTGCGTCCAAGATTGTCAATGGTGTTTGAACAAGCGTCGATAATGATACTGCCGGATGGTCGCAATAGGATATTATCAGCGTCATCTCCAACACTATCTGTTTGAGAAGTAATGACTAATGTGGAGTTATTGTCGCCGGAATAATTGAAATAGTTATTATATTCGGTTCCGACGACGGATTTGTAGAATGAAATCGCGGCATAATTCGAGGTAGTTTCGCTGGCAAAATGAATAGTAGAAAGGTTAGTATCGTTATAAAGGACAATATTTCCTTGTGAGTAATAGTTTTCCCCTATTAACAAACTGCCGGATATGTCGATGGTTCCATTTAATCCAATATTTCCATTAAAGTCCACGGTATCAGAAACGGATAATTTCCCATCGACGGTGACATTTCCGGTCATCAAACACTCACCATTAACATTAGTCGAGCCATTCAAACTTGTTTCGCTGGATATGAGCTTCGATAATGAAGTATCTCCGAGAACAATAAAATCGGTTCCAATAGTTTGTGGGTTTACAAGAGAAGAATCGCTATTTAAAACTAAGAATGAAATGTCAATGGCAGTGGAGGTTATAGTAAAATCAGCATCTCCTACTACTTGTGTAATATCTTGTGGATTAATAGAAGACGGTTGAACAATGACCAATGTTCTAGATAAATCGTGAGTGGAAAATGAGTTGGTAGAAAGTTTAACTTTCAAAGGAGTCGATAATTCTTGACCATTACTATCATAACTGGGAGCCATAAAGGTGAACCCTTGTAGATCATCAGATACTTTTATAAATGCTGCGTTTTGGTTGTTATTATTATCAATAAAGTAAATACCAGAACCGGCAGATGAACCATAATTGTTAATACCTGACGCGGCATTCAAATACAATTGAGCAGGGTTAAAGGTAGGGTTCGTGTTGTTGGCACTAAGATCTTCTGTAGTAACGACAAATAATTTACCATTAATAAATACTTGATCATTTACACTTCCAATGTTGATAACTTTTGTATAAGAAGTATTATCATACCCAAGTTGAATATCTCTAGTGATACTTCCAATTTTTACAGGTTGACCGGATACATCAGTGCTATTAATTTTATTTGTGATCAATGAATAGTTAGAATCAATTGTAACATCTTCATTGAATCGTGTCTCATCGTTGAAGAATGAATTTCCTTGAATATAAAGATTCCCACTTCCAGAAATATCTTGATCTACTAACAAATGATTGTGTATGAGAACGCTGCCAGAAACGTCTATTTTTTCTTGAGGGTTCGACATTCCAATACCGAGACTACTTTCCAATATTAAGTTTCCGTCAATATTCAATTGACTAGTCGTGTATAAATCATTGCGAATAATAGTATTACCGTATGACGTAGAACCGATATTGATGGATTCGCATGCCCCACCGATATTGAGAGAATTCATTGTGTTTGGAAAGAGGTTAAAGTCATCCATAGTAGTTCGAAGATCACCACCGTCATTAATCGAAATATATCCGGATGTGTTCATATTTCCGCTCATATCTAACACAGTATTGTATTCTTTGTTGACATAGTTGGGTGCGAAAACATTATACAAAATAGAATTACCGTGGGTTTCGGAGTCATATGCTTGTATAATTTTCGAAATGAGCAATGTGTTGGGGTCAGTGATTCCAACAACGGATAAGTTATAGGTTGGGTCTAAAATAAGGTGACTTTTTCCGGATGCGTTCACAATATTCAGAGGAATATCGTGCCAAGTTTCCCCGCCATCTCGAGTGATGATAATAAGTCCTTCTTCTCCAACAATAATGGCATTATTTTCATCATAAATGTGGATACTTTTCAAGTCGACCAAATAATATGTATCGATCCAAATGGGTATTAGAGCATTCGGATTTTTCGTAACAGAAATAATACCATTACCGATCGCCATAAATATGTTATTTCCGAAAGTTTCAATTTCGGTGTAATAATTATCATTTAAAATGTTCAGTTGTTTGATCATAGTATAGTTGCTTAAATCGTCTAATTCGTACCTATAAATATAATCGTCACCACCAACAAAAATATAATTATTATTGATTGACAAACACATGATGTCAACAATGGGTGTATTGATGAAATTGATAGTAACAGACAGATTAATGCCGGTAAGGAATGAAAATGTGGTATCGATGTAGCACAATTTGGATTTGGTAGAGAAGAACATTCGGAAGTTGTCTGTATTTTGTGGGTCACGAAGAATCAAAACATTTTTATAGTCATTAATATCATTAATCGTAATATCGGTCATATTGAACCAATTTTTGGAGGCGTCTTCATACAAAGATTTAGTGTATATAATGGTGTCACTACCAACTGCTATGGCAAAACTGTTATCAACAACTACAATATCATTCAATACATCTCCACGCATACAACCATTCAATGTTCCTGTGGTGTCATCAATATCAAAGGGATATAGTAAAGTTGATTTCCAGCTAGAGCCATAATCCATAGACAACATAATTTCTTGTCTGTAGCCGTAAGACAATGTACCGAATACGTTGTTATTGTATGAGAACCCGCCACTGATATCTATAGAAGAACCTATAATGGCAGACAATTCGGGATAATCTTGAGAAGTGCTTATTTTTCTCATTTCGAAACCATTTGTGCTAATAGGTTCAATATCGCTATTATCAATGCGTGTTGGGCCATTGACTTCCAAGACATATTGTTCTGTTCGAGGTTTATATGTATTAATTCCGGTGGTCGAAAAATATTTCGCTGGGTCTTTACCTTGAACAATGTTATGACTAGGTAAATAATCGCCGGTTGCTTTACGTAGACCAAAAGAGGCAAAACTTCGTGTATCATCGTTCGGATAGACGCCACCACCATAAGAAGCACCTGCTTTGATAGGTGTATATGTAAATTCGCCGGTGGTTTCTGTAAGAGGTCGCCATCCTTGTTTCATATAGTATGCTAAATGGTTATTGAATGTGGTTGCTCTAAAGTCGTGGGTTAAGAATGTGGCGGCGGAACCGGTATAAGCAAGAGGATTGTCATAAATGGTTTCAAAATAAGTATTGCTGGAATTATCATAAATAGTGAGGGGTTCATTCAAGTATTCATTTTCATTGATGTTGTTGTCTCTATCGCTAATGACGGTTGACCTTGATAAAAATATTTTGTTGGGTGTATTTAATTCCAAGTCACCAATGAGCATATTATTTCCTGACGCGTGATATGTGACGTGTGCTTTACCGAATGTTTCATAAGATTCAGTTGGTAAGTCACTGTAATTGTCGCCGCCGGTGAATACAAGAGACATTTTGGTATTATCGGAGCGTTGAAATCCGGGGTCGCTGCTGGACATATAAGAATCAATTTTGGATTCGATTTTACTGTTTTGAGTGTTGCTGGCAATGACATTATGATTGGTTAAGCTTTGAGAACCCACGGACAAAGCTTGTTCATTTTCACCGTAAATATGGAGTGTATGAGTACTTGGAATATTTTCTAGATTGTTGATAAAAATACCGGAAGGGTCTGCTGATATGGTGTGTTTGATAGAGTTGTCATTTTTGATGAAGTTCAAATTTTTCTTGATATCAATATTTCCTTCGAGATTAATGTCGATAGAATTCAAGTTACTTTCAGTAGTAATGTCACCGATGAAGGAGGTTGTTCCCAAGAAAGCGGCATTATCATCGACAGTTAATAACGTAGTCCGAATATCCGACAATGAAGTATTTCCTTCGACTGTTAGTTCGCCCTTGATATCAACATCTTTTTGAACAAAAAGAGAGCCGGATACATCGAAAGTGCCGACATACTTATTTTTCAAGATAATATTGTTAGCGACAACAGTATCGACATTAATATTATTCGATTTTTCTGTAGGATATATTCCACCTTGTGATTTCCAAGACATATCAATTTACTTTATATATATAAATTAATATGTATTTTTTTACACTAATTATGTGTGTATGAATATTGAAAATGGTTCATACAATGAATCATTTCGTATGATTTGTTTTGGATGATTTACGACGCTTATCCTTTTTCTTAGACGTTAGATTTTGATATGTAGGTGAATTTAACGTCGGCATTCCTACTTTTTGAGTAGAGGCAAGCTTTTTCTTAAATCGGACAGATTTTTTCTTCTTAGATTTCGTTTTCTTAGATTTTTTCAAAATGGGATGAATATAGCTAAAAGTCTTATCGTTTAATTGTCCCTCGATGTATAAAGGTTCTCCGTTATTTTTGATTTCTTTGTATTCAAGGTTATGTAATGGAACATTATTTTTGATAATATTTTCAGTAATATAAATCTCTTGATGGGAATTCATAAATATATAAACATAAGAAGAAAAATCTACAAAGTTTCATCTTTGAATTTTTCGCTAGGATCTTCCTTGGATAATTCAAAGGAAACCCCGCCTCAGCCACCTTTCATGCGGCGGGTTCTGCGGTTGTTGCGACCAGAACGGGCTTTTATAAAGCTGCGAATCGTCGGCATATTTTGTATGATTTCTTCGACCATTTTCCTGTAAAAAGATCTGAAGAGTTTCATGGATTTTGACAGTTCAGTTTCACAAAACCATCGAATTTCTTGTTTTTCAAACAGTTTGCTATCATTGAGCATATGTTTGTCCATTTTGTTCCACATAAAACGGTGGAAATTCGTGAAATATTTTGGCAAGTTCTCGTCATAATTCATAAAGAATATATGTATGTGATAATCGTTGACGACGATTTTGTGGTAACCGCCATTTTTCTTGATTAATTTTTGTATGCTGGATGATGTTCCTAAAAACCCGCTCAATTCTTCGGCAGCTTCTCGCAAAGCAGTATTCATGATGGTTTCGCCGGATTCAACTCCGCCTCCAAAATCGGAAAAACCTTTTGCACTGTCTTCGAGTTGATTTTCTTTCCCGAACAAAAAATACAGTTTTCCTTTATGTAAGGCAACTGGTAACACACTTGCTGCTACCATTATAAAGTGGATATATATTTAAATAAGATATTTGGAAGACGCAAGATATTTATTTGCATAGAATCCAACAAAATAAAATAAATACATTGAATACATGAAAAAACCAGAAATGTTTCCATATTTGTTTTGTTCACATCCCATTTGTTGAGTTACATAAATGGTATATAAACATACAATATGTTGTAGTATTTGACTAGCAGTAATATATTGTCTATATTTATGAATCCACCCGCGTGGTTCTGCGAAGTAGTAATACATCCAAATGTGAACAAAGCAATTTGAACCCATGAAAATATACATATGAGGGCTCAAATAATCTATGAAATTCAAATACATTAAACAAGCAGTGGACATATGATGTGTATATTGGAGCATTGAAATGGGTTTTCCACTGAGATGAAGAAACATAGTATCGAACCATTCCAGATATTTGGACCACAGGAATAATGACGCACCAGTATTTGCCATCCAATTATTTCCGTAAGGAGAACATAATAATGCTTGAGTAGATTCAAATTTTCCTGTTTGATAATTACCTATACTAATCATTAAGAACATCACGCAAGACAATCCAGACAAGAATAAATTATGATGATAACGAAATAACTTCATAAAATAGTCATGTGGACATGGATGAATGTAATTTTGTAGTATATAAACAAATCCGCTATAGATTACAGGAGAACTTAAATGTATTATATCAAAAGACATCGTTGTGGACATTAAAATGAAATATTATAAATTCTTTAAATAAATATAGAATGAAAACATAAATAAGAGTAAGAGTAAATATATAGAAATGTTCATCAATCGTTTTATTAATACACCTATAGAATACGCGAAAATAGAAGATTATAGTCATCTTGGATTATTAACAATATCGTTGTATGTTTTGTTTAATGTACATATCATAAAAGAATATTTCGTTACAAGTATAATATTATGTATGTATATGTTTTGCGATCTATTCTTTTTACCGACCCGTAAATTGGATATGATATATCACCATATTACATCATTTTGTCAGCTTGCTATTTCTATAATGGCGATAGATTTTCAAAGAGGTGTTGGTTCAATTAACAGATTATTTTTAATGGAGACGAGTAATATATTCATGGTCACTACATACTTTTTAAAAAAATATAAATGTGAAGAGTATATTCAAATCATTTCGAATTCTTTATTTGTTATAACGTTTGTATATTATCGCATTTACAATTTTCATAATAATGTAATTTTGAATGAAAATTTCATAAATTGTTTGGTACCGATGAATCCAACGCTCGAAATAATAGTTTGGACCGCACTACGTATTCAACATTATGGACTGTTTTATTTGAATTTATACTGGTTCGTAATAATATTAAAAATTTTATATAAATCATTATTGAAAAATCTTACATTAAAAAATGCTGAGCAAGTTCTGAAATATAGTTATTTTCTGTGCGTGGCATCTACAATTGGAACATACACATTATATGCGAGTGAACATCAAAAAGAAATCTACGGAACATATTATTTGTTCGATGTTTGTGCGAACGGGTTGTTATCGATGACATCTTATCAGTTCCATAATTTTATCACTAACAATCTCGATAAAAATAATGATTTGAATAAAGCTACTATTTCATTCAGAAACTATTTATTTCAAGATATAGTCATTTTACAGGGTCGAGCATTGACACAATTTTACATTCATTTAAACATACATAATTTGTTTGATAGATTTCGGTATTTATTTTATTTCCAATGCGTTTTTGCGTGTGTATTGTGTATACTAGTTCATAAAATCTATAGTACTTTGATTTATAAAAAAGAATATTTTTCGATAAATAGGGTGAATGAACAAACAAAAATGCTTGATATGTTGCTTGGTTCTAATGCGTTTTTCTGTATAATATATTCTGTATTGGGTGTATGGAATACAAACACAGCAGTGTGTATGTTTACGAATTTATATTTGCTTTTTTTGACTACAACTACAAAACCATTTTATAATATGAATCATTTGATGATTCATATAGGTATGATACCCATGAATTACTTTTTGGCTTTGAGCAATATCCCATAAATTATAAATACACGCGTTTTATGTCGGAATCATCATTGGCAAATGATTCAAATATGTTTTTTCCGAAGACTATTTTCTTTGTGGTTTCATCATAACTTTCTTCTGTAAGTTCGGCATCTTCTTGAGCAGTTATTTCAGTAACAATCATATCAGTGTAGTCTACTTTGGGAATTTTCTCATAAAACTCTCGCACAAGTGGATTGGCTTTGATTCTATGTGGGACAAACGCAGACAAATACAGTCCATCCAGTGATTGTATTCTCGATAATCCTACATAAGATTGTCCATATTCGAAAATACTGTTACCCAAATCAATATCGGCGTCTTTCAAAGTGGCTCCTTGAATTTTGTGTATGGTCAATGCCCAAGCCAAACATAAAGGAATTTGTCCAATGGCCAAACACGGAAATTCTTCTGATTGATAAAATTGGTAATCAATGGCACACCGAATTCCATTGTTGAATGCCACTATAGGAATCATACAATCATTTTTACTAGATTTCACAAAATCTATGATGACCCCTTGAGAACCATTACATATTCCGACTTCCACGTCAACATTGTATGTACACATAACTAATGCTCCTTTTTTCAAAGTAATATTTTCGGAAATATTGGCATTGTTCTTATATTGTGTTATCAAATGTGTTTTTTCTTCCGATGTTAGTCTTTCACACACACGCCGAGATTCAATATCGAAAGGTCTCTGTGAATCTAACCATAAAGCACAATCAGTGCGTTCAATGTGACTGTATGCGAATTCTTCGTCTTCTATTTTGGCATACATCGATGAATTAACGAAATCGGTTTTGGAACGAATGGCAAATAATTTTGTAGGAACATATCCGTTTTCATCTTTTACGGGTCGTCGAACATATTGTTTCAATATATTCACACTTTCTTCATCGAGTTCTCCCTGTCGTATTTGTAGTAATATATTGATATATGTTGGGTCATTTTGTCGGAAAATCGTTTTTAATTCGATGTGATTTTCTAGTGGAAATGTGGAAAACCAATTTTTGGATTGAAAGCAGAAATTAGATGTTGTTGGATCACCGTCTTTATCTCCAACAGGAGGCAATTGGAAGAAATCTCCCGTGAATATTAATTGAACGCCTCCAAAGGGTTTACTCACTTTTCGGACTTGCCGGCCAATCAAGTCACACAATTCAAATATTTTTTGCGACATCATACTGACTTCATCCACAATAAGAACGCGAACAACACGCCAAGATTCCACCACTTTTTTATTCCTCAATATACTGTTCAATATTTTTTGTGTGTCACCTTTTCCCAATTTAATGCCCGACCACGAATGAAGTGTTTTCGCACAACACTTGAGTAATACTGCCGCACAGCCGGTCATCGCACAAACTTGATACGACATATTTTTGGTTTTCATATATTCAACAAATTGTTTGATTAATTGTGTTTTTCCAGTGCCTCCGGGTCCAGTAATAAACAGATTTTGCCCTTGTTGGAATTGTTGTAGTGCGTATTTTTGTTCAGTGCTCAATATCATAGTTCCTTATATTATTGTGTATAATAAGAACAATAATATAGAAATCAATTTTTTATCCAAACTTCTATTCGTAGGTAATTTCGAGTGAAAATGAGAAGTCTACACCGTTCATATTTACAGGCAATCCGTGTATAGTAACGAGTTGTAACTTCAAACGTTGTAAATTGACTTTTCCAGAATATGACCGGCAATCCGATAATAAATATCCTCCTCCGTCGTTACCATTCAAGATAGAGCCGAATGGAAAGGACTCGTAGTCAAGTGAAATCTTTGCTAAAATATTTTTGTTCAATATAGAATCATACATAGGTGAAATGAATGTATTTTGGTTTCCTTTGGAGAATTCATCGACGACCAAAAAAAGATTTTTGGTGTTCAAGAAGTAAATACTTTCGCTGGTTTGAGAACCGGATGGGCTAATAGAGTATTCAATGTTGCGAAATCCCAAGGACCATCCCAATTTAGATTTCAATAAGTTTTTATCAAAATCGGCATTGACTCCTACACAAGAACCATTAGAGCTAATGGCAAATTGAACAGTATATGTGGCAGTTAATGAATGATTTTTGATGTTACATACGTGTTCATTGTTTGATAAATCGAAGGTCAAATCAATTCCTAAAAGAGTAAGTTGGTCATTAATGGCACTTGCTAAAGATACGGGATTGTATTGACTATCGGGAAGGATAATTGTGTTGGAGTTGTTATTGTTATCGACGATTTTGAACAGATTGTTTCCCAAAGATGAAGAAATATTGTAGAAAGTAATAGGGATTTGGACGTCAGTAACTTTGATAGTTTTGACGTTGTTAATAGCTTCAGGCAATGAAATATTATATTCTGTAGGATTTGAGGAGGTGTAGTCATTAGAAAATTGTGTATCGATGTTCCAATATTTGGTTCGCGTAGGTTGATGAACATTCGTCATTACCATACGACTGCCATATTGAGAAACAGTTGGTTCTAAGAACATAGTTTTATCATCCATATATTTGCTCATTGGTATATTCTATAATATAAATAAATATATAAAATCCTGTATTATTTACCACAACTTTTACAAGGTTCTCCATTGTTTTTGATTCGGTCGAACATAGGCATTTGTAAATAGAATTGATTGATTTGTCGTTGTTCGTTCAATTGGACAGTTTCGCCGAGGGTTCTTACACTATTGTATTTTGGGGTGCGTGTTTTCAAAGTAAAATTCATAGGTATCATTGAAAAAATTGATTCGAAAAATATATAATATAAGATTATAAAAAACACGCCCAACAAACGACTTTATGCAACAAAACACATACTATAATTGTAATTTGTGTTTGATGAAATTGAGGACAAAGCGAGAACGAGATAAACACATGATATTGCGTCATGGGAGTATAAATGAAACATTGAACAATAAATCGACGATGTTACAATGTATTGTGGAGTTATCTAGACGGGTTGATTACTTGGAAACCAAACTGATAGAAATTCAAAATGGTGGTTCGAGTATAATATTGCCTAGACCGACCATAACGGTAGAAGAATATTTGGAAACGTGTGATAAAAAGGAGAAGGATTACAAGACATGGCTTCAAGACCTTGAAATACAAGATGATGACTTACAATATTTGTTTGACACAAGTCGCGAAGAATGTATTCTTCAAATATTGATAAAACAACCACAA
>MDSZ01024435.1_pt1 | contig 13468 bp, 9 predicted proteins | sample 811201 | NCBI WGS metagenome assembly MDSZ01 (sample SAMN05326647, study PRJNA326480) | marine metagenome | isolation source: seawater | place: Indian Ocean: North | collected 2010
CTCACGGAAGTGAAGGTTACAGAGCTACGTTCAAGCAATTGCATCTTGCTTTAGAAACAATCTGCTCAGATAATTCAGTAGATCTCTCCTCGATTGCTGCAGTAGGCATTGATGTCCCTGCTCCATCCTCTAATGGCGTCATTTGGGGACAAGCTAACCTCAACGAAGATTGGGTTGGAACTAATATTAGAGAGGAATTCTCCAAAGAAATACACAGGCCCTGCTATATGACAAATGATGGAAACGCAGCTGCATACGGGGAATGGATTCTTCGTCCAGGTCATGATGGTCCATTATTATTTGTCGCTCCTGGAACTGGCCTTGGAGGAGGTTTTGTTCTTGGCAAAGGCCAATTATATGAGGGTTGTAATGGATTAGCAATGGAGTTAGGAGCCATATCAGTTCCTTTTAGAGAGGAAGATGGAAGCTTACCGGAATGTGCGGGTAAAGGGCCTGGATCTCTCGAGGCTTGGGTCTCTTTGGTAGCGCTTAGAAGAAGGTTAGAAATAGAACTGGCCAAAGAAGAAAATCACGATCACCCACTCGCAAAACAAGACATTCCCATTAAAGAGAAAGCTTTCCAGTTAAGAGATTTTTGTGAAAAAGAGGACCCCCTCGCCCGTCATATCTTCAAACAACAGGCACACATCTTAGGATGGGCAATGGGCGATCAAGCTAGCGAATTAGATCCAGGACTAATTGTGATTGGTGGCGGCCTCGCTGAGACAAGCTTTAGAGACTGGTACCTTGATCATGTACGCGCTGGATTCGAAGAAAGGGCACCTGCATTTTACGTTAATTCACCAATACCTCCACACGGGGTAACGACTAGATTTGACTGGGCAGTCGGAGGAGATTATGCAGCCGCCATCGGAGTTGCTCACAAAGCAATGGAGATCGCATAATTAAACTTACTAAATAAGGTCACCAATCCCCTTTAAATCTTTCAAACATTCGATTGAATTTTTCATCCTCTTTTTCGGACCATTTGACTCTAGTTTTAGTCCATTTTTCAGACAATCTATCTGAAAACCCCCTAAGTCCTTTTTTTTCACCCACACTGGGAAAATCATAAGCCATCTTCGATGACTTACAGGCGGAGCAAAATGCGTAGATTATGAAAACTAAAAAGAAATTTCTAATTAATTTCATAGCTTTGTAAAATTAAAGTTAAGAAATAATCAAACCTCCCAACCTTTTCTATATGGTCGCTTAATCAATTCCTCAGCCTCAGGGGCATTGGTTGCCTTTAGATTAATACCATCCCAAGCAATTCTTTTTCCTAACCTAACTGCCAAATTTCCGAGTAAAACAGTCTCAGTAAAGGGGCCAGAATAGGTAAAACCTGAAAGTGGTTCAGAACCAACTCCACGAATGGCATCAACCCATTCCTGGTCCTCATTTTTAACTCTTGGAATAGTCTTCTCCGGATTCACATTATCCAGTAAACCCTCGGGCGATGTTTTCCATTTGGTGCTATTTCTGTTAAAAAGAAACTTCCCTTTTTCACCAATAATAATGAGATCAAATTTCTTTGCGTTTTGTGAATTTACGATAGTCCCCTCAAAGACTGACTCCTCAGGCATATAACCACCATCATACCAAACAAATGGCATTTTATGGTTATATTTACCTTCTGGGAAAGTATAAGTGACGATGGATTTATTGGGACCACACTCCAACGAGTTACCATTTTGCTTAGCTTCCACTGATGTCGGATATTTCAAGTCAAGCGCCCAGAAAGGCATGTCCATAATATGGCAACCCATATCTCCCAAAGCCCCAGTTCCAAAATCCCACCAGCCCCTCCATTTGAATGGCGCATACCCAGAATTGTATGGTCTCATCGGAGCTGGCCCAATCCATAGATCCCAATCCATATTTTTAGGAACTTTCTGGGCAGTTAATTTTTTCTCTAATCCTTGAGGCCATATGGGACGGTTTGTCCAAGCATGAACTTCTTTAACTTTTCCAATAACCCCAGAACGAATTAATTCAACAGCTCGTCGGATAGGTTCACCAGCATGAGCCTGATTTCCCATTTGTGTTACAACTTTAGCCTTCCTAGCTTCATTAGCTAGTTTTCTCGCTTCCCAAATCGAATGCGTCAACGGCTTTTGAACATAAGTATGTTTACCCATTTGAACAGCTCGTAAGGCTGCATGAAAATGCATGTGATCTGGAGTTGAAACAGTAACGGCATCAATACTCTTACCTAATTCATCAAATAATTTTCGGTAATCGGTATACCCTTTGGAGCCAGGATATTTTTTGACAGCCTGATTTAATCGCCCAGCATCAACGTCACACAATCCAACAACCTCAGCACCTGCATCACGAGCTCCGGCTATATCACTAGAGCCCTTACCACCAGCTCCAATGCCAGCTAATGCCACTCTTTCATTTGCGCCAAAAACACGGCTAGGAACAACTTGAAATCCAAGCGTTCCAATCGAAGCAGATTTAATAAATTTTCTTCTAGAATAATTATTCATTATTTTGTTGGTAAAAAAGAATTAATAAAAGCCTATCATGAAGGATGTTAATGATAATCTCAACAATCAATATCACTTAGTAGGAAAGAGTATCTTTGCAAATCTTCGGGGTTATCCACATCATCCAACTCCTCAATTAAAGAGTAAGAGATTTGATTCATCTCTGCGATGTTTAAACTTTTATTGAGGACATGGTTTGTGCTCCAGGGAACATCATGAAAAACAATAGACGCTTTAGGATTATTCATTCCAACAAGATAATACCCACCATCTAAACAAGGACCAAAAACAAGCTCTCTTTTATCATTTAAGGATATAAATCCTGTCAATATTTGTTTATCAGTCATGCTGACACAGTCAGAACCAATGGCCAAAACCCTTTGAAAGCGCAGTGAGAAAGATTTGTTAAAGATAAATTTCAATTTATCTCCTAAATCACCCTCTATTTGAGGATAAAAAAGGTGGTTACTAAAATTTGTTACATTTAGAGTTCCGAGCTCATTTTTGATCCATTTTTCAACTTCATTGCCCTTTGATAATGGGTCATAGTACCAACAGATCTTTAAACCATCATCAAATATGGGAGAAATGTTCCTAATTATTGCTGAAACCATTCGTCTGTAGATATTTGCGGCCTCGGGATAACCTATAACTCTACCAATACGGGTTTTTACCCTACCAGCTTCAGGCCATTTAAGGAAAATAATGAGTAAATCAGTCAAATTATATTAGAGATATTAATTATTATAAATATAAGATATTTTTTGATTATTAACTATTTTTCGCGTAAAATTTATAAATATTAAACTTTTTTTTAGTGATTTTATAAAACTTTTAAAATTTTTATGGCCAAAAATAGACGTAAGCAAAAAAAGGAATTTGAGATTTCTAATTCTCACCTCATCAGCTTCGGCTTGATAGGCTTCGGTGTCATTTATTTGCTCTCTTTGATTTCATTTTCTTTAAATGATCTCCCAACTTGGGTGCCTTTTAGCCACACTACAAATCCAACAAGACCAGCAACTAACTTTATTGGCCCTCCAGGTGCCGTCTGGGCGGGTATTTCATTCTACACGTTTGGCATTACGAGTTACTTAATTCCGGTCATGTTAATTTGGCTAGGATCCAAAAGATTATTCAAATTGGAAAATCTATCAAAATTTGAACTTATTGGATTTGCACTATTTCTCGTATCTGGGTCTTGCCTCCTTCATTATCAAAATTGGTTTCTTCAAACTGGCCACTTCAATATATCTGGAACAGGCGGTATCATCGGTGAATTCTTTGGCGAAAAACTAACCAGCATGACAGGAAATGTGGGTTCTTCTTTAATCATGTTAACTGCCTATTGCTCTGGGGGCATGTTGATCACCAAAGTTCACCCATCCCAAATTATTAGAACCGGGATTCAATCCATGAAATCCTTTAAAGAGTGGCGAGAAAATAGGATCTATTCAAAAGCTGATGAAACTAAAAGGTTACTGATTCAGAAAAAGAAACTCGAAAAAGAGCATCGTAAAATAGAAAAGAAAATTGGAAAAACTCAAAATGATTCTGACCAGAATCTGCTCTCAGATTCAAGTGAGAGTGGAATTGAAGTTGAAAGTGACATCAAGTCTGTTGGTGAAGTAGAGGAAATCATTGAGCCAGAATCCGAAGAAACTCCGAAGGAAATTACTGAACCAAAAATCTTTGATGCTTCAGTTCGGTCTCCAGAGGAAATTGCTACTAAGAAACCTTCTATCGCAGAAGTTTTGGCGGCAAACAAATCCGTTAACAGCAATAATGGTGGAAACGAATTTAATGCTGCAAAGGAAATTCAATTCCCAGGTTATCAATTACCAGATATTGATTTATTAAATTATGAAGCACAGACCGATCGGAAACCAACCGATAAAAATCTATTAATTCAGACTCAAAAAACCATAATCGAAACACTAGAGCATTTTAAAGTCAATGTCTCTGCAGGTGATATTACTAGGGGGCCAACCATAACAAGATATGAAATCTATCCGAGTAAAGGACTGAGACTAAACAGAATCACAGCACTTGAAGACAACATCGCCTTAGCTACAAAAGCTGAGAGAATAAACATTTTGGCACCAATACCTGGAAAAGACACTGTAGGAATTGAAATAGCTAATAATGAGAAAATAATTGTCCCACTCAGAGAACTTTTCGAAGATCCAGAGTTTTTGGACACAAAACACAAAATTCCGATCGCTCTTGGTAAGGATGTTTATGGCAAAACAGTGATTGGTGATCTCGCCAAAATGCCACACTTATTAGTTGCCGGAGCAACAGGAGCAGGAAAGTCCGTATGTATCAATGGTATCATCGCTAGCATGCTTTACAGATTTACTCCTGATGAACTTCGCTTCATAATGATTGATCCAAAGGTTGTCGAAATGCAAGTTTACAACGATCTGCCCCATCAAATTGTGCCGGTCGTAACAGATTCAAAAAAAGTTATTTTAGCATTAAGGTGGGTCGTTAATGAAATGGAACGACGCTATCAACTATTTGCGAAGCTAAATATTCGAAATTTTGATGCATTTAATGAACGCCAGAAAGCTAATGAAGAAGAAAACCAATCTGATGAATTCTTTGATCAATCGGGTCAATCACAATTAGACTTTGATAATACTACTCAAAAAGCAAATGAAGCAGAAGAAGATGATTCTTGGGAATATGAATATGAATATGAAGAGGTAGAAGTAGAATATGAGGAGGGTGAAAATGAGGGAGAGTGGAATGAAGTTCAGAGCAATTCAAATGATAACCTTGAAGTAAAGCCACCTACTCACAGTGAAGATATTCTAAACGAATCAACTCCAAATACTAATTTTGGTAATGCGGAAGCTCAAAGAAATAAAGAAATAGAAGATTCGATTGGAGCATCTGATATCGATGAAGAAAAAATTCCAGAAAGACTTCCATACATTGTAGTCATCATTGATGAGTTAGCCGATTTAATGCAGACTGCCCCTGCTGATGTAGAACAAGCAATTGCAAGGATAGCGCAAAAGGCAAGAGCTGCAGGAATACATCTTATAATCGCCACACAAACGCCTAGGGCAGATGTTGTTACTGGTATCATCAAAGCAAACATTCCCTCAAGGGTAGCGTTCCAAGTTTCATCGTCATTAGATAGCAGGGTAATTCTCGATAATAAGGGTGCGGAAAAATTGGTTGGCAAAGGCGATATGCTTTATTTGCCTCCAGGAAGTGCACAATTAAGCAGAGCCCAAGGGGCATTAATTACGGACGAGGAATGCGTTTCAGTTGTTGAATTTTGTTCCAATCAAGCAAGCCCAATATTTGCTCAGGAAATTGAGGAAAAACTTAGCGGTAATTCTGATGAAAACGAGGAGGTATCAGATGAAGACGAGGAAATAATCGAAAAATGTTTAGAAGTCATTCAAGTTGAGAGACGTGCATCGACCTCATTGCTCCAACGAAGACTACGCTTAGGCTATACCCGCGCGGCCAGAATGATGGATATTCTGGAAATGCGTGGAATTATAGGCCCAGGAGAAGGTGCCAAACCAAGAGAGATTTTAGTCGATTTGGCAAATTAGATCGTTTATACTGGTCCTCACGGAGTTATTTACCCCCTCCCACATTAAGTGGATTAATGGCTCCGATTAAGGAACCATGGATAATACAATCGGCAGAAAGCTGAGTGAAGCTCGCAAAAGCCTTGAACTTAGTATCGAGGAAATGTCGATTATTACAAGAATACCTTCGGAGGCTATAGAGAATCTGGAGACAAGCAATTTTTCAAGTTTTCCAAATTCTATATACGCTGAGAGTTTCCTTAAGCTTTATTGCAAGCACCTTCAAATTGATCCAAAAATGTTCATCAATGAGATGAAAGCATTTTTTAATGAAAATGATCATGAGGCTGCCTATTTGCATGGTGCTGCAGCAAATCGTGAATTAATTAATCTGGAAAATGTTGATGCAAAAAATGCATCACCTATAACACTTGCAGCAGCAGTCACCATTTTAATTATAGGGGCTCCTTTAATAATTGTTTTAAATAATTATAAATCTGAAAGAAACGAAATTATTTCACCAGAACTCTACGCTCCTAAAGCAAAGGAGATGAGCGAAATAAAATCGGTTGCGGAACATAATTTATTGGATCCAAATTCCGAGATCAAAACTGAAACTAATTCGTCCGAAGAGAATATTTTGGAAAAGGCGGAAGATCAAAATACCATAGAACCTGCTCCCAAGGCTATACCCATCGAAGAGGACCCTAAAACGGAGCAACCTGTTGCTTTATCTACATTTGAATAATTGTTCGAAGTAATTTTTCAACTCATGGGTAAAATTACCAACTACTTAAGAGACATTTTTTTTGTTTTTTTATTGTTAGTTTGCCAAGCTCAGAGTGAAGAGAGTGGCACTCCCAAAGACATTGCATTAATGGCAAAAAAAATTAGGCCATCAATAGTTGTCATTACACAAGAAGGCCGAGAGGGAAAGGTAGTTGGAACGGGAACTGGGTTTGTAATCAGTGAAGATGGATTAATCGCCACATGCTCTCATGTTATTGGTGAATCAAGATTAATTAAAGTTCGATTTGATAATGGAAATGAATACAAAGTTGAAAAAATTTTTGCATCCGATCGTAAATTAGATTTAGCAATTCTTAAAATTAACGAAGCAGGTCTAAGGCCGTTGCAACTTGAAACTGAGAAGAGTTCAGAGCAAGGCATGGAAGTAATAGCGATGGGTAATCCACAGGGTCTTGAATTTAGCATCGTAAGAGGAATCATCTCTGGCATTAGAGAGATTGAAAATCAATCACTCATCCAAATTGCTATTCCAATAGAACCTGGAAATAGTGGCGGACCACTAATGAATGATAAGGGAAAAGTTTGTGGAATCATCAACATGAAATCAGCCATAACTGAGAACCTTGGCTTTGCTATTCCAGTAAATAATTTAATCAAAATAAAAGATACACCAAACCCTGTTACAATGGATAATTGGTTAACGATTGGAAAACTTAATCCTGCAGTGTGGCAGATTAAATTGGGAGCTGATTGGCGCCAAAGGGCTGGAAGAATAAGCGTAAAGGAAAGAGGTGCTGGTTTTGGGGGGCGATCAATTTGTATATATCAAAAACAAACACCAGAAGTTCCATATGAAATTAAAGTCGATGTTAAACTGAGTGACGAAAGTGGAGCAGCAGGTTTAATTTTCGAGTCGGATGAGAACGACCATCATTATGGTTTTTATCCTAGCGGTGGCAAACTTAGGTTAACTCGGTTTGAAGGACCAGATGTCTTATCATGGTCAATTCTCAATGAAACTGAATCAGAAAACTATGACAGTGGAGAATGGAACACCATAAGAGTGAGAGTTGAAGAAGAGTCAATATTAACTTTTTTAAATGGAAAAAAACTATTTGAGATCAAAGACAAAAAATTAAGAAATGGAAAAGTAGGCTTTGCGAAATTTAGAGACACTGAGGCAATATTTAAAAATTTTAAATTAGGAAAAAACCTTGCACCTAGGGAGCCATCTATTGAAATCATCCAAGAAATCAATAGTGGCATTAGCCAGATATTGGAAAATAAAAATGATTCTACAGCCATTAAAAATCTTCAAAAAGAACTCCCAACTAGCCAAAGGCTGATAAAGAAAAAAATAAAAGATCTCGAAAATTCAATTAATTCCCTAAAACTATTAAATGAGAAATTTCACCGAGAGGACATAACGAAAAAAATTCTACAGGAGTTACAGAAAGATCCTGAGTGTGATCTTGCCCTGTGTGCTCTACTCCTTGCAAAATATGATAATCCTGAAATTGATATTGACTCTTATCACAATGAAATCGTGAGAATGGGTGATGATCTTCTCACCAAAGTCGAGGAGAACACTGATATACAAACCAAAATATCATTGATAAGTAAGTATCTATTTGAAGACAACGGTTATCATGGAAGTCGAACTGATTACTACAATCAATCCAACAGCTATATCAATGAAGTTCTCGATGACAGAGAGGGTATTCCTATAACTCTTTCCATTATTTACATTGAACTTGCAAAGCGTTTAGGAATAGAAGTAAAAGGGCTTGGATTGCCAGGTCACTTTGTCGTTTTTTACAACAAAAATGATGAACGACAGATGATTGATCCTTTTGAAAACGGCAAAATTCTCACCAAAGCTGATGCTGATGCCATTGTTAAAGATTACGATAGAACTAAAACTTCTGAGGATTATGAGGCCGCCGATAATAAATCAATTATTCAGAGAATGCTGTATAATTTAAAAGGTATCTCAATTGATAATAAACAATATAAAGATGCCATCAATTACGTTGATCTCCTCATTTCAATCGATCCAAATGATGCTCAAGAAAGACTAAGCAGATCGATACTTTTCATTCAATTGAATCAAAATGAAGATGCAAAAGTAGATTTAGAATGGCTTTTGAAAATGAAGCCTGATGGTATTCGTATCGAAAGAATTGAAGAACTCTATAAAAGGCTTAATTAGATTATTAATCTTCAAAAGCTTGATTTTGACATAAAAGGGAAGTGGCTATTTTGCACTATAGAATAACCACTTCCCCAAAACCCGAAGAATAACCGCTACTTTAATCTAACGGGCATTAGATTTAGCTTGATTATTTTTTCCTATTTCCCATTAGGAAGATATGAATCAAACGATACTCATATTAATACAACATCCTAGTACAGCTACCGCTACAATGCTAAATCTTGATACTGTTTTGACTGAAATTTGATTAGCAACAGCAAATCAACTCATCTTTTAAGTCTTCTTACTGTGACAGTATCACCTAACTGCAATTTACGTTCAGGACTAACGTAAATACTCACATGGGTGACGCTATCAGATTTTGAAACCGACTCACCACATTCTAGAGTGACTTCATGAAAATCACCTCGGAAGTTATTTGCAATAACTCTCCCAACAATATGCACATCACCCGTTGGATCTTTAGTGATTTCTAAATCCGCAGGCCTGACTAAAATATCAGTGGATTCATTAGGCGCGCCCTCCCCTTTAAATAACTGGCATGGAATACGGTTAACTTTACCAAAGAGACTGGCAGTATATTCACTAGTCGAGTGAAAATAAACCCTCTCTGGACTTCCCACTTGTTCTAACCTTCCATCTTTTAGGACTGCTAAAGTATCGGCAACAGATAATGCATCGCGAGTATCATGAGTTACAATTAAAGCCGAGACTCCACTTTCTTTAACTACGGATCTAAGCTCATCACGCAAAGAATCTTTTCTGACTGGATCAAGATTACTAAACGGCTCATCCAACAATATAAAATTAGGTTCAGGTGCAAGAGCCCTTGCCAAAGCTACTCTTTGTTGCTGCCCCCCAGAGAGTTCATGTGGAAATCTATGTTCTAGGTTCTCAAGACCTGTTAAAGAAATAATTTCTTTTAGCCGTTCTACCCTATCACTTTTTTGATGTATTTTATGCAACCCATAAAGAATATTATTCTTAACACTTAGATGTGGAAAAAGCGCGTAATCTTGAAAAACAAATCCAATATTTCTGTCTTCTGGCAATAAGGTTTTTGTTTGAGAGCTCCAAGCAATTTCACCATCAATCTCAACTAAACCACTGTCGGGGTTTTCAAGGCCAGCAATTATTCTTAGAAGGGTTGTTTTGCCGCTACCGCTTTCACCAACAAGAGCCATGATATCACCATCGGATAAAGAAATAGAAACTTTATCAAGTGCAGGGTTTTCTGCTCTTGGAAATATCTTAGTAATATCTTGTACTCGAAGAGATTTCGACATCTGGTTATTCTTTAACTATTCGTTTAAGAATCAAAAGATGTAAAGCTAAGACAGCCAATGCTCCCGTAATGACGAGAACTAAGGCAGGAAAAGAGCCGTCAACTATTCTCTCTTCTTTTTGGATTAAACCGTATGAAGTTGTTGCGAGTGTCTCAATATTCGGAGGCCTTAAAACAAGAGTTAAAGGCAACTCTTTTAAAATATCGACAAATAAAACAATCATAGCACCAAGCAAAGGAAACCTTAGAAGTGGCAAGTGAACCTTAAAGAAACTCCCCCAACTAGATCTTCCAAGCATAGAAGAAGCTTCATCCATATTCATATTTATTCTTGTCATTCCGGCCTCAATAGGGGCAAGAGCCGGAGTCATAAATCTGACAAAATAGGCAATAATCAATCCTGCAGGAGTCAGAGTAAACATGAACGATGTCAAAGTAGTGAACCCTAGATATTTACCCATACCTGAAAAATAAATCAGGATAGAAATGGCAACGACCGCACCCGGAACAGCGTAGCCCAACATACACAACTTGGATAAAGTTTTCATGAAAAGGGAGGGAAATAACCTTGAGGCATAAGACACAACAAGTGCCGCAACAACAATTCCTAGACATCCAATTAAAGAAACAAGAAAGCTATCAACTAGAGGGCCTTGAATAATATTAATTAAATTACTTTTACCCCATCCCCTAAATGTATTGATGGTTAGATTAGCAATTGGAAGTACAAATGAAAATAGAAACAATAAACCACAACATGAAAATGCGACGAACGAACCAAACTTCGTTCGCGTTTTAATGGATAAATTTTTTTTCGAGGATCTATGCGCATGAAATTTAGCTCGCCCTCTTAATAATCTTTCTAAAATAATAATCAACAGAACGAAAACCATGGCAATCGCGGCCAATCTTATTGCTGAATCTTTATCTCCAAGATCTGTCCAACTGACAAAAATACCAGTAGTAAGGGTTTCAATGCCATAGAACGTCATTGCTCCGTACTCGTTCATCACTTCGAGTAAAGCCAATAGAAGACCACCAACAATCGCAGGTCGAGCCAACGGTAAACCCACACTGAACATACTTCGAAAAAGCCCACGGCCTAAGAGCCTTGAATTTTCAATATACGCTCCAGAAATTTCTGAAAAACCTACCCTAGCTGCAACATATACATATGGATAAAGAGCAAATGAAAGGATTATAATAGCCAAACCGTGATTAAATATTTCAGTTGACTGAGACATAACTGAAGCTCCCCATCTCTCTTTGATCAAAAGCATTAATGGGTCTCTAATATCATATTTTACATCAGAGTATGCAAAGGCCATAACATAGGTTGGAATTGCCATTGGCATCATCAACGCGAGAGAGAAAAATCTTTTATATGGAAAGTCCCACACGGTAATTATCCAAGCTGAACCAACTCCCAAAAAAAGGACAGTCACCCCAACCCCGATAATCATAATTACAGTTCCTGAAATATATTCTAATAATAAATACTGAGATATCATCTGCCAGCCTTCTCCAGGTCTTTCAAGAAAAGAGGAGAGGATAACAGTGAGTGGAGAGAACAAAACGATTGCTATCGTAGCAGCAGCAAACCACCACCAGGAGGATGACAAACGTCGAGAATTTATAACTTTTAAACTTTCAGGCATACCCCAAAAAACATTGATGGCCTAATGCATGAAACCGAGCCGAACCAAAAGAATAAATCTTTGAAAAAAATAACTATTTCCAATTCGACAAGGCAAATATTTTAACAGCTTCAGAATTTAATTTACCGAGTTCTGATAGTGATAAAGGATCAGCTTTAAATTTTCCCCAAGACTGTAACAGTTCTGAATTTGTGGAATTAATCTCCAACGGAAACTCATAGGTTGCATTGGGAAATTGCTCTTGAGCTTCAGGACCTGTTAAAAATTCCAGGAGCTTGACAGCATTGGCCTTATTCTTTGACCATTTTACAATTCCACCTCCACTGATATTAATATGCGCTCCTCTGCCTTTTTGATTAGGAAAAAAGACCCCAACTTTTTTAGCCACTTCTTGGTCTTTGGGATTAGATGAATTCACTAGCAAGCCAACATAATAAGTATTCGCAATGGCGACATCACCAATACCAGCAGCCACCGCTCTCATTTGGTCACGATCACTTCCCTCAGGAGGTCTAGCCATATTTTTCCGGACAGCAGCAGCCCACTTCATCGCACTTTGCTTACCGTTGTTGGCAATGATTGATGCAAGTAATGATTGATTATAGATGTTTGAAGATGACCGAGCTAAAAGTTTTCCTTTCCATTTAGGATCAGCTAAGTCTTCGTAAGTACTCAATCGAGAGGGATTGATACGTTCCTTTGAATAGATTAAAACGCGAGAACGAACAGTAAAACCATACCAGTGGCCGTCTTTGTCTCTCATATGTTTGGGCACTTGTTTATTGAGTGACGGACTTGAAGCAGTTTGCAGCAAACCAGCATCTTGAGCTCTAACTAGACGGCCTGCATCTGCAGTAATCAGTATATCTGCCGGTGACTGCTTACCTTCAGCCTTAATTCTCTCTATAAGGGCATCAGCTGATGCCTTCACAATATTTACTTTAATACCGGTATTTTTTGTAAACTCTTTGAAGAGTTTATCATCTGACTCGTAATGACGATGCGAATATACATTCACTTCCTCAGCACTCACAGGCAGGAGTGTAAATACAAAAGCACTAAGAAAGGTTTTAATTATTATTAATTTGAGGTGATTGGATAACTGTTTCATTTATTGAGAATAATTCTCAATAAATGAAACCCATTAAAAAATCAAAATATTTTTTTTGAAGAATTTGATTAACTTTCCCAAAATACACCAAAATTCAGACGTTTTTTGATGATTTAATTAAATATCCATATTAATTATCAAACATAAATCAATGGAGATTTTCCTAGTAATTGATGGCCAAAAGACCGGACCAATGACCATTTACGAAGTAAGAGACTTACTTCGTAAAGATAAAATTGATACCAATACACTAGCATGGGTTAAAGGAATGCAGAAATGGCAATCACTGAGAGATTGCCCTCCGTTCAAAGACAGCATCGATATAGAGATAGCCACCGCTGAGCGTGATTCCATTATTATAAGCCAAGAAGATAGAGAATCTCTCATAGCACCA
>MDSZ01194998.1_pt1 | contig 13468 bp, 13 predicted proteins | sample 811201 | NCBI WGS metagenome assembly MDSZ01 (sample SAMN05326647, study PRJNA326480) | marine metagenome | isolation source: seawater | place: Indian Ocean: North | collected 2010
TCATTCCATTCTTTAATGTAAAAGTTTTAGGTTTACCTAGACTAATTACTGGTGCAGGACCAGATTTTGGAGGTTTAGATCTATCTATTTGACCATAGGAAATAAAAGAAAAAATTAAGAATAGAATTAAAATTAAATTTTGAATTTTCATAATATTTATTTTATTGTCCCTCATCTTTTTTTGGTAAATAATCAATAATAGCTCTCTGATTTTTTTTCAAATATTTTCTAGCCACGTCTCTAATTTCCTCTTTAGTAATTGATTTGTAAATATCAATCTGATCATTAATTAAATTTGTATTTCCGTAAAGCATGTAATATCTAGCCAATGAATTTGCTACACCTGCCATAGAGGCATTTGAACTAACAAAGTTATTTTCAAAAATGTTCTGAAGTTTACTATATTCTCTATCTGAGATAAGTTCATTTTGTAATTTAACAACTTCCTCTTCAATATTAACAAGTAAATCATCTAAGGAATTTTCACCTAAAGGAAGTGACAAAATTACGTATCCACCATAATCTTCCAAACCTAAATTAACTGCTTGAACTTGCAATGAAATCTTTTTTTCATCTACCATTTTTTTATAAAGTCTAGAACTTTTACCATCACTAAGTATTGTCGATATCATATCTAAAACATAAGCATCTCTACTTTTCATTGAAGGAGTTCTATAACAAACCAATACCATAGGAATTTGAATATTAGCATCAAAAAATTCTTTTCTAGTTTCTTCAACTATAGGATCCTCCTTAATGTTTACTCTTGGAACATCATTACCTCTTGGTATTGGTCCAAAATAATCCTCAACCATTTTTTTCGTTTCTTCAATTTCAAAATTTCCAGCTACAACCAATACAGCATTGTTAGGTACATAAAATTTCTTATTGAATTCTTGGAATTCTTCTAATGTAGCAGCATCTAAATGATCCATAGAACCTATAGTAGTCCATCTATAAGGATGTTTTTTAAATAAACTCTGAAGTATTTGCTCAAATAAATGACCATATGGGCTATTATCAACTCTTAATCTTTTTTCCTCTTTAACTACCTCATTTTGAGTTTCCACTCCTATTTGATCAATAACTGGATGCATCAATCTTTCTGACTCCAACCATAAACCCAATTCAAGTTTATTTGAAGGAAAAAACTCATAATAATATGTTCTATCATTACTGGTATTAGCATTTAATGAACCTCCATTTCGCTCAACAATTTTCATAAATTCTCCTTTGGGAATATTTTTAGTTCCCTCAAACAAAAGGTGTTCAAAAAAATGAGCAAAACCTGTTCTTTCCGGATCTTCATCTTTAGCTCCAACATGATACATAACTGACGTTACAACTAATGGTACACTTGCATCTCTATGAAGAATTACATGCATTCCATTATCCAAATTATATTCGATAAAATCAATTTTTTGAGAAAACAATAAATTAGGAAAAATTATTAAAAGGATAGTAATAAATAAGTTTTTCATGGCAAATGTTTAAAAAGGATTACAAGGATAAAAAAAATATATATAAAATCCATCCTATATTCAATATAGTTTATCAATAATCAATTATATAAATAAGAAATAAAGCAATGTAAATAATAAGATAAAATCTATAGAGATTCCTTTGTTTTAAATAATTTTTGTTATCTGGATATATATTAAAAAAAAGTCCTTTTAACTCTTTAATAAAAACCGGCTTGATATTAATTTTCCAATCGTCCGTTTGATAAACTATTTTTCTGAAATTACTTCTAAAGTATGTGCTAGGAATACCCCATAAAAATAATAAAACAAAAAAATAATTCTCAATTAGAAAGTCCATATCAACACAATATATAAAATCATTTTTTATTTTAGCAAAATAATAATGAACTCATTAAATAAAAAAATATTATTTCTTTTATGCATTTTGTTTTTACTAAAAAGTTGTAAAGAAAAACAAAGAGCTTGTTGGGATATCATGCTATGTGTTGAAGATGCGAGGACTGCTGTAAGAAAATCAGGAAATGTATTACCTGCAGATGGCATTATTCATTTAAAAGAAAGAATCTTTTTTTTAAGTTACTTTGACAGAAAAACTATAAAAATAATTGATAAATATGTTGAAGTAAATTGTAATTGTGATGTTATATATTTTGGAGATAAAGACCCATCAGTTAAAAACAAAATAGAATTTCCAAATTTCAAATAAATTTATTTTTTATAACCTGGACCTTTTATAAATCTACCTGGTAAAGCTCCTGTATGCTCACCATCTTTAAGTACTTGTGTTCCATTTACAAAAACATGAATCACACCAGTACTAAACTGATGAGAATTTGAAAAAGTTGAAAAGTCTTTTATTTTATCTTTATCAAAAATTACAATATCTGCATAATATCCTTTTTTTAATAAACCTCTATTTTTAATTTTTAAAGTCTTTGCAGGATTAGAAGTTAATTTTTTTATAGCTTCTTCTAAAGAAATAACTTTTTCATCTCTTACATATTTTCCAAGTAATCTAGCAAAATTTCCATAGGCTCTTGGATGTGTATTAGATTCTAGAAATTTTCCTTCAGGTGTCATCGAACCAGCATCTGAGCCAAACCTCATCCAAGGCAAAGCAATTTTTTTCTTTATATTTTCCTCTGACATAATGAAATAAACTGTTCCCACTCTACTTCCATCTTCAATTACTAAATCAATCATTGTTTCGGCAGGATCTTTTTTCAAAATTTTAGAAACCTCGTCTAATGTTTTGCCAGTTAAATATCTTAAATCAGGGTTTGCAAATCCAATGAGAATTAAATTTTTTGGTGAACCTGCCTGTAAATATAAATTTTCCCACTCATCAGTTGGAGTATTTATCTCCTTAACTACTTTCTTTCTAATTTCAGGATCTTGCAATCTTTTTTTCCATTCAGAATATCCACCTTCCTGAACCCATGGAGGCATAGATGCATCTAAACCAGTAGCGCCAGCAGTATAGGTATACATATCAGCTGTTATATTTAACCCAGCTGCTCTAGCAGAATCTATTTTTTTAATTACCAAATCTAATTTGTAGTGATTTTCTTTTCCTCCTGCTTTTAAATGATAAATCTCAGAATCTATATTTGCTTCGGATGCAATTTTTAAAAACTCATCTACACTTTCTAAAAATCTATTTCCTTCACTTCTAAGATGGGAAGTATATATTCCACCATACTCCGAAGCTACTTTACATATTTCAATTAATTCATCAGTGGAAGCATAAAATGCTGGTGCATAAATTAAGGAGGAACCTATACCCATAGCTCCTTCTTCCATTGCTTGCCTTACTAACAACTTCATAGAATCCAATTCCTGTTTTGTAGGAGGACGATCTTCATATCCAATTTGATGAACCCTTAAAGTTGTAGCTCCAACAAACGAAGCAACATTAGGTGATACACCTTTATTTTCTAAAAACTGCAAGTAATCACCAAGCGTAATCCAATCCAAATCATAATCTACTTCACCAATACCTAAACCATTAGCTGTTCGATCCTTCTGCATTTCGGAATTTAGGGGACCCATTGATACACCTTCACCAAAAACTTCCAGTGTAACACCTTGTCGTATATCTCCTTGAGATCTTCCGTCAATTATAAGATCATCAACTGCCCAACTTAGCATATTGATAAATCCTGGAGATACTACTTTGCCATCAGCAAAAATTATTTTTTTTGATTTTAAACCACCCGCATCTCCCATAAACTCAATTTTATCATTTATTATACCTAAATCACCTTTATAAGGTACTCCTCCTGATCCATCATATATGAAACCGTTTTTAATAATTAAATCAAATAAAATTGAATCTTTTTGACTTATTGAATAACCTAAAGAAATAGCAGAAACTATTTTTGGATATAAAATGAAAAATAAAATGAATATAAAAAATGACTTTGAATAATTTTTGAACATTAATATTTAAATTAAGATTAACAATTAAACTTATTAAAATTATTTTCGTTTACATAATTTATGTTTGGATTATTTAAAAAGAAAAGTAGAAAAGAGAAGTTATTAGATAAATACAATAAACTTCTTAAAGAATCATTTAAATTATCAACTATCAGCAGAAAAGAGAGTGATGAAAAAATGTTCGAAGCTAATGAAGTTCTAAAAGAAATTGAATCATTAAAAGACGAATGATTTTTCATCCTAACTTAAGCCCTAAAGAGATAATAAGTATGGGTTCATTTGGAGGAATTTATTTTAATTCATCCAATAATATTAAAATAGATTATAGAGAATTTCCCTCCGACTGGTTTAAAGATGTTCCAGAAAGCTTTTATTTATCTGATAAATACAATAAAAATGTTAATTTTTTTAAGATAAAATCAGGTCAAGATCAACATGAATGGGAAAATAAAGGGTGGATTCATCCTCAGGATCCAAGAGGATGGTTTCAATGGTATTGTAGGTATTATCTTGGCAGAAGGACTGAAGACGATGAAAGACAAATAAAAAGATGGAACAATTTTTGTGGCAAAAAAGGAAGATGGAGAAATTATATTTATAGAAAAATTTTTGATAAGAATACAACAGTTGACGATCATAGTTTCTCGAAAGCCGTTAGACAATCTTTACTTCATTGGGGATATTCCGTTAATCAGGCTGACTATGATATTTGGAAAATTCAAAATGGATATTAAAAGCTATATCTCAATTGTAGATAAATTCCATTCATAATACTTTTAAAATTCCCATTGACATCAGCATAAAATAATTGACCTATAAAATTTAAATCAAAATCAGAATTAATATCATAAGAAATATTAGGTGAAATATATAAAAAATTAATACCCTGTCCGTAAAGAAATGTCAAAGAAGAATTAATTGCTGGTGATATAGGTTTTGATGTCTGAATCATATATGAATTTTTAGAAGGCATTAAGTTTTTTGGAGATAAAACATTTTCATTTATAGCGCTTAAGTTAAAAATATTAGAATTAGATACACCCTTAGAATTAAATAAATACGATCCTAAAATGTAAATTCCATTTTTAAAAGAATAGTCAAAAGATGTAGATAAACTAAATGAGTTCTCATCAGGAATCGGATTCTTTGTTACAAAATAACTAACTTCACCTTTAAATCCAGCATTGCGAATATTACCTGCCCATCCTCCACCCAATGCAAAATCTTGATCATAATAATTAGCACCAAAAAATTGAAAATCATAGCCTATCTTATTTATCTTATAAAGTGCAGCAATTACTCCTAAGTTGTTTAGGTTAGGTTTATATACAAATTCTAAGCTTGAAAGATTATCACCGTTATAAATAAATCTTATCACATCAGAACCTGGCCTCTCTATATAATCAAAGTCTATAAAATTATATGCATTAAATAGGTCATTAGAATTCCAAATTGTATTAATTCCCCAATTTACTCTTTGCCTTCCAATGCTAATTTCTATTTTATTTTTTTGATACTTAAACCACATCCTGTCAATCATAGAATGGAGTTTAAATTTTGGTTTATCAACAAAAAAATTTGATAAATCAATTATGCCGGTATCATTTGAAATATTTATATTATCACCGTAAATGATCCTATTTCTTAACTCAAAACCTATAGAAAAATGTTCTTTGAAATAACCTTTTAAATTTATTCTATTATGAATTAAGTGATTTATTTCAGAATTATTATCAAAATCTAAATATGATGGTAAATACTTAATGTATCCTTTAATAGTAAATTCTGATTTTTTTTCTTGAGCGTTTATCTGAAAGCAAAAAAGAAAAAATATTAAAAAACTATTTTTTATTATCATTAACAATTTTTCCATCTTCCAAAGTTACAACTCTTCTAGCTCTATCAATTACTCTTTGATCGTGAGTAGAGAAAATAAAAGTAATATTCTCAGCTTCATTTAATTGACTCATGATATCTAATAAATTAGAAGTAGATTTTGAATCTAAATTAGCAGTTGGTTCATCTGCTAATAAAAATTTAGGTTTAGATGCCAAGGCTCTTGCTACAGCAACTCTTTGTTGTTGACCGCCGGATAATTGAGATGGTCTTCTATTTCTCATTTCATATAATCCAACTTGATTTAATAATTCATTTGTTCTTGAAATTCTATTATTTTCATCAACGCCCTGCAATAGCATTATCATCTCAATGTTTTCTTTAGCTGATAAAACAGGGATCAAATTGTAGGCTTGAAAGACAAAGCCAATATTATTTAACCTATAATTAATTATTTTACTTCCAGACAATTTAGTTATATTTTCACCAGAAATAATAACCTCACCTGAAGTAGGCTGATCAAGACCTCCTACACAATTTAAAAAAGTTGTCTTACCAGATCCAGATGGACCTACTACTGAAGTAAACTCTCCCTCTTCAAAAAAAGCACTTATATTATTGACAGCCTTTACTTCAAATTTTCCAGGATTATAAATTTTAGATAAGTTTTTTGTCTCAATCATAATTAACAAATTTAAATAGTTTTCGTTGCTTCCACAGGGTTAATTTTCAATGCTCTTACTGATGGAAATATTGAAGATATAATTGATATTACAAAAACCATAATGGCAACTATAAAATATTCTTGATTTGGAACTTTAAAATAAAGCCTTGTGCCTACTCCAAAATTTTCAAGCCCTGCTTCAACAATACTTAAATCAATTCCTACTACAGAATAATATTCTACTATTGAATATGAAAGAATTAAGCCGATAGGAAGTGCTACTATAGACAAAAACATTGTTTCAAAAGATATCATTAAAAAAATTTTAAATCTACTCATACCAATAGACATTAGCATGCCTATCTCTTTCCTCCTTTCAAGTATTGCCATTAACATTGTGTTAACTATACCAAATGAAAGACCTGATAGAATAATCATCATAAATATATATAATACAGCCGCAAGCATTTCATTAGCATATGCAAGGTCTTTAGATATATCGTCCCACCCCTCAATCAAATTGTTAGAATTTTTAGATATCAAATCATTCTTTACTTGATTCCTTAATTCAATGTCTGTTAAAAGAATGGGGATCTCATGATAACCTGAAAAATTGGGTAGATTTTTTGTAATACTAACATTTTTAACAAATACATTGGCTTCATCATATCTTGAATTACCAGATCTAAATATTCCCTCAACTCTATAAAGAAGAGATGTTAGTTCATAATTCTCATCTTGGAAAGTAATAACTACTTTTGATTTCAATTTTAAATTTAATCTCTCTGCTAATTTTTTTCCTACAAGAATTGTATTTTCCTTTTCTGATTTAAAGTACTCTCCTTCAATTACCTTTTCATACGTATTTGTAACTTTTACTTCTTCAATAGGATCGACTCCCTTAACTTGAATCCCATAAGATCCATTTGAATTAGAAAGCATTCCATTTAATATTATTCTCTTTGAATAAGATACAACTCTACTATCATTATTTATAGCGTTCTCTATACCCTCAAGATTATCAATAGTGTGTTTTATATTGTACTCTTCTGAGAAAGATTTATTATGGATTTGGATGTGTGACAAGTAAGTTTCAACAGCGTTATTCATTCTCTCCTCATTCAAACCATAGGACATAGCAATAATTATGATCCCACCAAGTAAACCAAATACAACAGATATGATAACAACAAAACTTCTTAATTTATTTCTCCAAACATTCCTCCATGATATCTTAATAAGGGTTAGAATATTCATATTTTCATAGATTTTACAGGATTTAACTTAGATATTTTTATTGCAGGATAAATAGATATAAGCAACGAGGAGATAAAAATAACTAGAGCATGCGTTAAAGGAATATCCCATTCGATTGACATAGGAGCTATAGGTGAAAACCCCATTTCTTCCATCATCTGATCAGCTCCTTCTCCCATTAAAGTAGCCATATCAATTGGATTTAAGTTATAATAATAAGTTATAGGATAAGTAATTAATATTGCGATAAAAACACCAATCATAGACAAGATAATAGTCTCAATTAAGATAATTCCAAATAGTCTTATTCTGCTCATTCCTATTGAAATTAATACTCCAAACTCATACTTTCTCTCTTCAGTCATCATTAAGACAGTACCAAACATTCCAAAGACAACAATTATATAAAGAATAAAAGCCATAATTACTCCTCCCGCGCTATCAGCAGTAATTGTTTGTTCAATCTCAGGAAGTGTTTCTTTCCAAGTCATAATTTCATAATCTTTTGATAGTACTTGAGCAAGGTCATTTGCTATTTTTTCTTCATCATAATACTGTTTTTTGTCAACTATAATGTGAGTTGATATTTCATCAGAAGAAACATAATTTCTCGCTGTCTCAATATTCATAAATACCCCAAGTTTATTTAGATCTGGGTTTTTTAGATCTATTACTCCTTTCACAGGATATTTTCCAGCTGCCATCATTCCTCTATATCCTTGGCCATATAGAATAAGTGTATCATTTTCTTTTATATCAAAATACTCTGCAATACCTTTTCCTATAATAATTTCATTTTTTTTAATTTTAAATGTTCCCGAAATCATTTTTTTATTCCAGTCTGTTATTTTCTGTTCATCAGATATGTTAATTCCATTTATTACTCCACCTTTGGTCTTATTACCCATTGAGATCAATGAAAAAGTCTGAAGTCTTTGCACAATATTATCAACACCTTCAACAGATTTTATATCATTTATTAGGTTTTGGTCAACTTCCATAGAGTTATCTAAATTCTGATTATCCCAGAAACCATCCGCATGAACCTCTACATAGCCTGCATACGATTCGACTACAGTCTCAATTAACTTATCATAAAAACCAAATTGAAGCGCTCTCATTAATATGATAAGAAACAATGCTGCAAATATTGAAGTAATGGTTATTAAGCTTCTCTTTTTATTTCTATAAATATTTCTCCAAGCTATTTTTAATATCATCGTAAGTTTTTCATATAGTTTGGCATAAAAAATCTTTCATTTATATCAATATCAAACTTCCATACCAACCTTTCAACAATTGTTTTGTTTCCTTCTTTTTCTATGGGTAAAAATTCAATAACTGAAGGTAATTTTTTTCCTCCAAAGTTTTTAATTGTTTTAGAATTCATCACATTAACCATATCATCGTATTCATCAAAAAATTGAGTTTTTAATTGCATATAATCATTCTTATCTATCCACATTATTAACTTTCCCCAGACTACAGGAGCATCTTCTTTAGGAATCAATTGAATTATCCAACAATCTAAGTCATCAATAGTTTCTTCACCTATAATTGTATTTGTATAATCATCAGTAATTGACGATCTCTGAACAAGATCATCATTTGTAAAATCAGTGCCCATCCAATTTTGCATCATCATAGAAGGAGGAAGTTTTATGGTTCTTTCTATTGATGGAACATAATTCCAAACTTCATTTTCTCTTTTTAAAAATACTGTTCCTTTTTCCTTTGCTGGTGTAATAATTACTGAAGTAAAATAATCTTCCCCTACTGACCAACCTTTCATCGTCATCTCTTTTTTCCATTTTGGTCTTACAACAGTAATAATCATTTCAGTGTAAGATGACTTAACTCCTCTAATTTTTTCCTCAGATTTTTTTAAAATATTATTAGCATCTTGAGAGTATGTATAAAAACTTAAGAAGAATAGAAAAACAATTATTAATTTTTTCATATTATAATTACGAATTTAAAAAATAAATGATATATAATTTAAAATATAAATTTGTTTGAATGAAAATATTTAAACTCTTTACAATTCTATTAATGTCCATCTTCTACGTTCGTATAGGCGTGCAACATTTTTTAGATCCAGAATATTTTTTAAATATAATGCCTCCATTCTTACCTTATCACATTGAGCTAGTCTACATAAGTGGATTTTTTGAAATATTATTAGGTCTTCTATTGATCTTTCCAAAATATAGATTTTATGCATCATGGGGAGTTATACTACTTCTAATAGCTGTTTTTCCTGCAAACATTTATCTTGCTCAGAGTGAAATTGCTCAACAAGGATTAGGTGTAAGTAAACAAGTTGCAATATGGAGACTCCCATTTCAAGCACTATTTATTGGTCTAGCTTATTGGCATTCAAAAAGATAAATCTAATTTTTTTTTCTATATAAAGATTTCCAGGAATTAGATTTTAAACTATCACTCCAATATTTTATTAGCCGAAGCAATAATGATCTATGAAAACTAGAAAATGGAAATAAAAATATCAATCCAAAAGTTGTAACAAAAATTAGAAGAAAGTGACTTAGTTTTTTTTCAATTCCTTTAACATGCTTATCAATAAAAATATGTTTGGAACAAATCAATTCTGATTTTGTGATTAATTTAATTTTTTTATTTTTTCTTGAAGAACCACCGTGCATATGATAATAATCCCAATCATAAATTACACAAGGAAACATACCTTTTTCATAAGCTCTTTTACAAATATCCATATCCTCAGCATACATCCAAAAATCCTCATCCCACCCACCTATAGATTTAAAATCATTTTTCCTTATCAAAAGAAATGATCCCGAAACCCAACCTATCATGATCACCTTTTTACCATCAATTTTTTTTATCTCTCTATTACTTTTATTTAATAGAATATAAAATTGTCTAATAAAATTGGTTACTGTCCAAAAGTTAAAATAAAAACCATGAGAAAATGATTTATTTAAATAAGCATTTTTAGATCTTATTGAAATAATTTTTAATTCCTTATTCCTTTCACAAAAAGGAATTAACTTTTTAAAACAATCTTTTGGAACAATTGCGTCTGGATTTAAAAATAGTACCCAAGAAGACTTTGCATGTTTAGCTCCAATGTTACAAGCTGTAGAAAATCCAGAATTATAACTAAGTTTTATCCATTTAACTGATTTATACTGTGATTCAAATTCCTGTATTTTACCATCATTCGAGAAGTTATCAACTACAACAATATTTGGTGTTCCAGAATCTTGTTCAATGAGACTATCTAAACACTTGGACAAATAATTCCAAGACTTATAATTTACAATTATTACAGTAAGCTTTGAATCCATTTTTACAAAAAAATTAATTTGTAAATCTAATTTACTTTTATTTTATTTTTATTCTATATTTAAGAATCAACTAAAATTAACTTAAAATGAAAAATCAATTTATACTTTATATAGCTATTGGCATTTTATGTTCTATGTCATTGCATTCTCAAACAATAAATAAAGAAATTATAAAAGACATGAAATTTAGACATGTCGGTCCTATTGGAAACAGACTTACAACTGTTGCTGGAGTTCCAAATGATCCAATGACTTATTATGTAGGAGCTGCATCTGGAGGTGTATGGAAAACAACAGATGGTGGTTTAAATTGGAAACCAATTTTTGATAGTCAAGAAGTTCATTCTATTGGATCAATATCTGTTGCCCCATCCGATCCCATGACAATATATGTAGGAACCGGTGAAAGTTCAATTCGATCCAATGTGTCTATTGGTAATGGAGTGTATAAGTCTGAAGATGGTGGAGATACTTGGAAGCATATAGGATTAAAAAATTCAGGAAGAATTAGCAGAATTGTAGTTCATCCTAAAAATAGAAATTTAATTTATGTGGGAGCTCTAGGGCATGCGTATGCTCCACAAAGAGAAAGAGGGGTTTTTAAGAGTGATAATGGAGGACAAACGTGGAAACATGTTCTTTACATAGACAATAACACAGGAATTTCAGATATAGTAATGGATCCTGATAATTCTAGAATTTTATTTGCTGGAGCATGGCAGCTTGATCTTAAAACTTGGAGAAGAATAAGTGGTGGACCTGGAAGTGGTTTATTTAAATCTGTAGATGGTGGAGATACTTGGAAAAGACTTAAAGGAAATGGATTACCCAATAAAGATGTTGGTAAAATTGCTCTTGCAATGACTCCAGCTAGTCCTGATAGATTGTATGCATTAATTGAAACAGGTGACGGTGTCCCTTATATGGGAAAAGAAACAGAATCAGGTGAATTGTGGAGATCAGATGATAATGGAAAAACTTTTAAATTGATTAACTCGAATAGAAACCTTGGCGGAAGGCAAGCATACTACACTAGAACAGCTGCTTCTACAGATAATCCTAATGAAGTATATTTTATGAGTAATAGATTTTTTTCTAGTATAGATGGCGGAATTTCCTTAGAAAATAGACCTCAACTTTCCTCCCCGAACTGGGATCATCATGAGATGTGGATAGATCCATATAACGGGGATAGAATGGCTGTAGCTGGTGATGGGGGAATCTCAATCTCGCAAAACAGAGGGAAGTCATGGCATAGAACATTTTTACCCATAGCACAACTTTATCATGTAACAACGGATAACAATGTTCCATATAATGTATTAACTAATAGACAAGATGGTCCTTCAATGAAAGGGCCTAGTAGATCAAGAACAGGAAATTGGTTTGGTCCAGGAATGATTCAATCAGGAATGTGGAGAGAAATTGGTGGAGGAGAAAGTGGTTTTGCAACTGCAGATCCTAAAAATCCAGATATTATTTGGTCTAGTGCATCTGGATACGGTCCATTGGGTGGAATTGTTACTAGATATAATGAAAACACAAAACAATACAGACAACTGGAAGTGTGGCCTGAATTTACTGCTGGAAGTCATGCCTCTCTACTTAAGTACAGATTTCAATGGACATTTCCTGTATTAATTTCACCCCATGATAATAAAACAATTTATGTTACAAGTCAACATGTCCACAGAACAACAAATGATGGTCAAACATGGGAAGTTATTAGCCCTGATTTATCATTAAATGACAAAAACATGCAGGGATTTTCTGGTGGATTAACTGGTGATAACATCGCAGTTGAATATGCAAATGTTATTTATGCATTTGATGAATCTCCAGTACAAAAAGGTGTTTTATGGGCAGGCACAAATGATGGTCTTGTACACATCAGCCAAGACAATGGAAAAACTTGGAATAATGTAACAAAAAATATTCCTAATCTTCCAAAGTTAGGTGTTGTTAGAAATATTGATGCATCTAAATGGAGTGCTGGAAAAGCTTACTTAACCATAGAATTTCATCAGATTGGAAATTTTGAACCATATGTTTACAAAACCGAAAATTTTGGTAAATCATGGAAAAAAATAACTAATGGAATTAAACCTGGAAATCTAAGTTATACTAGATGTATTAAAGAAGATCCTGTAAAAGAAGGTCTTTTATATCTTGGCACAGAAAATGCATTGTATATTTCTAATGATGATGGAGAGAATTGGCAAAGTCTTATGTCTAACCTTCCCCATTCTCCTATGTACTGGATGGAAGTTCAAGAACATTTCAATGACCTTGTTGTTGGAACATATGGAAGAGGAATATGGATTTTAGATGATATATCTCCTTTACAACAACTTGATGAAACTATTGAAAAGAAAGCATCACATCTATTTGATATAAAACCATCATATAGATTTCAAAATGTCACAAGTAGTCTTCAAATGTTTCCAGAGGCA
>MDSZ01022059.1_pt1 | contig 13466 bp, 13 predicted proteins | sample 811201 | NCBI WGS metagenome assembly MDSZ01 (sample SAMN05326647, study PRJNA326480) | marine metagenome | isolation source: seawater | place: Indian Ocean: North | collected 2010
ATGTTGGTATTTTCCTGACATGATGGGTATCTGCGCAGCTGCAAGTGAACTTGGTATAAAAACAATAGATATTCAACATGGCAAACAAGGAAAATATCAAGCTATGTATAGCGGTTGGACGAAAATTCCTGAGGAGGGGTATGATCTTATGCCAGATAGTTTTTGGTGCTGGGGTCAGCCGAGTTGTGATCACATTTTAGCCAGCTCACCAAATAGAAAAAAACACATACCTTTTATTGGAGGCTACCCTTGGGTAGATTACTACAAAAAAAACTCTCCATCGATTAAATTGAAAACAAATCATGCTAAGACCATAGTTTTACTAACAATGCAGCCACCTCAAGCGAGTAATAAAGAGAGAATACCTGATTTCATAATGAAATTTTTACTTTCTAAAGATGTTGACGACTTAGAATTTATATTTAGACTACATCCAAATGATGAAAACGGCTTAAATTATTGTAAAGAAAGATTAAGAGTAATTAATCCAAGTTTATACTCAATCGATGTCGGTTCTGTAAATCTATATGACTTAATGAAAGTCGCTACACATCACATTACTGCATACAGCTCATGCTGTTATGAGGCAAGCCTATTCAATATTCCAACACTCTTATACGGCGATGAGTCAAAAGAAATATATAAAGAAGACATAGATAATAAAGTTTTTGCTTGGACCAATTCAAATATTGATGATTTAACAAACTGGTTATATTCTGATATCCAATCAATATTGAACCCTTCAAAACCTTACATTGATAACAATCATCTTGACACCTATAAATAAATTTTAGTAGTTATTCAACTATTTATACAAATTAAATAAAAAACTATAAATCAACAAGATGGTTTTAATTAATATTGTATAGTTTAGCAACTCATTTCGTGATAAGTTGTTTTTTAATTAACAATTTTTAAAAAAAGTGAATAAAGAAAGTGGATACGCACCAATTGTCTTGTTTGTATACAACAGACTTGAACATACAAAAAAAACTATTGAGGCTCTAAAAAAAAATGAGCTAGCTAGCAAGTCTATGCTCTTTATTTATTCGGATGCAGAAAAAGATGATAGCGAAAAGACTAGTGTTGGTGAAGTCCGCAATTTTGTAAAAAGTATTAAAGGTTTCAAAACATTAACTGTAATTGAAAGAGATAAAAACTTTGGATTAGCTGACTCAATTATAAAAGGAGTCACCGAAGTTGTTACCAGGTTCGGAAATGTGATTGTCATTGAGGATGATATAGTAACAAGTCCTTATTTTTTGAAATTCATGAATGAAGCTCTAGAGTTTTATAAAGATCAAAAAAAAGTATGGCATATAAGTGGATGGAATTATCCTATTGACTCAAGCAAGCTTGATAATGTTTTTCTTTGGCGTTTTATGAACTGCTGGGGCTGGGCAACCTGGTCTGATAGATGGCAATATTTTGAGAAGAATGTTAACAAGACTATCAACGAATTTTCTAAAAAAGAAATTAAGTACTTAAACTTAGATAATTACGAAAACACTTGGTCACAAGTTATCGCTAATAAAGAAAATAAAATAAATACTTGGGCAATATTCTGGTATACAACAATTATAAAACATAATGGTTTATGCCTGAACCCTTCACATTCACTAGTGATAAACATAGGTAATGATGGAAGTGGTGAGCATGACTCAGCTGATTACTTTTTAACAACACTCTCCAAAGCTAGTAAATTTAGTTTTACATCAGAAATAAGAGAGAACTTTCTTGCAGTTAATGAGATAAAGAGTTTTTATAAGTCAATGAAGAAATCTATTCCAGTAAGAATAATTGATAAAGTTAAAAGGATTGTTGTAAATAAAATTAAGATGGGTAATAGTTGAAAAATATGAATTTTATTAAAAAAATAATTAATAGATTTATTAAAGGCCTATCTAATATTTCAAAAAAGCATGACGTTAACGAGTTAAAGCATCTCACTGCACAAATATTAATTAGGGACTATAAGAAAAAAGATTATCTATCTAATATTGGTGATACAGAATTTAAAATTTATTCTCAATGGGGAGAAGATGGGATAATACAATATCTTATCAATAAAATACCTATAAATAACAAAGTTTTTATTGAGTTCGGTGTGGAGAACTATATTGAATCTAACACAAGGTTTTTACTTGAAAATGATAATTGGTCTGGTTTGGTAATGGATGGATCAAAAAAGAATATTCAACAAATAAAAAAAGATTATCTATATTGGAAATATGATTTGCAAGCTAAAGATATTTTTATTACGAAAGATAATATAAATAACATAATTAAAGAATATATTGATTCGAATGGTTATAACAAAGAGATAGGCTTACTTAGTATTGATATTGACGGTAATGATTATTTTGTTTGGGACGCAATAGATGCCATAGATCCAGTGATAGTTATTTGTGAGTATAACTGGATATTTGGAAATAGAATGAGACTGAGTGTGCCTTACGATGAAAATTTTATAAGATCAGAAAAACATCATTCCAATCTCTATTTTGGTGCATCTATAAATGCACTTTATCACCTCGGACAGTCTAAAGGATATGAATATATTGGTTGTAATAAAGCAGGTAACAACGCTTTCTTTATCAAACAAGAATATACCAAATTCGTTGATAATCTTGTCACTAATCCAAGTGAATTGTTTAACGAACAGAAGACGAAAGAATCTAGAAATACGAAAGGAGAGCTTAATTTTGTTAGAGGTGAAGATAGAATTCAAATGATAAAAGATTTAGAAGTTGTAGATTTGGAATCTAGGAAAAAATTTAAATTAAAAAACTTAATAGAAGATAAAAAAATATAATTCCATTTTATATATCAGATATGCTTACTATCATACATGCATTCATAATTCTTAACCAAAGTCTCGAAATATAAACAAATGCATAAAGTTTAGATGACAAATAATTCAAATAACAAACCTCTGGTATCTATAATAACCTCGGTACTCAATGGTGATAAAAATCTTGAGGGTACTATCAAAAGTATTGTGAATCAAACATACACTAACATCGAATACATTATTATTGATGGCGGCTCTTCAGATAAAACTATTGATATAATTAAAAAATATGAGAATAAGATAAGTTATTGGGTAAGTGAAAAAGACGCTGGTATAGGAGATGCGTTCAATAAAGGCATCAGGGTAGCTAAGGGAGATTATATTAATTTTCAAGGCGATGGGGATGGCTTCATATATAATAATGCATTAGAAGACATTTTCAGAGGTATTAACACTAGCGAAGATATATTTTTGAGTACACGTATTCAAAGAGTTGATGAAGATGGAAATGAAATTTTTACTTCAAAACATATAAAATGTTTTGATAAGAAAACATTACTTTTCTGTATGTCCTTGCCACATCAAGGGCTTTTTACTCATAAAAGTTATTTTAGTAAATATGGTCTTTTTAACAATAATTATATTTATTGCATGGACTATGATCATCTTTTGAGAGGATACAAATCTTTCCCTAAAGTGGTTACGAGAGATATTATCGCAGCAAGGTGGAGGGAAGATGGATTGGGGAATAATAAATCACTAGAAATATACAAAGAATACGATAAATCTAAAAGGGAAAATAAAGTTGCTGATAATGTAACACTAACATTAATAAAATATTGGATTTTACTTAAGCATTATATGAAAGCTTTAATTGGAAGAGTTTAAAATGACGAATAATAGGATTTCATGGGTTGATACTCTAAAAGCTATTGGAATTCTTAGTGTAATTCTGGGGCATATCCAAACACCATTTACCGCTTTTATTTTTTCTTGGCATATGCCTTTATTTTTTTTCATAGCAGGATTTTTTATTAAATATGATATCTCTAGTAGAGAGTTCATTACTAAAGACTTCAAAAGACTAATGATTCCTTATTTTATATTTTCAATTCTTGCACTTATCATTGAGACACTAAAAAGACTATCTATCAACAAAGAAAACTTAGATTATTTTTTTGAATTGAAAGGAATTTTCCTTTATATGGATTATCCTAATTTAATTAACACTTATGCTTTTGTATTATGGTTCCTTCCCGCATTATTTCTTGGCAGATTTCTCATTCACTTACTTGGAAAAAAAATTAAGTCTATTGTGATGCAGCTTCTTATCGTATCATTTTTATTTTACTCAAGTTTTCATCTTGATCTCTATTTTGCAATTGATAACGCATTCAACTCTGCATTATTTATCTTTTTAGGCTCTATCTTTTATAAATTATATAAAGATGAAAAAATACTTTACACACTAATATTAATTCCACCCGTCTTAATTTTCAATTTTGGAATACCTAATTTAAATATGGCATTAAAGATTTTCGACCATGTCTTTATTAATATATTGTTCGCCTCATCAGCTATCTTTATATTAATTAAATTGGTGAATAGGTTACACTTAAATAGTAAATTAATAACATTATGGGGTGCTAATACTATGATACTTTTCATCATTCATCCTTACACAAATCATATTGGACATATCATTTTTGAAAACGATATTTTGTATGGAAATTGGCATATGAAGCTTATAACTTCATTGATTATATTACAACTTATCCTTTTTCTAAAAGAGAGGTTTATAAATAGAGGTATATTTAAATATGTATGATTATATTATAGTCACACACATACCTAACTTCTATAAGGTGAATCTATATAATCAATTATCTAAAAAATCCAAAATACTAGTAATTTTTATTGCCGGGGATACGCTAGAAAAAAGGTCAAGCGATTTTATTGCTTTGGATCATTGTGAGTTTGAGTATAGATTGTTATATGAGGGAAACTATGAATCTAGAAACATTAAAGCAAATATCATTGGGATAAGGTCTATTTTAAAAGACCTCAAATATAAAAGAATACTCGTGTCTGGCTGGGAGTCAAAAGAGTATTGGTATGTTGTACTGACAAACCCTAAATCAAAAAACTGTTTAGCACTAGAATCTACAATTAATGAAAGTTGTGTAACAGGGCTAAAAAAGATTCTAAAAAGATTATTTTTGAGTCGTATTTCTGTCGCTTTTGCATCAGGATCCCTTCATAAAAAGCTCTTAGAAAAACTTAGCTACAAAGGTGTTATAAAGATAACAAAAGGTGTTGGTATAATTAATAAACCCAAACGTGATTATGCTAGAAGAGAATATAGAAAAAGATACTTATTTATTGGAAGATTGTCAAAAGTGAAAAATATCGAAATGTTAGTGGATTTATTTAATCAATTAGAGGAGTATATGTTGACAATAATTGGATCTGGCCCCTTGGAGCACCAACTCAAGATAAGAGCTAAAAAAAATATAATATTTGAAGGCGAAATATCTAATAAAGAGATTAGAAGATATATTGAATCTAATGATATTCTAATGCTAACAAGTGTCTCAGAAACATGGGGCCTTGTTGTTGAAGAGGCTATCTATTATGGTATGCCGGTAATTGTGAGTAGCAACTGTGGAGTGAGTGAACTTATCCACAATGATGTAAATGGTTATGTTGTGAATCTGAGCAAGACAAACCTCAGAGATGTCATAATGAATATAAACGATGTTACTTATAATAAATTGACCATGGGTGTTATTGATACATCGTTGAATATTAAAGATTCAGAGCAGGTAAAATCATATGATGTATAGCACACAAAGAAGGCCTGTGGCGGTTATTAACAAACTAATTTTATTGGTACTAATTCTAACTCCTATTTACTCTTTACAAGAGTCTTTAGCATTAATCTTTTTAGAACAAAGAGGTTTTGTACATACTAGTAACATTCTATCCTCAATATACATCAAAGGCCTTAAAGATCTTTTCTTTATTTTGATAATACTAACTTGTTTATTTATAACTATACAAACTCTATCTATCAAACGACAGACATCTATTTTTCTTAGCACAATAATATTTTTGATATTACTTCCAGCATATTATTATCATGATAATATTCTGGTTTACCTATCGGGTATTAGATGGCTTATGCCGTTTATTCTTGCAGCATTTCTTATCAGTTATATAGATGAAAAGCTATTATTCAAAATAGGAACTATATTATTTTATCTCTTTTTTATTCACTTTTTTATGCAGCTAGTACAATTATTTTATTCTTATGGATACTTTGGACAAAATAGTTTAGGATTATCATCTCGTAATCCTGGCATGTTCTACGTCCCGAGTACTGCCGCAGTGTTCGCCATTATTGTTTTATTTTTTTGTAAATTCTATATGAAAAGATCTTTTCAGAACAAGGTTTTTTATTTAATCCCAATAAGCATTTTCTTAACTTCTTCAGGGACAGGCATAGGAATTTATGTAATCTTCATCTTTATCTTCTATTTAAGAAAAAGTTTTTTGCCTTATCTGCCAATTATAATTATTTCACTAGCAGTTGGATTAATTTTATCTTTAGATTTGCTATCTGGACGATCTGGGCTTGTAGAAAATTCATTGGGAATAAGATATTACCATTTCAAAGAAGCTTTTCTTAATGGACACTACTTTCCTGAAGATTTTGGTTATGGGACTGCAACTGCTGAGCTAATTATGAATAGATATGATATGGACTTCAATATGATAATAACTCATTCATGGTATGCATCATCTATTGTAAATTTAGGACTTATAAACAGTATACTTATAGTTATATTGCTCTTTATTGTCTTCGTGATGTTGACCAAGGCGCAAGATAAAGAAAAATTAATATTTTTAACAATTTTCAGTATGTTTGCATTAACAACACCTGTTGCAGAATCGTATCCTGCAAATTTAATATTCGCCATTTTACTAGCTTATTATATTGAACCTAAAAAATTTCATCATGAAACTATAGAGCAATCCATATAAATATAATCAATTATTGAGTAAGTGGAGTATATACCTGAAAAATGAATTTAATCTCTCTCGTAAAGAGGATGATAAAAACTAAAATTTTATCAAATAGGTTAAATATTACTTTCATGATAAATTATTAAAACATGTTAAAGGCAATAACAATAAGTTTTTCTCTTAGCACCGGTGGAGCCGGTATTGCAGCTGATAAGTTCCGAAGAATTTTGTCTGAAAACTCATCAGACTATCAAGTAGATTCAATTACACAAGATAAAGCAGGCAAGGCCCAACTTTTCAAACGTCTAATATCATATGGGTTAAGTAAATTTCAATTTGATGGTAATCCAATAAAACACTCTTTAAATCTTTTTACATTTAAACCAGTTTTGGATTCATTTTATAATCATGATGTTCTTCATCATCTGCATTGGCTTAATAATGACACTTTAAGTATTTTTGATTTTCACAAAATTCCTCCTGGATCGATAATTACTCTTCATGATGAATGGCTATATTGTGGCTCAGAACATTTGTATAAACTTGCAGACAAATCAAATGATTTTTCTGACAAGTACACATTTTTTAAAAAGGGTGTTATAGGTATTCATTGGAACTATTTTATATGGAATATAAAGTACAAAAAACTAGCACAGCGTGATGATTTAATTTACACAGTCCCATCTACTTGGATGCTCGAGAGAGCGAAGTCTAGTTCAATCTTAAAAACATCCGATATTCGTCTACTTCCAAATCCAATCAACAGTGATGTATTTAAACCTTTAACGGAACAAAAAATTATTACATTACGAACAGCCCTTGATATTGATAATGATACATTCGTTATACTTTACTGTTCAACTGCCAGTTCTAATAAACTCAAGGGTACTGAAGTTCTAAAAAAAGCACTGGATTTGTTGCGATCAAAAGATTTAAATTTCTCGCATTCAAAAATTACTCTAGTAGATTTTGGTGGGCAAAAAGCAGAGTCTAAATTATCCGGGTTTCGAAATATCTCAACTGGATTTATAGACGACTCTAGTTATCTAGCTCAAATTTATTCTATAGCTGATTGTGTCATTGTACCATCAATGATTGAGTCATTTGGCCAGGTTGCAGCTGAGGCATTATCTTGCAGTACACCGGTAATATGTTTTGATACTTCTGGCTTAAAAGACATAGTAATTCATAAATATAATGGTCTAGTCGCTAGCACTTTCTCTGAAAAATCTTTATGTGATCAGATAATAAAAATGATAGAACTTAATAAACAGGAAAGACAAATGATGGGTCAAAAAGCTAGAGACCATATCCTAAAAAACTTTTCATATCCAATTGTTACAGAGAAGTATTTAAAAGTTTTGCATGACGCAATAATGATTAAGAAAACTAAGAAAATTAAGAAAAAATGAAGGTCTCCATAATAACAGTCGTCAAGAATAACGTTTGTACCGTAAAACATGCTATCGAGTCAGTACTAAGTCAAACATACAATAATATTGAATATATAGTTATTGACGGTGCTAGTACTGATGGAACTTATGAAATAGTTAAAAATTATAATAACAAGATAAAAAAACTTATAAGCGAAGAGGATAATGGTTTATATCATGCTATGAATAAAGGTCTTCAGCATGCCACTGGTGACATAGTTGGTATCTTAAATAGTGATGACGTATATTTCAATACACATGTTATTGAAGATGTAGTAAAAACTTTTAAAGATAAGGAATTAGATAGTCTATTTGGTGATTTATTCTACGTAGAAAAAGATAATTTAGATAAAGTCGTGAGATATTGGAAATCATCAGAATTTAAATTAGGAAGTTTTGCAAAAGGGTGGCATCCACCACACCCTTCCTTTTTTGTGAAAAATGAGATTTATAAAAAATATGGCGTGTTCGACACCAACATGGAGGTATCTGCAGATTTTGATCTTATGTTAAGGTTCTTAGAAAAGCACAAAATTTCTACAGTATATTTACCAAAAGTGTTAGTAAGAATGAGAATAGGCGGCGAGAGTAACAGAAGCATAAGAAATATCATTACCAGCAATAGGTCTATTTTAAGATCTTTTGATAAGAATAGTATAACGGTCAACAAGTTGGCATATATTTTTTATAGACTTGTACCTAAAATATTTCAGTTGATTAAAAAGTAAAATATAGATGGAATTATGCTTAATAAATCAAGACTGTTTACTCTTTACGCTTATTTCGAGTCAGCTATGTTGAAATAGTGTAGAATCTCACTACCTACATTACTTACATGATCACCTGCCTTGAATATGTGTGGCTTAAAATTTGTGAAAACATATCCTAGGGAATCATGATGAGCATTCTTATTTGCTACAAAAACAAATTCTTCATACAAGTTTAATGGTTCATTTTGTGTACTTAGTATATCACTCGTTCCTATAGCGTTAGAAAAAGTTAAGGTTATGAAAAGACTGTTCCTACGTTTCTCTATCACACCAAAAAGTAGAACACTTTTATGTTCAATTTTAGAAAGTATTTTAAGAGCATCGTCTAAATCACTTGATTTATCGAATTTTACTAAGAAATCTCTAGTCATCCTTGGCTCCACTATAAAGTTTTTAACACCAAGTGCTCTTAGAAACTTTTCATGATTTTTTAATCGATAATAAACGATTTGCTCATTAACTGGCACTTGTCTTAACCCAGTAGCGAATACAAATTTTTCATCAAATTTATTCAGTAAATCAAGAATAATTCTGTCATATATTTTTATTGTATCACTGATAGGATCATCGGAATCATTTATGTATTCTGGCTTGTTTCTTAAGGAACCATCATACATTTTAGAATTCAAAAAATAATGATGTTGAACATGAGCAAATCCATTTAAAAATAAACAACTAAAGTTCTCATTATTTTTTGACTTCAAATGCATAAAAACATCAGCTAGCAATAAATCAAGAAATATAGCCTTATTCCATCTTTTTTTTCTAGATAAAAAAAGCTTCAAAAAAGTAAACCAATTCTTTACTTGTGTTCTTGTCAATAAAATCCAAAAGAATGTAATGTAGGTAGATAATTCGACTTTACCCTCGGAGTTGTCATTAACAGCTTGTTTTAAAGCTTGATGGAGAGCTGAACTCATTTTCGAATTATCAGGTTGGGTATTTGTCCATGGATCAGGTATGAAATATGCTGGGTTTTTTAGATTATTATCTGCATTCATAGGACTCACGCATCCGACCATATATCCTTCATTCTCTATTCTTTCAAAAATTTGATCACCTTTGTAGTTAGTAACATCACCTAGGCGGAATATCTGATGTTTATCAAATTTCTGACATGTATGCACAGAAGGCCACTGGATCCATGGTTCCAGCAGTTCATAAACTTCCTCAGAGGTTGAAGTTAAATTTACTAGACCTAATAGCTTTTCAAAGCCTGGAAATTCACCGGGCTGTGAAGACACGTATTTATCTACAATTTCGAAATTGATTTCATTTAACTCAATCAAGTTAAGTTTCTTCATTTATCCATTCCTTATAACCTGCTGTATTACTGTAATCTGTTGGTTTATAAAGTTTAATAACACGCTCTTTTGATAAAGGTATTTTTTTATCTAGCCCCACTAGCTTAATCAATCTTGCAAAGATTAATAATATTGACTTGAGCTTTGGCACCTTAATTACCAACTTAGCTTTGAATTTATTTCTACAGATATCCGTTATTGTCATAATTGGCTTATCAAGAATTAAATATCTTTGAGGCAAGCCTATACCTTTATTATATAGATCATCTATTTTATTGTCTGTGAAATATCTTATAGCATTTATAAAGTGCGGCATATGTGTCAGTGACTTTAAAACATTAATTTCAGGAACAATTTTAACGAATTTTACAATCTTCTCTAATCGACCGATGTTTGTTGAGTGCATAGAAGCATTGTTATCATGTATAGCTGAAGGAGCAAGAATTATAAGAGGAATATCATTTTTTACTGACCAAGATTCTATAATTTTTTGTTGTTGATATTTTGTTAATCTGTACCAATCATCTGAGCATGTTATTTGGCTACTTTGCCTGTCTAAAATTTCACCATCAATTGCAGCAACTGAACCTACGTGTATGAAGAGTTGTATTTTCTTCGGATCTAGATTACCAATAAAGGCCTGAGTGGCTTTAATATTATCATCCACATATGATTCCTCCCTAAAGTCATCACTCCGAGCTGCAGCTAGATGAACAATGATACCTGAGTAATTAGCAAGAAACTTTTTTGTATCCGAAGTTAATTTATTTAAATCATTACAAAAAAAACTTTGGCTTTGGTTAAATATTTTTTGGTCATGATCTCGGTCTATTGTATAGAGGTTCACGTTTTTAAGCTCAGGAATCAAAGCCTTGCCCACATAACCGCATGCACCTGTCACAAGTATATTTTTCAATGCATTTTTCCTTCAGTCATTACGATGTCCTCAATAGAGATTATACTCTTTATGTTCCATAAAATTTAATAAACATGTACAATATATCAAATTAAATAGTATCAATCTTTCGAACGATTTAAATAAGTGAAAATATCAAAACTAAATGTTATAGAAAATTTATCACTTATTTCATTTGTTTTGTATTTTGTATTCAATTTTTATGACAGAAGTATAGCTAATATTTTTTTACTAATTACTCTGTTTTTGTGCATAGTTAATTATAAAAATCTTTATGTAACTTTAAAATCTAATATTAGGTTAGTGCTGAGTGTAATAGTTTTCAGTATTTTTATTACGTTGAACGGTCTTTATCACAATAGCCCCATAAGTGAACTTGACAATTATTATAGATTTCTCTTATTACTCCCTTTGATCCTGATATCACTTAATGATTCTCGTATGACAGTTCTTCTATCGCTATGTGCTGTAGTTGGATTGATACATGCTTTTTCATATGATGCATTTTATGGCATAAGCTTATATCCAGAAAATATTTACCGGTATGCAGGAACTTCAAACACGGCAATTACTTATTCTAATATGTGTGCAACTTTATTGATGATTTGCTTATACTACATTTTTTATAAAAAAAATTATTCACATCATCTCATATTCTCTACCATGATTTTTCTAGTTCTTTTTATGATAACTGAAACTCGTGGTCCAATTATCGGTCTTGTCTTATCTTTAATCTATCTTTCTTATTCATTAAGAAATAGTACAAAGGGATCAAAGAACTTCATGGGACCATTGTTAGTTTTATCTATTTTTTTAATATCCATTATCTTAATACCTAATCCTATCGGAGAACGTATGAAGCTTATTGGTGATATAAATTTTTCAGAGCCATTAAAAATAAAGAATGTCTCATTAAGAGAGAGAGCATACTACCTTAATTATGCAATTGACGAATTAAAAGAACATTATATTAGTGGTGTAGGACCTCAAAATGTCACTAATAGGATGCAAGAGTCCTTGACAAAAATTAATGTGGATAACATCACGCCCAGAGATCATGTACACAATGAATTTTTAGACGTCAGCTTAAAATTTGGATTATTAGGTCTGATATTATTATTTGTGATTTATTTCCATTTGACACAGTCTAAAAATACAGAAGATAAGGTGTTGATAAATATTTTGATGATAATGCTCATTTTTTCTCAGATGACCCAGAGCCATTTTTCACATCATCAAGCGATCACTTTTTATATTGCATTATTTTATCTACTGCAGACGCGAACAAGCTACTCTAACAAAATACAGAAAAATTAATTAACTTATTAGAAATACTATGGCAGTGGAGATTATAGCAACGACAATGATAATAGCTACAGTTTGATTATTAGCTGCCGCACTGTTAACAATTTTTTTATAATTACAATAGATGATTGAAGATTTATAATTATTTTGATGAACATCTAAGTAAGCACACCTTCTGAGTCTCTTATTAGATAGAGCCATCCCTTTTATTTTCAGAAGTAAATTTGCTTGTTTTAAATAGCTAAACTTGACTAATCTCATTATTATATCCTTATAATACTCGTCATATTAACATGTCTTAAATATAAAAATACTAAATGATCAAATGAATGTGAAAAATAGTAAATGAAGGATATCAAAGAAATAGAGAGCTGGCTGGAGCTACAACTAAAAAACACCTGGAGTCAGAGAGATATTAAAATTCTAGCTGAGGTATTATTTGAACAATACAAAAATGATAGATTTGAGGGCAAAACCAATAGATATGGACGGGAATACCTTACAAAAATGCTGATCAAAGGAAAAATTCAAAAAGGGATACCTCTTGACCGATAATTATGAAATCATATCGAGTCCTATGATTAGCAGGGCCTATGGCTGGAATAGGGGTGAATGAGGAAACGTTACCCAACCATAGGTATGCTAACAGTTATATTGATGCAAGATATATGCCACTTCTTTACTGATCTAAAACTCAGTATGTAAGCCAATTTAATATAATTTAGGCATTCCTTCTGCACAATAATCGTTAATTGATGGTGCATGTAACATTTAGCGTTAATGACAGACATATTTGTTGAATAATTTATGTAAGGGTAATAAACTTCTTACATTGTTTTTTAGGGGCTATAGCTCAGCTGGGAGAGCATCTGCTTTGCAAGCAGGAGGTCGTCGGTTCGATCCCGACTAGCTCCA
>MDSZ01084382.1_pt1 | contig 13466 bp, 17 predicted proteins | sample 811201 | NCBI WGS metagenome assembly MDSZ01 (sample SAMN05326647, study PRJNA326480) | marine metagenome | isolation source: seawater | place: Indian Ocean: North | collected 2010
ATTCATTTGAAAGGCTGTTAAGTGCTACATCTACAGCCATTGAAGATCATACAAAGCCAGTAATCAACATCAATTAGGTATTGAAAGCGTACCAGAATCTCAAGATTCTGGATCGTGTCATAATAATATGGTGTAATTTGGCTTGGCAGAATCCCATAAATAATTGAAATCATTATATTTTATTAAAAAATGGTGGGGTACGGCGTCCCACCACCCCCCTTATCATACATAAAGTAGTTATAGGCATTTCTACCCCCTTGCATATTTTTATAATACAGTTAATATTATTGAAGGGCTTTGTCTCCAGCCCTAGGCCCTCTAATCTTCCCCTTAGTACCTCGGATTAGGGGGCCATCTCATTATTAATAGAAAGGGAAAAATGGCAGAAATGAACGGAAATGGCGGGCACTTAGAGCCTGTATTAGCAATAAAATTAACTAAAGCGATTTGGGTACTGGTTTTTGCGATACTATGGTTAGGATATTTAGTAACCAGTCTTGAAGATAGTGTAAAGGCCGTAGTTACTGAACGTATGTTAGAGATTGCAGAGATCGTTGATCATGAAATGGATGACACAAATGATAATTATGAGGCAAGTTTTGGCTTATTATTAAAAAATCAATGCAGTGATGCTTATAAGAAGGCTTTTGAAAACAAATGTGAAAGTAAGGCTACCATAAGAGACTTAATTTTAAAAAAAATAACACCCAATCAATCACCAAATGAGGCTCTCTAATGATAGAAAATTTTTTAGCACATCTAAATTTGATTTTAATGATCATTTTTATATTTTTCTATTCTGTTTTAGTTTTTTTTAGAAATAGTAAAAGTGGATTAGCAGATTTTTTTAGGAATATAGTATATATGGGTAGCGGAATGCTTTTTGTATACTACATATTCCAGATTTCATATTTAAGTCCTTACAAAGAATTTGAATATTTAGTAATATTTCTTATAGCCCTTAGTTTTAGGGATTTATTACCTGTAATAGTTGATTTTACAGTAGATGTAGCAACAACTAAGTTAAAGCAGTTAGATAATAAAATAAAAGGAACAGATAAATAGTACCATTTTAGTGCTATATGGAAGAAAAAGAGATAATAGAGCTTATACGGAGGCTAAAAGCTGAACCATTACTCTACTTCACTCACTGTTTAAAGATACAAAACTTTGGAACAGGAGAACTCATACCATTTGAGTTAAATGAGGTACAGCAGATTATGCACTCTATGATGCAAAGGCAGTTAGAGGAGCATAATCATGTAAGGATGATTGTTTTAAAGGCCAGAAGATTTGGAATATCTACCTATGTACAGGGTAGATACTTCCGTCATGCCGCAATGAACCGTAATAAGGTGGTACAGATTACCACCCATAGTAAGGCGGCTACAGATGTCATGTTTGCCATGACTCGTACAATGGAGCAAAACCTACCTATAGAAATAAAACCACAGTTAAAATATAGTGGAAGGCGTGATTTACATTGGGGCAGTGAAGAAGGCGGCCTTAACTCTTCATATTCTTTATCAACGGTAGGAGGTAGAGAAGTTCGTGGTAGTAAGATTGATTTTTTACATTGTAGTGAGGTAGCAAGTTGGACAGCCGGGGGTGAAGATTATTTACTAGGGCTATTAAACTGTGTTGTACAGGGGTTTGATACAGAGGCAGTTATAGAGTCAACAGCACAGGGAGTAGGTGGCGTATTCCATGATATGTACTGGGATGCGGCAGAAGGGAACTCTGGATGGGAAAGTGTATTTTTCCCTTGGTATATATACAGTTATTATAGTAAGCCTTTTAGTTCAGAAGAAGAAAGGGAAAAATTTAAAGAGGAGTTAGGTCAGGATAAAAGGTATGGGGGGGATGAAGAAAAGGCCCTACTTGATTTATCTTGTGAGTATGACATAGGAGAAGAGGTAAAAAAATTCAAAGTAACTTTAGAAAATTTAAACTGGCGAAGGCAGTGTATAAAAACTCAATGTCAAAATGATTTAAGAAAATTTCATCAAGAATTTCCTACAACAGCACGGGAGGCATTTGTAACAACGGGTAGGGGTGTTTTTGACACAGAGAACCTAAATAAACTAGTTTTAGTATCACAAGGGTTACAGAGGGACAGACCTTCAGAGGGTTTTCATATACCAGTTCAGTCATGGAGAGAAAAGGGCGGCGAAAAATATATAATAGAGGCTATGGATGATGGAGAGCTTCAAGTATGGGAAAGACCTACTCCTAATAAAGAATATAGGATAGGTGCAGACGTTTCTGAGGGTATAGATGTAGGAAGAGACACTGATTGGAGTGTAGCTGTAGTATTAAATGCACAAACAATGGATGAAGTTGCAATGTTAAGGATAAAAATTGATCCAGATTTATTTGCATGGCAACTTGCAAGTTTAGGAAAATGGTATAATAATGCTAAATTAGTAGTAGAAAGAAACAATCATGGACTTGTAACTTTAAAATTTCTTTCTGATGTTCATTTATATCCTGATATATATTCAGAAAAGATATTAGATGAAAGGTCAAGCCGTTCAGCAAGGAAGTTAGGTTTTCACACTACAGTAAAATCTAAACCCTTGATAATTGATTATTTAAAGGAATTAATCAGGGAAGATGAAATAAAGATACGGAGTCCTAAAATTTTGGATGAATTACAGACTTTTGTAAATCTTCCAAATGGGAAAATGGCGGCTCAATCAGGCTCACATGATGACTGTGTAATGGCATTAGCTATAGCTTGTTTTGGGTGTAAGATGTTTCCTGCCACTCCAGAGTGGAGTAAGAACATTAATAGGAGATACTTAAAGCCTCAACTGAAGTTTTATCAACCAAGTCAGTTATGAGCAAAGTTATTCATGCAGATTTTGGCAGTGCTTTACCTAATACAGACAGATTTATTGATGAAATTCAACCATTATTAGAAGAATTGGTTGATGTAGCTTGTGGAAACCTTGGAGAAGAGCTAGGCTGTCTAATGATCCAATCTATATGTACTTCAATGTCAATGATGGTAGCAAACTTATCAGATTGCATAGAAAACAAAGAAAAATATATACTTAATATGGAGAATGGTGATATTATAGACATAAACCTAGATTCCGAGGATTCAGAATAAGTGTTTAAATTTTTTATTTTTTTATTATTTTTTATAATTTCTTGTTCTGAGAAGAATAACCGTTGGCCTGTAGGTATGACTCCTTTTTTTGCAGAATGTGAAGGAGAAGAGGGAGTATTTGTTGATGAAGCATACGGAAAAAGAAAAGAACAGCCATGCAGAGGTGGATGGAAATTCTTTGATAGAGGTGAACCTAATTTAGCGGAAGATTATTAAATGGCACAATACGAAGCAACTGGAGCAACTCAAGACCCAGAATCGGGTGATATTGCAGTAACACAAGTTAAAGTAGTAGAAGCGGATGTTAATGACTTCGCAAAGGTAGTACAAGAAAAATTTGAGGAGTCAAGAGAATACCGCAGAGATCATGAACAACATTGGTTGGAGGCTTATGATGCGTACAGAGGAAAGTATCCTTCAAAAATATCGAAGGCGAGTGAGTTGGCAAATGAAAGGGGTATATTTGTCAATCAAACTAGGCGTAAAACTAATTCGGCGAAGATTAAGATTAACACGTTATTATTTGAAGATGGGAAAGTTCCATTTAGCATTACTCCGTCTCGTAAACCTAGGTTCTACCCTCCCGATATACAAACGCCACCCAATAGACCTGACTTGCTTGAAGATGCGATTCTTGAACGGTCTAAACAGATGGAGTTTAAGATTAGGGATATATTGGAAAGAACTAACTATAATGAGCAAGTACAACACGCTATACATGAAATGTGTTTATATGGTACAGGATGTACGAAAGGGATTTCCCTCGAATATAAAAATTTTCCTGTCTACAGTACGGTTCAGACTCCAGATGATATGGTGGCGGTTGAGTCGTTTCTGGAAAAAGAATTAATGCCAAGTTGTAAATTTGTAAGTATATGGAATATATTCCCTTCACCAGAAGCAATTAACTCAGAAGATGCAGACTATATTATTCAAAGATCATTTCTTAGTAAAATACAACTCAGAAAATTATCGAAAACTTCAGAAGGTTTTATTCCGGGGGCATTAGAGAAGGTTATTGAAGAAGAAATAGGACTTACTCAAGGATATGACGATAGCGAACATCCTAAAAAATATGATGAAACTTCTGGTCACAGATTAAAGAAATTTGAAGTTTTAGAGTTTTGGGGCCGTCTTGACGGTAAGGATTTGGAACCTCATTTACCAATTGAATCAGAGGATATTCCAGAAGCCATCCCTGTGGTAATCACTGTTATTGGCGATGTAGTCGTTAAAATAGCCGAGAACCCGTTTGACGATACCATGCCTTTCCATTTTTGTAACTGGCAAAAGAATCCAGAATCATTATGGGGAGATGGAATCTATTATGCAATAAGGGATGCTCAAGCGATACTAAACTTTTCATATGCGATGATGGTAGAGGGTAAATCATTATCTGCGGCTCCCCTAACAGTTATAGACCCTAATGCTTTTGAGCCGGGGACTGATACAGAACAAATATACCCCGGTAAGCAGTTTAGAGTAAAACCGGGGGCTTCTGTAAGAGACTCATTTGCATCAGTACAGATACCAGATGTAACAAATGGATTACTTCAAGTAATACAACAACTAGAAAGAGAAGCAGACCTAGACTCAGGACAAACGAGTATAGGATATGGAGATATGAGTCCTGCCCAAACTAAGACAGCCACAGGTATGTCAATTCTTAATTCCAACGCTAACAGGCAGACAGCAGATGTGGTACGTTCAGTATCAGGTATGATAACTAAGAATATAGGTGCTATATACAGGTGGTTAATGGTTGATTCCACAGATATGTCAATAAAAGGTGACTATGAAGCAATTTCAACAGGTTACGAACAATATGTAGCTAAGGAAGTACATAATACTCAGCTTATAAACTTTTTACAGGTAATAGGACAGTTTCCTGAAATTAAACAGTATTTAAAACAAGAAGCATTTACAAGACCATTACTTCGTGCATTTAATATGGAGCCAGATAAGGTTGTAAAAACTGAAGAGGAAGTAACTCAGGAGATGCAAGCCCAACAGCAGGCTCAACAACAACAGATGGAGCAACAAGCCCAAGCCCAACAACAAGCGGCAATGCAACAGTTACAAACACAAGCACAAATTAATGCACAACAAATACAAAGCCAAACAGAATCTAGCATAGCTATAGCAGAGTCAAAATCTTTATTAGATGAAAAACAATCAATAGGAGAAGACCAAAGAAAGATGGAAATGCAAGAGAGGCTTGAATTAATTAAACAAGGTAATATTTTACATCCTTCAAATTTAGAAAATAATAGTGTTTTACTCCGTGAACAAATGGAAGAGGAGCGAGCAATAGCTGATGAAAAGCAAATGATGGAAGAACAACAAATGATGCAGGATCAAGCGGCTGAACAACAAGCTATGGAAAGAGAAACTCAAATGGATTATGAGGCCGCAGAAGGAGGTGGTATGCCAGAACCTCCTATGGATGGGCCTCCACCCGATTTAGGTAATGTGGCAGACCAAATGTCTGATCCAGCTATGGAGAGGCTAGAAGGTGGCCCAACTGCAAGAGAGATACTAAGAAGGGAGTTCGCTGAAAATGCCCCGCAATGATGTATTAAGTATGTTATCCCAATCACCGGGGTGGCAGTTATATAAAGAAATGATCGAAAAAAGAATACAAGATACATATGATGTTATTAAATCAAAACAATTAGTTGACCAAGAGTCAGTTTCAAGGCATAATGTATCTATCGGCAAAATCCAAGCATGGCAAGAAATGCTTGAAATTGCTGAACCAAAGTAGTATAAACAGGAACCGCCTTTACACCATAAGGAAAGGGCTATTAATTAACCAATCCGTATAATCGGGCACTTGGAAGGAGTTATATGTCAGAGCAAGAGGTACAAGAACAGGTTCAAGAAACTGAAGAAGTTGAAGAAACTGAAGAAGTTGAACCTACAGATGAAGAACTATGGAGTCAGGATGAAGAAGTCGAGGAAGAATCTAAAGAAGAGGGCACCCCTGATGAAGCGGATAAAGAAGTATCTGAAGACGCTGATGAGGAACCTGATTACGCTGAAGAAGCTGAAGTAGAAGAAACCGAAGACGAGGAAGAACCTGAAGAGCCACAGCATGATTATGAAGCTCGTTATAAGGATTTAGAGCGAGAATTTCATAAGAGGAATGAAGAGTCTGCAAGAATGCGGGAAGACCTCCAAGAGTTGAGACTCAGGGATGTTGAACGTGAGCAAGCATTAGAGCGGGTTAAAAAAGGGCTTCCAGAAGTTGAAGCACCACCAGTAGACCCAGAAGATGCAGAAAAATTCTTCTCAAAGGAAGATAAGCAGACTATGGAGGAGTTCTCAGAACTTTCTTCTACTTTCCGTAAGATGATCCAGCATGAGATGGCAAAACAAGGTAAAACCTTGAATGAAGCCACATTGCAGGCTCAAAATCGGTTAAAAGATTTAGAAGAACAAAATAGAGAGAACAATTATCAAGCATTTCTACGTTATCATGAAGATTATATGACTGAAAACGTAGGAAAAGATTACAGAGATATAGATAAAGATGCAGATTTTCAAGCATTTGTTCTAGGTAGTCCAGCAATGACAAAAATGATGACTGAATCAACTGATCCAGTAGATCATGCCTCCGTTATGCAATTATTCCTATCAACCCAAACGGGCCAAGAAGTGTGGAGACCTGCTCCAGAAGAATCATCTGAGAAAGCTAGAACGAGTACCAAGCGACAGGCTAAAAGAGCGGCGGCGACTGGTCTTTTAGGTAATTCCGCACCCGTGAAAAGCAAGAATTTGGACAATATGTCCGATGAAGAACTATGGGAAGCTATTCCCGAATAACAATAATTTTTAAATGATAGGAGTTAATTATGGCGGCATATGGAGGAACTGGATCAATAAGTGGTTCATCTTATGGTGATTTATCAAAGAATGATGCCTTTACGATTCAAAAGAAAATGTTACCAATCGCAAAGCGTTTGTTGACATTTGCTAAATTTGCACAGAAAGAAACAAAGCCTCAGAAACAGGGCTTAGAAATTAGACACCGCAGGTATGAGCGTTTCCCAATTGTGGATACCCCGATTGCTGAAGGTGTAACACCGGACTTCTCAAGTCTTGAGCACACCACATTGATGCACACACTAAAGCAGTATGGATCATATGTGAACACAACTGATGTGATGCTTGCGGCGGCGGCAGACCCAGTATTAAAAATCATAAGCGAAAGACAAGCTACTCAAGCTGGAGAGACAATAGATTTTCTCTCTTACAAAGTCTTCCGTGCAGGAACACAGGTTAAGTATTGTGGAACATCTGCATCTGCTCGTTCAGATGTTGATATGCACATTGGAGGAGCAGTTACATCAGCTAACAGCCCCGGTGCTAATGCCACACTTGGCCCAATTCAAACAGCTATCCGTGCTCTAGAAAGTAACGATGCCAAAAAGCTAAGAAGTAAATTAAAAGCATCTGTCGGTATTGCTACTGAGCCAATCAGAGAATCATATGTTGCAATCTGCCATCCTGACTTACGACAGGATATACAGGCTCTTCCCAACTTTGTTGCAGTAGAGAAGTATTCAGATCAAGGCGATGCAATAGAAGGTGAAATTGGTGGTGTAGAAGGAGTACGTTTTATTACAACAACTCAAGCAGTTCCATTTAAGGATGCAGGTGACACTAACGGTGTAGCAAACTGTGTATCCACAGGTGGTTCTAACATTGATGTTTACCCAGTATTAATAATTGCAGAGGATGCTATTGGTTGTGCAACATTAGGCGGTATGGATTCACTTCGCTCAAAAGTTGTTATGCCAAAGCCCGGCCCCGGCGATCCACTAGGACAGCGTGGTACGGTAGCATGGGATACATTCTACTCTTGTGTCATTCTACAAGATTTGTGGATGTACAGATTAGAAGTAGCTTGTACTAAACTCTCATAATTTATAGCCCCTTCTAATGGGAGGGGCTTAACACTTTAACATAATTAAGGATATTTATGGATAGTATTAGAACTAATATAGTTAATGCTCCACAGATGTCAAAGATTGATTTTGTCAATTTTGCAGACGGTTCTACATGGTCTGCGGCAACATATCAGCGTGTGATATTTATTCCACTAGATGCAAGAGTCTGTGGATTTGGAGTAGCAGTAAGTGATCCTGTAACAACTACATCAGGTTCAAACACATTTACAATAGGTAATATTGCAGGTACATTACAGTCCGATACAGGAATGGTAAATGTAGCGGCGGCGGCTGATGCAGATGCTTACTGTACTTCTGTAAACCTAGAAGCGGCAGGAGTTTCCGGCCCAGAGGGTAATGCAGGAGCAGAAATTATGGGCAAGCCTCCAACAGTAGTAAGTACAGCAACTTACACTTATGCACCAAGTACAACAGCATCTTGGTCATCATCAGGAGAAAAAGTAGCTCCTGTAGTTGGAACTATTGTAATTGGAGATGCTCAAACAGCAGGTGCCTTCCATTGGTGGGTACAATATTGTTTCGATCCTAACATTGTTTGGGAGCAAGCAAGTTTGTCATAGTATAATTCAGTAGGTGGGTGGCATTTAGTCACCCACTTTAACTTTTAGGAGATTAAGGAGTATTTATGTCTGTAGCAGGTGGTTTATTACCAAGTGAAGGTTTACCAAAACAAAAACGAGATTCTGGCTATGTTCCAGCAGGAGAAGGAAAATTTGTAGTTCTTCCTAATGGAATGAAAATGGCTTCAGAATGGAAAAAAGGGGATGCAGTACCAGAAGGTCATGCCGTAATAAACATAGATTATGGTAAGGACAACACAGAAATGGGGCCAGTTCCAGTTACACATGGAGACTGGACAATAGTTATACCGAGAGGAACAAACAGAGTAGTACCTCTCCAACACATGAACATACTGAATGATGCTGTAGAAACCTCTTACTTCCAAAAAGATTTATCACAAGGATTAACAGCAAGGTCTAATAGAAGATTTAATTTTCAAGTAATTAAGTGGCCTAAGACTGGACAAAAGGCAGGGGCAGAGTTTGACTCAGACTCAGACCCTATTACAAAGGAAGATATAGATGGAGCATTAGAGCGTCATGAGGTTATTGACCTTGACCAAGATTAATGAACCGAAAGCAAATAAGAGAACGTGTTGAAACTGCATTACAGGATGCGGCAAATAGGCATTGGAGTGATGGAGAAATAAATAATTATATAGATGATGCCTTAAATGAATTTACACGGAGGGTAAGATACCCACAAGTAGAGGGATATGCTACTAATGGGTCTTCTACCACAAACATAGGAGAGGCCACAAAGACAGGCACTCTTACAACTGATAATAAAACAGCTACTATAACATTTGGCTCTGCACATGGATATGCGGATGGGGATGCTATTTACGTTGCTGATGGTGCTCCTAATCAATATATTGGGACATTTATTGTTTCTGTACCATCTACCACTACCATAACTTACAAGGTTACTACCGCAGGTAGTGTTACCGATTCTAGTGTTAATGTCTTTAGAATCGGCCCACATTTTACTGTACCTTCCACAATAGCAGAAATAGTTTCAGTCAGTATAGATGGCAGGGAACTAGGTATATACACAGAATCAGAATTAAATGCGGCGGCTTCTTCAAGGGGTTACAGGCATTTTATGTTAGAATCAGAGATGGGTTTTCACCCTAATGCTTTTACTTCAGTAGTAAACTCCACAGATAATACACCAAGATGGAGAGAACAGAATGGGCCTATTGAGGCAGTTGTGTTCAATAACAGGACAGCTTCAACTTTTAGAATATTTCCATTACCAAAAGAGACAAAAGATTTATATAGAGATAAAGATGCAACCACAAAGGTATTCCATCAATTAAAGGTAAGGGGAGTACCATTAGATAATTCATTATCTTCAGACACCTCAACACCAAAGGTTAATGCTTACTGGCATGAGGGCATAGTATATGGTGCATTAGACAGAGCATACCTAAAAGAATCCCAACAACGTAACGTAGAAAAATCTGGTTTTTACAGACAGAAGTTCTTGGAAAATATTCAACAAGCAAGTATGATGGAAGGACTAACTTCTGGCGCATTATCAGAAGGTCGCAATCAGTCAGGCTTTGTAGTTAACCGTAGTTTATAAAGGAGTAACATGACAGTAAATGTTAGAAGAAGACGAAGAAAAATTGATCCAGACCATGCAAAAAAGAAGGCAATAAAGAAAGCTGGAAAGACTGCACTTAAGGTTGGTTCTTCTATCATACCACTTGTACCCACTGGTATGGCTGAGGCTTTAGAATATGCAAATAAACCTAGCAAAGTTAAGAAAAAAAAGAAAAAGCAAGTGAACAAACTTTATGGTGACTGGTTTGACTCTCCAAGTAAGGCGGCTAAAAAGAAGCGTAAAAAGTTTACAGGATATTCTGGTGATGAAATCATTTAGGAGTTTATAATGAAAAAAAAGAAATGGGATATAAGAAAAATACCAGAAAGTGACAAGGAATTACGATCCTTATATATGTCTCCTACTACTGTTAAAAATATGGAAGGTAAATCTCAAAAGATTAAATGGGAGGATGATAGAAAGGCTGGTAAGTATGGTAGAAAAAAATCTACATACACATACCAACAACAAGGTGGCAAAAACCCAATAATTATGGGGGCTAGGAAACAATCCTATAAAGACCCATTACATGATCAAAAAGTATCTGTAATTAAATCACACAAAAGTAAAAAAACTAAAGGTGGAGGGCGTGAGACTATAAGATATACTAATGTAGCAGAGAAATTTAAACATGATTACGGAGAAACTAGTAAAGGTGTAAAAGAAAAAGCGGCAGAGGGAACGGTTAGAGAAATACAAGATAAATCAGGAAAGATTATTAAAAGAGAATACTTAGATGCAAAGCCTAAGAAAAAGAAAACTGTAAAACGAACTACAACATCTTATGATGGGAAAAAAGGTAATACTATTACCCCTAAAGTTAAAGAGTCAACAACAGAATATTGGAAAAAGTCAAAAAAAGGGCCGGGTTACGTTCCAGAGCGGAAAGAAGCGGCTGAAAATGAAAATAACAACAGAATACAGAAACAGATAAAAAGAGGTTTTGGTGACTGGGCATCCTCAGATGATTTTGGAAAGAAGATGAAGTCTGACTTTGCTAAAAAGAAGAAGGGTATGCTCTCTGCTTTTGATAAAAAGAAGAAAGAACAGGAATCTAGTTTTGAAAAGAAAAAGAGGGAGATGAAAGCTAGTTTTGAAAAGAAAAAGAAAAGTATGGGGGGCTAATGCCTTTCGCATCAGAGAAACAACGTAAATACTTATATGCAAATAAACCTAGCGTGGCAAAAAAATTAGCAAAGAAAAAATATAAGAAAAAGGGTCTCTTGGGTTCAAGAGGGCTATACTAATGTATATAAAGGCTGAGTACGATAAAAAGTTTAACAAGAAACCCTCTCAACGTAAAAAACGTGCAGAGTTAAATAGGTATAACCGTAAGAAGGGAACATACGGAAATGGAGATGGTTTAGATGCCTCTCATATAGGAGGTAAAATAGTAGGTTTTGAATCAGAAAAAAAGAATCGTGGAAGACGAGAAAAAAGTAGGAAGAAGGGGTTCCTCCAAAAACAAGGTTTATACTAAGGAGTAACTATGGCTAAATTTATAAACAAATATAAATTAAAGGGAACTGAAACTCGTGCTGATATATGGGATAAAATAGGTGGTGCAGGTGGAGGTGGAGGAAGGAGTGCAACACTGCAATCCACTAGATCAGGCCCAAATCTTGCAGGAAATGCAAGGCACAAGGTAGATAGGCCAGACTTAAATCAAGGGTATTTCGGTAAAGCTGATCCAAAATTTATACAAAAACAAAAGAAGAAGGATATGGCCTCAAAAAAAAGAATAAAGGAAGAAAAGGCTAAAGCGAAGGCTAGTGGTGCAAAAAAGAGGGCTGAAAGGGATAAGGCGTATGAAAAGAAATTTGGCAAGAAGGCATTAGCTGATGTAAAAAAATTATATGGAGATTGGTTTGAGGGAGGAAGATCAGGGATAGTAAAAAGGAAGAAAATGAAACCAAATAAATGGATTACCAAAAAAGGGATAAAATTATTGGAAGATTAAATGAGCGCAGGAGTATATCACATTGAAATAGAGCAAGGTGGCGATTACGCTTTGTCTGTAACATATAAAGACTCTGCTGGATTGGTGTTTGATTTATCCAGTGGATATACTGCAACAATGAATATTAAGGAATCCTATCTTGACACTACCCCTATAGATAGTTTGACTACTGCATCAGGAGAGATTACACTAGGTAATGGAATCGGCACAATATATACAGGCACAATTGCTATAGATTCATCACAAACAATAGTTACAGTAACAATAGGAACAGGTGAACATGGATATAGTGCAGGAGATTTCATAAATATTTCTGGTGGTGCCCCACAAGAATACAATGGAGTAATGGAAGTAACAGCAACCCCAACAGCAACTACATTTACATATAACGCTGTTGCAGGAGATACAATAACAGACTCCACAGTATCTTTTTACAAAATAGCACCAAATATAGAGATTGATATAGGACATGGAACAACAGCAGAATATAATTTTGATCAAGCATTTTATGATCTTGAGTTATCTCAAGCAACCACAAATGAAAAAGTTTTAAGAGGAAAAGTAAATCTAGTTAGGGAGTTAATGTAATGCCAGCGAACCAAGTTACAGTATCTACACCCGGCCCAGCTGGGCCTGCGGGATTAACGTATGAGGGGAATTGGGCTGTAGGTTCATCCTACCAAGTCAGAGATGTTGTCCGTTTTACAGACGGTAATTTATATATAGTCAATGTTCAACACACAGCATCAAACTCAAACACTCCATTATTAAATGCTTCATACTGGACATTATTTATTAATGCAGATGATGCCTTTCAATGGGCTACTAAAGCACAATATTCCCAAATAAATGATTCATTAAGTAATACAGGGTATAGTGCCTTACACCAAGCAAAACAAGCACAAAATTGGGCAAGTTTAACCACAGATGCAGTAAGAAATGATGCTAATAGTAGTGATGTTGAATATAGTGCAAAAGCATGGGCAATAGGCGGTACAGAAGTTACAAGTACAGCAAGTCGTGGTGCCGCAAAGGAATGGGCTACTACAACGGGTGCAAAGGTAGATGGAGGTTCTGGTGATTATAGTTCAAAAGAATATGCTATTGGCACAACTGCTACTAGTTCTAAAACATATGCAACTAAGGTTGATGGTGCTGTAACTGGAACAGATTTTAGTTCAAAAGCGTGGGCTATTGGCGGTACTAATGTTACTACTACAGCAAGTCGTGGAGCGTCTAA
>MDSZ01266110.1_pt1 | contig 13466 bp, 7 predicted proteins | sample 811201 | NCBI WGS metagenome assembly MDSZ01 (sample SAMN05326647, study PRJNA326480) | marine metagenome | isolation source: seawater | place: Indian Ocean: North | collected 2010
GTTAGTTGCTAGTCTTACTCGAAAATGTCCGTCCTTCATCGTAAAATAGAATTCATGGATCCTACCGATTCAGAAAGCAAAGAAGTCTTAGGGAAAGTGGCCCTTTTTGCTTCTGTTGTAATGCTAAGTTGTTTGGCTTCGTGCGCTAGAATGCTTAATGATAACAAGGATGAGCCTATTACAGTTAAGGTCCTTTTGACGTATTTGGCCGGTGGAGTAACTGCTGGCATCATTATAGCTCTTCTTGCTTATAGATTTTACGGCCCTAGTTATTTTCTTATTGGGCTGTCTGGCGTGGCAGGATTTGGTTCAGTCCAAATCTTAAGCATGTTAACGATTCTCGTCGAAGTCCTGGTTAGGAAAGTTAGTAAAGTCATTGGCGTTTCTAAGCCTTCGGACGACGATGAGCCTTCATAGGTGTTGTTGTGTGTTCCTTCTCCCATCGGTTTCGGCTTCCGTTATCGGTGGGAGGAGTGCAATATTGAGTTAACGCAATGGCTGTAGCAAATGACAAGACTCCGTTTTGGACTTATCCGCGAACCTCGCTGGATGACGGAATCTGTTATCATATTAGAGATCAGCGGAAGAGTAAGCATGCGGATATAGAAATCCTGGAAGAGCATCCTTTGGCTAAAAGTGATCCTGTTTTCGAGAACATGGTGTTTGTTCACCGTGAACCTGCTGACAGAGAAGGCATTCTGGTAAGAGACTGGTATGTCCCTAAATCGCTCGTAGATGACCTTCTGAGCGTCTCCAAGACAGGAGCTGGTGCTAGATCCACTTTGCTCTACCCTGTCGGCACAGAGCCTCCTGAGGGAGATCCTAGAATAGATCTTTTAGGGCACTGCCGTGGAGAGATGACATTTAATGTCCTAGCGGTAGATTACCCCACTCTTAGCTATGAGCCAGCAGGCACAACTCAACCAGCACACTTAATCAGTTTAACAAGGAGTGCTGGAGTTAGCCAATTTACTGAAGATGAGGTCTACATTGATCTTACTGAATTACATGCAAATACGGTTATCAAAAAATATGTGGACGGAGTTGTTACAGACGAGTTCACAACCGGCGTCCATAAAATTGTAAGACATGTAAGTTCAGGAGTTATTCATGTTGAAGTTCCCGCTCAAGCGACTAGCGGGGGGAATTCTTTGGGAGGCAATGGATGGAAAGGCCGAGCTTATACAGCAAAGTATATCCTAGAAGGAACTACTGATTCAGAAGACGCTCCTGGAATCCTTAAGGGAAAGTTTCTAGTAAGGAACTTTAACTATCGTCTTGGGGACGCAAGCGTAAGCACCCAGAGAGACGAAACTTTAGGAGTTAAAATAGTTACTGAACGCAGAGCTGTTCCTTCTACCTGGTCGTATGATTGGCTAACCGGATACCCCTCTTCTTCTAATGCTACATGCACTGCTTCAGAAAGTTATTCTCCTGTAAGCGAATTGGTAACACAGCAAACTAAGCAATTCACTTCAGGTTCTCCAGATCCCAATGTGCAAGCAACTGTGTGGTATGGGTATGAAACTGTATCCGTTCCCAAGATAATAACTGGAGGAGACTTCTTGTGGGCGTGGGCTTTTGCCGGAAAAAATGGATATGCCGCATACGATGACGATGTTGGCCTGGAAATTACGTCTGGTGGTGGTGGGGGAGTTAAGATGCCCTCTAAATACCAAAGGTTCATTTTAGCTGATGAAGGAAATATAGAAGATCTGATCAACGGGGAGCCTAATGTCGAGGGTCTTACATCTCCTTCAGGATTTGGAGGCCATCTTTACAATCCTGGCTCTACGACTTATACTGTCGCCTTTCTTTCTTGGTCTGCTTTTGCAGGAAAAAATGTTTGGGCTAAATCAAGGGTCAGGACCTGGAGCTTAACAGGATCTCTTGTTCTTGGAACCTCTAATATTATTGTAAACCAAACTAGTGGAGGGACGGGTGATAACCTTGTTTCAGACAAAGCAGAACCTGCCTCCCTTGTCTTGAGTCCTAAAATGGCAGAATCTGCAAAGTGGAACAATAACACCTGGACTCCCTATAATGTAAGAGTGCAGAGGGCTCGTTGGTGTTATTGGATTGTTGATTTTGTATGGGTTAAATATCCTAACGCTACGACTTTTTACCCGTAATCAAATGGCCCGACCTGATAATCCTGACTCATTATTTCCTGATTCGCCCACTCCCCCCATAGGAGAAAGCGATCAAGATCAAAGATTCTTTATAGACATGAGAGAAGGAGCTGTTCCTGTTGATGAAGCAGGGCCTTCTAATTTTACAGAAATAGTCCCTCCTAATGAAGAACCTGTTATACAATCTGATTCTGATCCAAGATGGGATCCGAGTTTAGGGGAAGCAATGGGCTTCCCTCTAATAAAAGCCTGTATCAAAGATGATATTAATAATGAACAGGAATACACCCAACAAATAGGCAGAATCTATTGGAGGGGAGAGCCAGAAGCAGATGGTAATGGAAGTCCATTGGGCGCACAAATTGGCTTACCTCTCGGTCCTCCACCGTGTGACCCTTGCAAGGGAGAGCCATACATAGGGGACAATTGTTTTGCTCCAATATCACACGTCCACTAATGATTCAGTTAGGAGACTTTTTTGATAAGGTCTATATCATTTCTCTTGAGAGACGCACTGAAAGACGGCAGCGATTGTTGCGTCAACTCAACGAAATAGGCTTTTACAAAGCGGAGATTTTTGACGCTGTTGATGGCGCGGCAGTTGGGTCTCCAGGGTATTGGTCTTCTGGAGACGGGGGGTGGGGGTGCCTTCTTTCTCATGCAGAAGTTGCAAGAAGGGCCATTAAGGACGGGCTGTCTAATTATTTAGTTTTTGAAGATGATGCTATTCTGGACCCAAAATTCGATCAGTTGTTTGACGAGTTTGTCAGGAATGTGCCTAAAACCTGGGATCAAATTTACTTAGGAGGCGAGCATTTGCGGGTTCCTGAAGATATGGGGAACGGCATATTTAAGGGCTACGATATTAACAGAGGTCATGCTTATGCTTTATCTAGGAAAAACTTTTCCCGATTCCACAGTTTGGTCATGGACCATTCCTATCATGGGCGAAATAAGTATAAGCAATGGGACCACCATCTAGGAGTAGCACACTCAGAAGGACTATGGGATGCTTATGCTCCTTATAGGTGGATGGTTGGGCAAGGAAGCGGCTATTCAGATATAGCTCACATGGACTTATTGGATCGGTGGTGGGATTATTCTGATGGCGAAATCCACACGTTTTTACCATTTGTGATTATTGAGAATGACGGGAATTTCGCTCATGTCAGAGGCAAGTATAACCGAGGAAAGGTAAAAAGAAGGAAAGGAGAAGTGGCAAAGTTTCTCTGGCCTGGAAGTCCGTTAGCGTCTAATCGCCTGACTACTTTGGCCGAACTGTCAGCAAGAAAGCACTTAGGTCTCATGCCGAAAAGCCTTAATGTTATAGCTAAAGGAGCGTTTGCCCGTCGTCGATTGCCTTGTATTTATGCAGCTCCTGAAATAATAGAGATGACAAAAAGGTCATGGCCTGGTGGGACTGTAAGGCTAGGGAAGCTAGGGAATACGGGAGAGGAAATAAGAAATCGATTGGAGTATATGTGCGACTATCCATATAACGGACTTCTCAATATGGAAGCGCGGTCGAAACTGCCACGCTAAGCCGGGGATTGCTCTTGAGTCAACGCAAATAACCCTGTAATTTAGGGGGGTGAGCCATAATCCTACTCGTCTCGAAATTAAAACAGCCGTTGAGGATGAGTTGTCTCTCAATCTAGATGTCGATGTAGCTATCCAGGAGCTGCAAGATAGGGCTTATCAAGCAGGCCTAATCCCTGAAAGCAGGGAGGAAATAGAGATAGACTTAACCAATACTTCTTCAGGAAACGTGAGGAAAGCGACTTGGGAGGAATATGAGTGCATTATCGTAGCCATCCCTGCTTATGACGCTTTGCTCAAGGTTAGAGACAACCTTAAGCCTTACTCTTTAGATTCATGGGCTGTCGTCGATGTAGATATGGAGCATCAGCAACCAGGCTCTACAAGAGAACATTTCGTAGATCATAATGTTCAACTTATTGATGCGTCCCATTGGAGAGTTTACCAATTGCCCGAATGCCTAAAAGAATCCACGGATAAGGTAAGAGGCCTGCTAAGGGTTAAGTCGCCATCCATTACAGCTGATACCAGCCAATTGCCTTTTAAGAGCATATATACTGCAAAACTAGGGCTAATGGCTATTGGATACGAAAACGAAGGTGACCCTCGGGCAGAATCAACCTGGCAACTTTTCTATAGAGAAATGGGAATGAATCAGAGAAGGACTGATGGCGTTAAAGAGCGTCATGTTAAACTTGATTTTGGCTTGCGACATAAGCCTACCAACTTTGGATAATTATGGCTGAGAACGATGATTATATGGCTGGCCTTGGAAGGGCAGGCAAGACTGAACAGGAATTTGTCGATAAAGCAAAAGGGGGTGGATCTATTTTAGATGAACCTAAAAAGGATTGGGGAACTTCAGCATCTTTCAGAAGGCGTGATCAAGAACGTCGAGAGCTTAATAAAATCAAGCATGAAAGAGCTAGAGAGCAAAGAGCTGCCAGAAAGGGATATCGAGATATGGTCCGTTCTGGTGAAGGGCTAAAAGCGGCAGCTTTGCTTAAAGAAATTAAAGCTAAAGACCCGTCTTTCAACCTGGGCCGGGGGATGACTCAGCATGGAGATGATGATGTAGAAGCAGGCATAATCCACACTCAACGGCAGGTCGCTTTAGAAAATGAAGCAAGACGAAGAGGTCAGCTTACAGGGGATCAACTTGAGCTAGAAAAAGAGCTTAAGGAGAAACTTGATAAAGGGACTATCACTAACGCGGAAAGAGAAAGGTTATTTAAACAAAATCCTGGAGCTAAGACTGCTCATGAACGAAGGAAACTTTTAAACGATCTTACAAAAGAAGATCTAGAGGAGCGACTTAGAGTTACTAGCAATAAAGGGGAAACGGAAGGCAGAAAAAAAGGAGGAGAAGGTGGTGAAGGAAAAGGCGGAAAAGAAGAGCCTGATGAAGTTGTAGGCGTCGATCCATTTACTGGCGAAAAAATAACAAGAGGAGAAATAGCAGCTCAGGTTGAAAGTTACGGAAAAGATCCTGTAGCGAAAGCAGTAGCAGATGCAGAAGAAATTAGAAGGGGAGAAGAAGAGGCTGGGGCAACTGGAGACCCAGGGCTCACTGGAGAGCCTGGTGAAACAGGAGAATCAGCTGTTCCCGTTACTACCGAGGATCTTTCTGCTGAAGGACAAGCGGATGTAGAGGAGTTTGACGAATTGATGTCAAATCCAGCAGAGCCAGTAACAGAAGCAGCCGATGATATTGTTTCTGACTCACTAAGCCCTCAACAACAAAGAGATCTTCAGTATTATGCTGAACTAGCAGGGCCATCAGCTGCTGATACACAAGCTATTGAAAACTATAGGAACTTTATATCGGAAAGAGGTTTCTCTACTGGGATGACGGCAGAAGATGCAGAAAGATTTGGAGAGCTTCCTCCAAAGATGTCAAAGCTAATGAATGAGCTTAAAGACGCTCATGACAAAGCTTTAGACCGCACTAAGCCCATGACTGAGTTGCAGCGAGTTCAAGAAACGGTAAGGGCCTTTACTCCAGGATTTGAGACAGGATCTGGTCCTAATGGAACTTTGACAGTCGAGGACAAGGCTAAAAGAGCAGCAGCAACTAGGGTTAGGCTTACCCCCGAAAAAAGGGCCGATTTGGCCGCAACGCGTAAATTCTACGAAGAAGGCGGATATGAATATACTGATCCAGACACTGGTGAAGTTACACGTTCTGCAACCCAAGAAGGATTAAGTCAGAAATTAGGAGATATAGGAGAGCGTGCAGAGAACATAAAAAGAATTCCAGGAGCTGAAGAGCGTCAGGAGATTTTTGCTAGGATGGCAGAAAAAAAAGAACAAGCAGAATTTAGAAAAGAGATTATAGCACAAGCTAGAGAGATAGATGGTCCTAAACTGCGCCCGGGGCTTAATCTCTCTCTTGAGGAAGAACGTCACATGCAATCCCTCACAGGCAAGGATTTTTTGGAGCGTAGATCTGACCGAGAGGAGAGAAAAGAAACAGAAGCAATAGAGCGAAGAGCAAGAGTAAGGGTAAGCATGGAAGCAAGGAAGCCAGAGACTTTGGCAAGTGCGCGGAAAAAGCTATCTGAAGGAACACGCTTGCTACCGGAAGAGAGAAAGGCTTTGGAGGGAGCTGGAGCAAAAATTTACGATCCTGGAAAACGCAGAACAAAGCCATGGACCATAAGTGAAAGCATAGGGCGTCCGAGATGGTGGGACTAGATCGCTTAAAAGAAGAAAATGAAATTTCACCTTTAGACTAATGGCAGAAGTATCCAGACAATTTACAGATGCAGAAAGGGCTCTCGATGAAAGAGTTGACGCTTTGATTTTTGCGCCAAAATATACACCTGATTCTAGTGCTCCTCAGGCGGCTGCATATGCGGCTATGAGGCAAGACGTAAAAGATCGCTCTATACACGCACAACAATTGAAGGAACAACAAGAATTGGCTTTTGCTGCATCTGCCCGAAGAAAACTTCACGCCCTTGCTGAGAGTAATGATGCTCAAACAAAAGCTGCTCACGATGCGGTAAAGACAATGACCAAACTTATAGGGCCGGATGGTGGCATGACTAAAGAGCAAGCCGCAGCTCAGTTGATAGATGGAAATCCTTCTTTAGCTCTTAATCCCGTTTTTGGAAAAGCTATTAAGTTTTTGGATACAAATATAGAGGATACCAGGGAAGCAGCTCTCAGTGAGGCAAAATCCGATGCGGATCTCATGGGTTATTTGTTTGCAGGGGAGAAAAATAGAGCAGGCTGGGTTATGGAAAAATGGAAGAATCAGCCTGAGCAACTGGCACTGAAAATCCAACAAGCTAAATTGATAATGGAAGGAGCGGTTGACGACGCTCAAAAGAAAAAGTTTGAAGCTAAAATAGGGGCGATGGAAGCCCATGCTTCATACTGGCAAGTGCAGAGCAATCCCTTTATGAAAGCATGGAAGGCACAGGGTCAACCTGTCAGAGATCCGAATGCGCCTGACCAGTTTCTGCCAGGAACGACTCTTGATGGTAGGCTTCAAGGGGAAATACTAGAAAGCTTTGCAAGAATAGGCGCTACAAATGTCCAGGATGTTAATGCTCTCATAGGATTCGCTACTAATAGAATGGAAACTGGCTTTATGGCAGACGTTAGCCTTATTGATGAGCTTGCAAAAAGGCATCATGATCCCGCGTCTGGAGAACCATTTAATCAGCTATCCGCAAGGAAAGCTATGCTTGATAAGATTACTGCTCTTTCAGATCCTGGACTAAGGGAGAGAGCGGCTAATGGTGATGCGGAAGCGGCAAGGATTATTCAAACGGGAAGGAATATCATAATGACAGGGGGCGCGATGTATGGTCGCAAATATGCCAAGCTAATTCAGCAAGACGAGTGGGATGACACTCTTAGAGACATTCAGGTGTCTGCAATAAAAGGCCGTAACGCCGCAGTTCAAGAACATCGGAATAAGTTGCCTGAGGCTTTTGCTGATGTCCAAACGCAACTTTACAACAAAGAGGATGCAGAATCCCCAGGAGCTAATCCTGTATTTGGAAAATCGGAGCATGATCAACGAACAGCAGATCTGGCGAGCCAGGAAGCTCAGAGTTATTTGTTAGGTCTTTTTGTAGCTGCGGATGACCAAAATGGAAAAGATCAGTATAATGACTATGTTACAAAAAACCCTCCTCTTGGATGGGGTCCTGGGCTGGAAGGAGATTCAAGAGCTAGTTATTTAGAAAACATCAGGGATTGGATGACTAATGGATTTGAGCATGTTAAGTCCATTCAACCAGGAACTACGACCCCAGGAGGAATGCCTTCAGGGACAGCGCCTGCCCCTACATCACCAGGAGGAACAGCTCCTCCCGCACCAGGAGTAACTCCAACCAGTGGTGGCTCCTCGGCTACTCCAGGACAAGTAACTAATACTGGAGCGCAGAATAATGTTAATGATATTATTTTCAATTCCTTAAATACGGGTGATCCGATTATTTCAGGGCAAGGTCAAAATCCAGCTCCGGTTCCAGTAGCTGAGTAAGTTTTGTAATTTTTATTAAAATGTCTGCGACTCTCGAAAGCATAGTATCGGATTCTCGTTATCATCAATTAGATGAGGCTGGCAAAAAAGCGGCTTTAGATAAGTTCTACGACAAAAAGATCGAAGAAGGTGAAGCTACTGAGCTTGATAGGTTTGTTGGCCAAACGGGAATCTCTCTGAGAGAAAGGTATCATTCTGAAACTCCCAGAAGGCAACCGTTTATCCAGGAGAGGTTTGACAACTTAAGGGCTTTAAATGAACTCTCTAAAACAGGGACTGAAGCCCAAAGAAAAATTGGGGTAATGAACTACCTTAATAGCGAAAAAGAGATCGCTAAGAGGGAGGCTAAAGAACAAGAGAATTTGGTTAACGCAAGAAACCATGTTCTTTCTATTATTGCAGGTGATCCTGATGAAGTGAGAAGGGACAGGAAAGCTCTTCCTGCACACAAAGAATTTTTATCCTTTTTAGCTGAAGGCGTAGAGGGTTGGGGTGACTACTTGAACATCACAGATGATAAGTCTGAGATGGGAGCCCTTCGCAAAATCCTTTGGGAGAACAATCCTATAGGGATGATTTCTCCTTGGGAACATAGAGACGGAAAATGGCAAGTAAAAGAGGGTCCTAGGGAGAAACGTGAAGCTCAAGCTGAAGCTGCTAGGGATGAGCTGGAAAAGCTGGGCTACAAGCGCGGACAGCAACAGGATGTTATTGAGGCTGTTAGGAAAGAAATAGCGCCTTTTGATGGGAAAGATCATGTAGGCAGAATCAATTTTGCTGGAGAGGTTAAATTCAATCCTGAAGCTCTGTTACGAAAGTCACCTCAAGAGCTACAGGAGGAAATCTCTAAGCTAGATATTCCCGCTGGCGCGAAAAAAAGAGCCTTGGCGAGAGTCCAAAAAGAACAAGAAGCTGAATATGAAAAGCTTGTGTGGTTGCTTGATGAAAGCAAATGGATGGAAGAGGCCGAAATGCAGGGGCGCTCAGAAAGCAGGTATGAGATTTTAGATGAATACCTGGATAAAGTTCAAGACGACAACTTTCTTAATAACTTCAGAAAATTTCTTTTCGTAAGTGGATCAAAGATTTCTAGTGCTATCACCGGAATGGTGGGGGGAACAGCTGGGATGGTAGGACTCGAAGGGACTCAAAAGTTTCTGGGAGGCGTTACGGATGCCCTTAATCTTGAATCCGAGCTTCAGAAGATAAGCGGAGGATGGGGGTTCGGATCGGATATTGTAGGAATTGCTCCAGATATCCTTTTAGGTCGAGGTGCAGGACTGCTTGCTCAACAAGCAGTAAAAATAGGCAGATTCCAAAAACTTAAAAATGCAGGTAAAGCCGTAAAAGGAAATCCTGAATATGACAAATTCCTTAAACTGCAAAGCGCGGCTGCTGGAATTGGAGCGTCAGCAGGGAGTGCGTATGGGGCAGGATCAAGAACTGTAGATGAGGCCCTTAAAATGGGTTACTCAAGAGAAGAAGCCAGGACTTATGGTTTCAGGCAGTTTCTTATTACTGGTCTTATTACTTTTGCTGGGCGAAAGACTGGAGAAGAAAGGTTTGCCACAGGAGAAGCATTTAAAAAAGAGGCCAGGGATTTCGTAGGCAGTTACCTTATAGGCGATATTGTCGGAGAAGGTGTTGAGGAATTCACTGACGAATTCATTTCAGGCATTTTGGTTCAGAAACAAATGGACCCCTCTATGACTAATGAGGATATCATTGATGGGGCTATCCATGCGTTTTTCTTGGGCAATGCTGTTGGTGGGATAATTAACCTTCCGCAGCAATTTGGGGGAACAGGCGGGACGGTTCTTACAAATCCAATAGAAATAACTGCTGCTGATGGGGCTCTTGAAAAAGCAAAACAGCTTTTAAGAATTAATAATTTGCCAGAAACAGGCAAAGCTACCACAGGAGTAGAAGCTGATGTTAATGCCGGGAAAGTTGCGTTAACTCAAGAAGAGGAAGGCGTTAGCGAAGAAGGGGCGGAAACCCCTGCTAGTGTCTCTTTAAAAGATATTAACTATGACGAAGGCGAAGGAGTCTATTGGTATATCGATCCTAAAACGTCAGCGGTTGTCAGACTTGATGAGGGTAAGACTACTGATGAGATTCGAGAAAATGCTTCTAGTGCATCAATTGCAGAATATGAAGAAGCCTCGCCCGAAGCATCTCCTGAAGGAGAAGTTCCTGAAGAACTGCCTGTAAATCAGCAACCTGGATTAGACACGGCAACAGAAGAAACTCCAGGGATGAGATTCCCTAAAGGACTAGAAGGAGAGAAGACTCGCGGAGAAAAGACTTTTGAACGAGGCGGCAAAGTTGAGCTAAAGAGCCCTTATGTAGAGGTCACAGACAATGATATTGCGGCACGATTTGATAATTTTGAAAATATTCCTGATAAATTCTGGAGAGATCTTCTTAGTAAGAATGACATTGATAGCTTAATTCTACGCGACTTGGCGATTGATTTAGAAAGTAACGAAGCTCTTACCCTGGAACAACGGAGAGAAGCAGCTAAGCTTATTATCAAGGCTGAAAGAGAACAGCTTGGAGGCGGCGGTGGTGGTGAAGACGAAAGAGAAGAGGAGGAAATGGTTCCATTTAGCGCAATTGCTCAAAAGCCTCTGGGTGATGATTTTCGCGGAGCGAGTTATGTAGGGCGTGCTCCTATTGTAAATCTGGAGAGGAGAGCTGTTGTCTTTAGAAATGTAAATGGAACCATAGTTCCCTTTTATCTGTCTACTGGAGAGGGGGGGAAGCAAGAAGTGGCAGCAGGAAAGTGGTATCCATTTTTCGGCATTGGTCGCGGAAAGGGCTGGATTAACAAGGGCTCTCAAGATGAAATAAATGATTACTATGGGAGCCCTGCTCTTAAAGAAGCCGCTGAACGGCTTGATGCTGAAATAGGAGACATCCTTCTCCCTCCAACTAAGCCTGGAGCAAGAAGACTTCTTCCCGAAAATATTCCAGATGCGGGAGAAGAGATTGCTACCAGGATGGCTATTGAAGAAAACCTGGGAGTGCGATCTCTTGATGTAGGAGATCCTTTAGCTCTCAAAGATAATATTGAGGCTGTTAAAGCAAGGATTGATAGAGGCAGTCCTTTTGAGCTTGTTACCCCTCCTGCCGAAGAAGTTCCAGTTGTAGCGGAAAAAGATACAGCTCCTCCAAAAGCTCCTGCAAAGAAAAAGGGGAGTATTGATATAGGTAATGGGATAAATGCCACGGTCGAGGAGATCTTTGGAGAAGCCCCTAAAGGAATGAAGTTTGGGGCTAAGTTCAAACCAGGAGAACTTACTACAAAAAGACAAAGAGATGGCAACTACCGAGTAATGGTAGGAGATGCTAAGACCGATAGGGTCTTTGTGCCTCCTTCGTCGGAAACAGGAGAAGCTGGAAAGTTTGTCACAGATACTAAAGTAAAACCTGGCGACAAGCCAATCAACTTCAAATCTAGTGCTGTCTTTGAAACTAAAGGAGCAGCAGATGTAGCTCCTGCTACGCCTTCCCCTCCTAAAAGAGTGAGCGTTAGGAAAGCGTTTAATGAAGCTGGAGAGCAGACTGATGACGGGGCTGATAAAAGAAAATCAGCTTTAGATTTCAAAGGTCTTCAAGAAGTCGAGACTCTTGCTGGGGATGGAGATGTTGAGTTTAAGACAAATGTCCCTGGAGGGTATCAGGTAGACCCTAAAACCGGTCTTATTACTTTAGAGGCTAATCCTGAAAATGCTGCCGTATGGAGACAAAATACTTTAGTGCGTGCAGCGGGGGAAAGAGCTGCGTTTAGGTCGGAGACAAAAGGAGATAACTTAGCTAAAGCGATTGGAGAAGAAACGCTTAATGATTTTGTCCCAAAAGATGATCGCAATTTAAGTGACGGAGATAGAGCTAAAAGCCTTTTAGTGAGAGCTTTGTCTGGCGATGGCTTTGCCAGAAAAGCAATCAAAGACGCTTTAGTCGCTAAAGGCGAAGAGGGCGATCAGGCAACCAAGGAAGATGTCGCTGCCTTAATCAAAGACATAAACGAAAGCCCAAAAGGAGGCATAGCTAAAGGCAAATTTGAAAGAGGGTCAAATAGCCTGAAAGCAGAAATGCAAAAGCTTCCTAGCCCAATTAATCTTGGCTCTCCTGTTATCTCTGGACAGGAACCTGTTTTAGATGAAAGGCGTGGAGTTTTTGAAACAAGCAAAGATGCTTTTGATTTAATTTCTGACGGAAGGCCTAAAAAAGACAAAGTCACAGGGAGAGACAAAGTTTCTGTTGAGTCTGGCCCAGAAGGAGGAGCGGATGCGGCTCCTGTGTTGGGCGAAAATCTTGCAGCTGGTTCTGTTGTAGAGGTGACCGACAAGGACGGAAATGTTCAGGTGTGGGTAGTTAAAAGCACTCATTCTAATTTTGACGGAACTCAACGTCATGATCTGGAAAGGATTCCGTCTTCAAAGGAAGCAGCAGAAGCTGCTTTGTCTGGAAACGCAGAGTTTAATAGCATTTATAGAACCAAAGGTTCAAAGGCTCGCTTAGTTGCTTTGCTGCAAAGAATGAGGCAGCCTGGGATGTCTGAAAAACCTGCGTTGCTCAAAGCAATAGAAAACGAAATTAAAGGTATTGTTGCTTCAATGACCTCTGATGAGTTTGTTGACGCAAATGTGGAATTCGTCACAAATGAAACAGCTACAATGCCCAATAGGGACGCTTATGTTAAATATACTCCGGGTCCAGATGGAAGTAGCCAAACTACTATTTATTTCAACTTAGACGGAATTTGGTCACGGCTTAAAACTGTAGCCGAGGGATCGCCAAAAGGGAACAAGGTGGTTCAGGGATGGGCAGTAGACGATACTGCTTCGCTCCTGTCTCAGATTTCATTTGAGGAGATTATCCATTACCATGCTCTTCAGGGAATTGATGACGGGGAGTTACAGGGAGTAGTTCAAGACTGGTATGAACTTGCAAAAGAAGAGGGGAACGAGGGAGCAAAAGCTCAAATAATCCGTTGGTATAAACATTCCCAGGGAGAGGTTTATCGTGGATCTATAAGCGATGAAGAAGCATGGAGGCGATTAAGCTCCGTTGCAGAAGGGGTAGAAGATGCAGAGGGTAATGAAATGGCCGAAGGAAGAGAAGCATGGATAGCTTTGTCAAGACAAGTAGGGCATGAGGCATTGGCTGGTTTTGTTAGCCTTCTCAAGACCGGCAACACTGCTTTGACGACAGAAGTAATGTCCCATCGCTTTTTCCGTAATTTTATTCGCACGGATTTGGCAGCGGACATCAAAAAGGGA
>MDSZ01232949.1_pt1 | contig 13465 bp, 13 predicted proteins | sample 811201 | NCBI WGS metagenome assembly MDSZ01 (sample SAMN05326647, study PRJNA326480) | marine metagenome | isolation source: seawater | place: Indian Ocean: North | collected 2010
AAATTATTTTTTTTATTTTAGCAGCAATTGCCAATTCACAAATTTTCATTGAGGATAATACATTTACTTCCCAAGATAGCTCCGGTTTTAAAAATACACTAGGATCATTAGCTATATTTGCTGAATGAATGATTGCATCATAACCTTTTAGGTCATTTACATTTAAATTTCTGATGTCTTTTTTAATGATTTTTAAATTTTTATTGTTTATTAAATTTTTTCCAAACCATTGTGCATCTATAACTTTTATTTTATGGCCATGGTATATTAGGAGATTGCAAAGAACGGCTCCAATATAACCACTGCCTCCTAAAATTATAATTTTCATTACTTTAATATATGGTAGCTTAATTTTTTAATATCATTTAGGCTAACCACACTTTCATTACCCATAGAGCTTGTAGCTACAAAAGCTGCTAAATTTCCAAAAAAAGACGAAACTTCAGGATCAATTTTTTTGCTAAGCAAAAGCGAGGTTATTGCAAAAAAAGTATCACCAGCTCCTATAGTATCAACAGGATTTTTATTAAATGCTGGGTAATAAAAAAATTTTCTATCTTTGCAGATGTATCCTATTCCACCATTTTTTCCTTGTGTTACTATTATATTATTAAATTTAAAAAATTTTAAAGATTTTTTTATTAGAATCTCAATTTTAGAAAATTTGTCTTTCAATTCATTTCTAAATTCAGTTTCGTTAACTATTAATGTATTTACTTTTTTATATTTGAAGATTGAGTAAGTATCTCTAGAAAAAGCATTTATTTGGCAATTTAAAAAAATTTTATTTTTTGTTTTTGATAAATTTTTTATTATTTTTTTTGTAAGCTCATCGTGACCAAAATCACTAATAATAATTAAATCGAAATTTTTATTAATATTATTGTATTTTTTAACAAATTTATTTTCTTCATTTTTAAGTATTTGTTTTTGATCAACGTTATATACTCCCATCATTCTTCTATGAGAATAATTATCAATAAATCTTTTTTTTACGATTGTTGAGTTTTTTTTTGTTAAAAAATTTTTCTTAACTTTTTTAAATATTTTTTTTTTTATAAATCCAACTTCCTTTTTATCTGAACCTAGAAAAGTCAATAAAGAGATGTTATCAACAAAAGAAGTCAGTAAATTTGATATATAACCAGACCCACCTATAAATTTAACTTCTCTAATTGGTTTAACAATATTTGTAGCTTCCTTACCAGACACACCTATTGTTTCTGTAAAAATATATTTGTCTATTATTAATTCACCTAAATTAAGAACTTTACTTTTTAAACATAAATTAAAAATTTCATCAAGATTTTCTGGTTGAATTTTTTTTTTTATTATATTTATGTAGTTTTGAGTCTTGTCATCAAAATTATTAAGATAATTTTTATTAATAATTTGACTAGAACTATATAATTTCGTTTCAATAAACTTAAGTTTTCCTTTCACTAAATTTACATATTTTATTTCTTCCCTTAAGTTTTTGTCAGAATAAAGTTTTTTTTTATAATCAAGGCCTTTACAATATACATTTGGTTTTATTTTTTTAATTACATTTGAGGCGGTCTCATAATTACTTACAATTATAAAATCAATAATTTGAATCTGTTCTAGAAAATCTAATCTTTGTGACAATGTAAAAGATGGTCTACCAGGACCTTTGTTTACAAATTTATCACTTGTTATAGAAACTACTAATATATCTCCAAGTTTTTTAGCCTCTTTAAAATAATTTATATGACCTATGTGGACTAAATCAAACACACCATGGCATAGAACTATTTTTTTGTTATTTTTCCTAATTTTTTTGATTATCTCTAGGTCTGTAGCTGATTTAATTATTTTCATTTAATTTTAGATTTTATACAATATTTCTTATGATAGTTCAATATTTGAACGCTAAGGTTCAAAAAATGAACATATTTCTATTTAAATAAAGTATAATCTTACCCAATGATTAAATTATTTAAAATAATTGCACAGTTGTTATTTGGCAAACACATTGTGCTTCTTAATTCTCCCTTACAATTAATAAATTTTGTTGAATTTTCAAATGTTAAAGAATTTGCTCATATAAAAAAAATACCGATTTATATTGGATATACAGATAAGAATACAATTAAAAGAATTAAAAAAGTTTTTACAATATTTAAATTGAAACCTAATATAGTTTATCTCAATGAAGAGATTAATGTTTATATCACTCATTTAATTTTAAAGATAAGAAAGATTTTAAAAATTTATTATCATGAATGCACTATAGGCGATATAAGATATTATCTTCATAAAGAATTTTTCAAAATTTCACAAAAGAAAAATATTTTAGACGATGGTACTTCAAGCTTAAACTTGAAGCATGCTCTTTCAGAACTAAGCACTAGTAAAACTCTGGTATTCACAATTTTTGAGAATATAAAATTAAAAAATATAAAAATTTTTTATAATAATTTTTTATTTATAAAAAAAAAATTTAAACCAAATAATAAATATTCAAAAAAAATAATTCATTTTATAAGCTCGAAAGTTCATGAGGAAGTTAAAATTCCTGAAAAATTATTTCTTCTTTTAGAAAGTATTAAAAAAAAAACAAAAAAAAAAATAATATATATTCCTCACCCAGATGAAAATATAGAAATTATCAAAAAAAAAATAAAATTTGAAATTATGGAAATTGATATACCAATTGAATTATTTTATCTAACGAGTAGCAAATTACCTTCAAAAATAATTTTTAATTATTCATCAAGTTTATTTAGTTTATATAAAATATTTAATAATTCAAAAAATCTTAAAAATATATCTCTAAAAAATAAATCAATTTTTTTGAAAAAAGAACATCAATTTGCATTTAAATATTATGATAAGGAATTGAAAAGATTAAAAATTAAATACCAAATCTTTTAAAATCTATCTCTTTTACTTTTTCTTTAAAATATTCAAAACTATTTGAGTTGATCCATATTTGATTTTTTGTTTGCCAAAAAAATAATTTTGAAATTGAGATAGATCTTCCAGATATATATTGATTTTTAAGTCCAATTGTTCCACCCCATACAAAACTAAGTTTTGAAAACCAAGGAACAACTAAAACACCTCCGGCTTTAAAACAAAAAAATAATTTACTATTCATAATTAAATTAAAATCAGAAAAAATTGATTTAGATATATCTTTACAAAATATAAGATCTAATTTTTCTTTTTTTTTAATTTTTTTTGCAAAATTACAGCCTTGTTCATCAGATATTATCACTATAGGAGTTTTTTTAATTTTTTTTTTTAGAATTTTATAAACCTCCAAGAACTCATTAATTTTTATATTTCTTAGTTGTGACCATCCAGGATTATATCTTATATGCCATGTAATATATTTTTTGGAAAATTTTCTTTTGTAAAAATTGAAATCATTCTTTTTTATTAAAAATTCTTTTAATATTTTGGAATTAGAGTTTTTAAGAATTTTATTGTACATCGATACAAAACAAAGTCTTAAATCTTTTCTCAAAAAAACGTCATTTACATAAGGTATATAATAGTCATTATAATTTCCTTTAAGAAATTCAGACCATGAACAAACTTTAATTTTATGCAAATACTTAGACAAAAAAAATCTTGTCATCGAAATTTGAATTTTGAGGATCTTTTTTTTAAAATTATTTAATTTATTTTTTTCTACAATAATTAGGAAATCAATTTTTTTTTTATGAGAATAAAAACTCTTATAAAAAAAAAGATAACACAAGAAATCTCCAATTGAGTAAGGAGATTGAAAAGAGCCATAATCATAAACACCAAGAATATATTTGTAATTTTTAATTTTTTTTTGGTTTTTTATTTCTTTGAAGTTATTAATTTGATACCTAAGCCCCAATATTGACCAATAAAAAATTAATAATTTTCTTTTAATTTTACTAATAGCGTACATTTTTGAATAGATTATAATAACTTGCTTTACAGTTCAATAGTTGAACGCTATAGTTCAATTAATGAACGATGATAAAAAAGAAAATAACAATGAATTTGAGATTTTAAGGAAAATAAACTCAAATCCTAAAATTAGTCAAAGAATACTTGCATCTAAACTAGGAATAAGTTTAGGAAAATTAAACTATTGTTTAAAAGCTTTAAGGGACAAAGGTTTTATCAAAATTAAAAATTTTAGTAATAACCCAAATAAACTTGATTACGCTTATTTACTAACACCTAAAGGTGTTAGATATAAAACAAAAATGGCATATTTTTTTTTAAAACAGAAAATGAAACAATATGAAGATTTAAAGAAAGAATTAGAAAAAAATTATGAAAAAAATAAATAATATAAAAAATTTAAATTCTATTTTTTTAAAATATAATACAATGTTAAGAAAAGGATTAAATTCAGTAAATAAAAAATCTTTATTTGATGCTTCATTATTAATTGAAAAAAAAATAAAAAAAAATTCAAAAATTTTTGTTGCCGGAAACGGAGGTTCAGCAGCTGTATCAAATCATTTTATTTGTGATTTTCTTAAAAATGTAAAATATTATACCAAACTTAATCCAAAAGTAATTAGCCTTTCAAATAATGTTGAGGCAATTATGGCTATATCAAATGATATTGGATATAAAAATTCATTAGCCTTCCAAGCAAAATCTTTATCACAAAAAGATGATATTTTTGTAATTATCAGTTCCTCAGGAAATTCTAAAAATATAATTGAATTAATTAAATTAGCAAAAAAAAATGGCAATAGTATAATAGGTATGTCAGCATTTAATGGTGGATACTTAAAGAAAAATTCTGATATTCATTTGCACGTTAAAATAAATGACTATGGAATATCTGAAGATATTTTTCAATCGATAATGCATATTTTTGTAAAAATAATATGTGCTAATAACAAAAAATAATTTTTATTTTAAAAAAATGATAAAATTTAATAAAGCTTTCTTATATTCTCCAATTGATAAAAAATTAAAAAAAAAATTTTTTTTTTTGTCATTTCTTATCTTTAATTAATGCTTTTTTAGAAATTTTAAGCATAGTTTTGATTATCCCAATAGTCTCTTTTTTTTTAGGATATGACAACAAATATTTCACATTTGATAATTTTGAATTTTTTATTAGTCTAGAAAAAATAGAAAAGGCATTATTTATCATCACACTAGTAGCATCGTTTTATATTATAAGATCTTTTTTACAAATATTTATCTTCTCTTACGAAAGAAGATTTATTGCAAAAATAGAATCACTATTAAAAGAAAATGTTTTTAAAAGAACAGTATTTACAAATTTAAATAAAATTGGAAAATTTAAGTTATCAGATAGATTGAGAGATTTAGCTGATGTGGGAATTTTACAAAAACATATTCATTCACTTATTATATTTAATACAAGTATAGTTGTGTTTCTTTCAATAGTACTTTTTTTGTTTTCATTCAATTTTAAAGTTTCATTGTTCTTCCTTGTGATATTAACAATATTATCTCTAATTTATATTTTTTTTACAAATAAATTTTTTTCAAGGTCTGGTGTTGAGTTAAGAAACAAAAGTTCTCAGATTATGAATGAAGTTTATAATTCACTCAATTCATTAAAAGAATTAATTATTGATAAAAAAAGAAATTACTTTTTCAATTTATTTTCTAAAGCGAACAAAGAAGTGGTAAAAATCGCGTATTTGTCTTCAGTATATCAAAAATTACCCCGTGTATTTGGAGAATTGGGTCTTGTATTAATTTTGTTGATAACCTTTTTTTACTTTTTTTTAATGAATTTTAGTAATGATGAAATAATTTTAACATTAAGTATTTTTGTAACAGCAGGAGTAAAGTTATTACCAGCATTTGTACAGCTAGTAAGTTCAAGACAGGGGTTACTTCAAAGTTTTTATTCAGCTTCTAAAATTTATAAAGTTTTAAAAGAACCTATGAATATCGAAAAAGAGACTATCAGCACAAACAAACAATTAATCATCAAAAAAAAAATAAGTATTAAAAATTTGTCATTTGGATATTCAAAATCAAATAACATTATTCAAAACTTAAACCTTTCAATTAAATCAAAAAGAATTACTGGTTTAATTGGTGAAAGTGGATCAGGTAAGACCACGTTTATAAATTTATTAGCTGGTTTATTAAATCCAAGCAGAGGAAAAATTGAAATAGATAATTTTGATATAAAGGACAGAATAGAAACTTGGCATAATTCAATAGGATATGTGCCCCAAGATGTTTTTTTAATAAGTGGTAAAATCAAAAATAATATCGCCTTTGGTATACAAGAAAATAAAATAAGTAAAAAAAAAATTAAACATGTTCTTAGTATTTGTAAATTGGATGAATTTGTAAAAAAAAAAAAAGAAGGATTAGATTTTTACATTAGTGAAAAATCTGTAAATATATCTGGCGGTCAAAAACAGAGAATAGGAATTGCAAGAGCACTTTATAAAAACCCTAAACTATTAATTTTAGATGAAGCTACTAGTGGCATAGATCAGGCAAATGAAGAAAAAATTTTAAGAAACCTAAAAAAGAAATATAAAGATTTAACTATTATTTTAATTACACACAGACAAAATACTTTAAAAAAATTTGCAAATGAAATTTATAAAATTGATAAAAAAAAATTTTCAAAAATTAAGTTTTGATAATGATTTTAAAAAGGTTAACTGTATAAAAAGGATTAGTCTTAACTATGAATGAATTTATATTTAGAGTAAAATAGAATTTCTTGTTTATGAAAAAAAAAATTTTTTGTTTTGATATTGACAATATTATTTGCACAACAAATAATTCTAATTACAAAAAATCAAAGCCGATAAAAAAAATATAAATTTGATTAATAAACTTAAAAGTAATGGTCATGTTATTAAGATATTTACTGCAAGATATATGGGTAGAAATAATGATAATCAAAACAAGGCAAAAAAAAGTGCTAAAATACTTACAATCAAACAATTAAAAAAATGGGGAGTTATGTACGATCAAATTTTTTTTGGTAAACCTTCCTCGGATTTTTATATTGACGATAAGAATTTAAATTTTAAGAAAAATTTGAGCAAGTATTTAAAAAAATATACATTTTAAAAATGAAAGAAAAAGTAATCATTTTTGGAGGATTTGGATTTATAGGTTTCAAACTGGCTGTCAAATTATGTAAATTAGGATTTGAAGTAGATATTGTAGATCTCAATAGTAATAAAAAACTACTTAGATATTTAAAAAATGAATACAGACATAGTGTTAGTTATAAAAAAATTGACCTAGCTGAAAAAAGATCATTTAAAAATTTAAGAAAAAAAAATTATAGTTATATATTTGATTGCGCTGCATGGCTAGGTGTAGATAAGATTATAAACAATAGTTATAGAAGTCTTAAAAATAATATTGATATAGCTTTTAATATTTCTGCATTTGCTAAAAAACAACATAAATTAAAAAAAATAATTTTTATGTCATCAAGCGAAGTTTATGATGGTGGCTTACTGAATAATATCACGCAACCACCAAATAAAGAAAATTCTATATTGACACTTTCAGATATAAGCCATCCAAGATCAGTATATATGTTTTCAAAAATCGCTGGGGAAATGATTTATATAAATTCGAAACTACCTTATATAAATTTAAGATTACATAATGTGTTTGGTCCTAGAATGTGTGAAACTCATGGAATACCTACTTTCATCAAAAAATTTTTATCTAAAAAAAAGTATGTTGAGGTTTATAACAAAAATCACTCTAGAAGTTATATATTTATAGATGATGCAATAGATCAAATCATATCTACCTCAATTAATTCAAGTTTAAAAAAGCAAACATTAAATATTGGAGACGATAAAAATTTTTTAAAAAATTATAAGTTAGTATCTGTAATAAAAAAGATTATGAATTCAAATAAAAAAATTATTTATAAAAGAGATAACAAAAATTCTGTTCATATTCGAAAGCCTTCTCTAAAAAATTTAAAAAATATTTATAATTTTAAAAATCAAGAAAGTTTTATCTATCAATTAAAAAAAACAATAGAATTTTATGAAAAAAAAAAATAAAGTTATAGCTGTTCAGGGATTTGGTTATGTTGGCGCTGTTAATGCTGTTAATATAGCAATAAGTAAAAAATTTAATAATTTGAAAATTCTTTGTGTTGAAAAAAAAAATTTAAGAACAATTAATATAATCAATCAGGCCAAAAAAGGTATATTTCCTCATCACTCTAATGATAAGAATTTGATTAAAAACTTTAAAAAATTAGTTCAAAGTAGAAACTTTGAATTTACTTTTGATAAAAAAAAATTCAAACTTGCTGATATAATTTTAATAACTATTAATTATGATTTAAAAAAAATAAAAAAAAGTAAATTTTCTTTTTTAAATGGTTTTAAAGAAGTCATTAATAATGCAAAAAAAAATTCATTAATTTTAATTGAGACAACGGTCCCTCCAGGTACTTGTGAAAACTTACTTAAGCCCATATTAAGAAGAATAGAAAAAAAGAAAAAAATAAGATTATTTTTGTCTCATGCATTTGAAAGAGTAACCCCTGGAAAAAATTATTTAAAATCCTGTAGGGATACTCATAGAGTTTATTCCGGAATAGATTATAAATCAAAAATATTATGCAGAAATTTCTTAAAAAAAATCACTAATACAAAAAAATATACAATAACGGAACTTGAAAATACAACTGCTTCTGAAACATGTAAAATTATAGAAAATAGCTATAGAGCAGTTAACATAGCGTTTATAGATGAATGGATGAAATTTTGTAAAGAATTTAATCTTAACCTTTTTGAGATAATTGATGCTATAAAAAAAAGAAATACTCATAACAATATTATGTCACCAGGTCTTGGCGTTGGCGGATATTGTTTAACAAAGGACCCTATTTTTGGAAAAATATCATCAAATTTTTTTTTAAAAAATAAGAATATTAGCTTTCCGTTTTCTGAGCTAGCATTAAAAGTAAATAAAAAAATGACAGGTAATTCATTAAATTTAATTAAAGAAAAATTTAAAAAGTCTCTTAATAATAAAAAAATTCTTATAGTTGGTATGGGCTATAAAAATGATGTTGGTGATTTAAGGAACTCTCCAAGCCTAAATTTAATTAATCAGTTAAAAAAATTAAATCCAAAATTATTTTTTTATGATCCATTAGTTTCTGATCAATTTAAAGATATAAGGAAAGTTGAAAAAATAAATGGATTTTACGATATAGTTTTATTATGTGTAAAGCATCAAAGTTTTAAAAATTTTTCTTTTTTAAAATTTAATAAAATGAAGAAAACAATTTTTTTTGATTTAAATAATGTTTTAAATTTAAAAGAATTAAAAAAGATTAATAAAATTTATAAATTATCATATTCATGATACAAATGTATTAAACATGATTAAAAGAGCTATTATATTTGCTGGAGGTAAAGGTAAAAGACTGAGACCTTATACTTATATTATACCAAAACCACTAATGCCAATTGGTGAAAAACCAATATTAGAATTAATAATTAATCAATTAATTAAATGTGGAATTAAGCACATAACTATTACAGTAATGAACAATTATAATATTTTTAAATCTTTACTTCCAAAAAATAAATTTAAAAATGTAAAAATTGATTTTTTAATAGAAAATAAACCAATGGGTACATCAGGGGCATTAAAAATAATAAAAAATCTACCCGAGGAATTTTTAGCAATGAACGGAGATATTATAACGAATATTAATTTTAAAAAATTATATAATTTTCATAAAAAAAAAAAATCAGACTTAACCATGTGTGTCAAAACTATTTCTTCCAAAATAGAATATGGTGCTGTTGAGATTGATAAAAAAAATTTTTTAAAAAGCTTTAAAGAAAAACCTAAAATTAAAACTAATATTAACTTAGGAATTTACATAATGAAAAAAAAATTAATTAAAAATATACCTTCAAGTAAAATCTTTGGTTTCGATAAATTAATAAAGCAAATTTCAAACAAAAAAATATCAGTATTTAAGTCAGATTGTAAATGGTTTGATATTGGACGTGAAAAGGATTTATTTGAGGCCAAAAATTTTTTATTAAAGAAAAGAAATTAATGCCTTGTTTAATAAAATCATCAACAGAAAAAAGCCCTGGTATAGCTACATTTACATATAATGAGATAACAAGTCCTTTATTCAAAAAAAAAAAAGTTCGAAATTTTTTAAATAATAATAAAGATTGGATTTTTGGTGTTCATTTACAAGGTAGTTATGAAAGATTGAGTGAATTTCCGTATTATGACTGGCAAAGCTTTATTCTTTGCTATGATTTAAATTCAAAATATTTGAAAAACGTTAATAATAAAAAGAAAATTGATATTAGTTGTCACAATTTTATAAATATTTATAATTTAGAGACAAAAAAAAAATACTGGGATTTGTGTATTATATCAAGAGATGCCGAAATAAAAAGAATATCGTATACTGTTAAATTAATCAAAAAAATAATTGAAAAAAAAAAGGATATTAAAATTTTAATTATAGTTCCAGATCATAGAGAATTTGGTTTTTTTAATAATATAGAGAAAAACAGTTATTATAACCTAATACCAAAATTATTTAAGAATAATGATTTAAAAAAAATTGATTTTATTTCCTCTAATGTAAATACTTTTGGTAACAGTCCGCTTAGTGAAAAAACTATATTTAAATTTTTAAGTGAAACTAAATACATAATGCTAAATTCAAAAAAAGAGGGAATTAATAGAAGCTTGATTCAAGGATTTTGTTATGGAACAAAAGCAATAATAAATAATGATTTAGAATCTGAGATAGTTAAGCTGTATTTAAATAATGAAAATTCAATTTTTATAAATGATAATTTGTCAGAATCAGCAGATATTATAATTAGTAATCTAGACAAGTATGTATATTCTGATGAAATAGTTCAGTATTTTCGATCAAATTTTTCTAATAATATCTCAGTACAAAAGTTGAAAACATACATAGAAAAAATCTTAATTGAGAAAAACTATCAACTAGATGGTAACTGGTATTTAAATAATCTAAGCCAAAGACTTTGCGGACATGGCAATTTAAATGATTTTCAATTTCGATTTAAAGAATATTATTTTTTTGACTGGTTTAGAAAAGCAAAAAATGTTCAAAGTAATTTTGATGGAGAGGATGATTTTTATTCTTATAAAATTTATGATGAACCTAGTTTTTATAAAAAAATCATTATTAATTTAAAAAAGTTTTTAAAGAACATTATTATAAAATATTATGTTAAATAATTTAAAATTTCCATATTCAATATTAAGATATAAATTTCATAAATTGAATAAAGAAAAAAAAAGCAAAGAGATTACTCCTAGAGAATATATTAAATTTTTAAATAAAATTCGTTTAGATGGATACTGCGTAATAGAAAATTTTTATAGTAAAGAAAAATGTAAAAAAATAATTAATCAGATAGACGATAAACTCAATAATGAAACTTTTAAGATTGTAAGCGATAATACAAACTCAGATCAAAGGTTGTTCTTTTCCGAAAAAGTATCTGACGAAATAAATAATTTTTTTAAAAATAATTTTCTAAAAGAAATGGGTGAACTTTCTACACGCATGAAATTAAAAGCTGGATTTACATTGGCAAATAAAGTTACATATAAAAAAGAAAATCTTGGTTCAGGCGGTGGTTGGCATAAGGATGCATATTATCCTCAGTTTAAGTCAATTTTATATTTAAATGATGTAAAAATTAGCGGTGGTCCATTTCAGTTAGTCAAAAAAAGTAATAAACTAATGACTTCATTAGGTATTTCCCTCAAATTTAAAAAGGGATACCCCGACACAAGATTTTCTAATGCAGAAATTAAAAATTTAGATAAAGAAAAAATTAAAACACTGACTGGTTTAGCAGGAACATTAATAATGTTTGATGGGAGCTTGATTCATCGAGGAAGCCCGATAAAAGAAGGGTTTAGATATGCATTAACAAATTATTATTTTCCTATAAATAGTTATAAATCTCAAATAGAAAAATTCAAAAAAGTTGAAAATGAATAAATCTTATTCACCAATAATTGTGTTCACTTATTTACGATTAAAAAAACTAAGAAAAATTATAAATACTCTAAAAAAAAATAAAATATCAAAAAATACTGAAATATTTTTTTTTAGTGATAATTATGTGGATCCCTCAGATAAAACAAAAATTAGAAAAGTGAGAAATTACTTAAAGAGTATCACAGGTTTTAAGAAAAAAAAAATTATTTGTAGAAACAAAAATTATGGTAATGGCAAAAATATAATTGACGGCGTAACTTCAATTTTAAAAAAAAGAAAACAAGCTATTATTCTAGAAGATGATTTGATTATAGGTAAAAATTTTCTTACTTTTATGAATCAGTGCTTAGATGAGTATAAAAATGACAAAAAAGTTTGGCATGTTGGTGCATGGAATTATGATTTAAAAATAAATTCTGATTATGATATTTTTTTTTCAAAAAATATGAATTGTTGGGGGTGGGGCACTTGGAGTGATAGATGGAAATATTTTGAAAAAAACCCTACTAGTCTAATCAGATATTTTGTAAATAATAAAAAAAAACTTCCTAAGTTCAATCTAAACAATAAAATTAATTATTTTAATCAAATATTAAGAAATAATGAAAATAAAATAGATACCTGGGCAGTATTTTGGTATGCACAAATCTTTAAAAGAAATGGTTTATGTATATCTCCCATTAACAGTTTAGTGATTAATAATGGGTTTGACAGATTTTCAGTCCATATTCACCCTAAACATTTTATGAATGTTATCTATAAAACAAAAATTTCAAAAAAAAATTTTTTTAATTTACCTAAAAAAATTCAAGAGTATAAATCTTTTTATAGAGAATTTGACGAATATTATAATCAAAAAATAAATATTAAGGTAAAATTGAAAAATTACTTAGATTTAGGTTTTAATTTTTTTAATAAAAAAAACAAATGAAAACAATTATTAAAAAAATTTTAAATTCTAGAAATATCTCTTATTTTAAAAATATTGATAAAAATAAATTATATGAATTAATAAAGTTATTTCATCCATATGATTTAGGTTATGATTTGATTAGAGTTGGAGATAATAAAGATGGTGGCTATCTTATCCCGAATTGTTTAGATGATATCAAATTTTGTTTTTCCGCAGGTGTTGATGATAAAGTATCTTTCGAAAATGATTTGTATAACAGAAATATTAAGTCGTTTTTAGCTGATTATTCCCAAGAATCTAAAAGAGTTCCAGAAAAGTTTATTTTTGAAAAAAAATATATTAAATCTTTTAATTCTTCTGATGCTTTAAATATCAATGATTGGATTAGTAGTAAAAAGGAAGTTATTAAGTCAGAAAATTTAATTTTCCAAATAGATGTTGAAGGCTATGAATATGAAATTATTAATAGCATTGAAGAAAAAAAACTAGACCAAATAAAAATACTTATTATTGAATTTCATGATTTAGAATATTCCGGAAAT
>MDSZ01069022.1_pt1 | contig 13462 bp, 12 predicted proteins | sample 811201 | NCBI WGS metagenome assembly MDSZ01 (sample SAMN05326647, study PRJNA326480) | marine metagenome | isolation source: seawater | place: Indian Ocean: North | collected 2010
ATTCTTTTCACCAATATATGGAGTAGTGAGCTTGCTAAATTAACTTCGAATGCCTTTTTAGCTCAGCGTATTAGTTCTATAAATTCCATAAGTGCTATTTGTGAAGTCACTGGAGCAGATGTAAGAGAAGTTTCAAGAGCAATTGGTAAAGACACTAGAATTGGTTCGAAATTTTTAGATTCCGGACCAGGATTTGGCGGGAGCTGCTTTAAAAAAGATATATTAAATCTTGTATATTTAGCTGAATATTTTGATCTTCATGATGTTGCTAAGTTTTGGGAAACTGTGGTTGACATGAATACTTGGCATCAAGAAAGAATAGCAAAAATTGTTGTAAAAAAACTTTTTGGAACTGTAGCAAATAAAAAAATAGTAATTTTAGGATTTGCTTTTAAAGCAAATACAAACGATACTCGAGAATCAGCAGCTATAAAAATTTGCAATGATTTAATTAATGAAGGCGCATATCTTATAATTCATGATCCTAAAGTCAACGCCAAACAAATAGAAAAAGACTTAAAAATTACGCAGATTTCAGATGAGAATGAAAACAATGGAAAGTATATTAAAAGTCAAATTGGCCAATGGAGATTTAGCAAAAGTCTTAATATTTTTGGTGATGCTCATGCGATTTTAATATTAACAGAATGGGAAGAATATAAATATATTAACTGGCATAATGTAGTTAAGAAGATGGTTAAGCCATCTTGGGTTTTTGATTCAAGATCTATTGTTAATGACAAAGAAATCAAAAAAGCTGGCTTAAATCTATGGAGATTAGGAGATGGTAGTCAAAGAAAAGAAATAAATAATTTTTAATTATTATACCTACCATATTTATCTTCAAATCTCTTTATATCATCTTCTCCAAGATAACTTCCACTTTGAATTTCTATTAATATTAAAGGTGAATTAGTGGGATTTGATAATCTATGCTTAGCTCCCAATGGTATATAAACACTCTCATTTGGTCCGATTATTTTTTCTAAATCATCTATTTCCACCTTGGCATTACCATTTACAACTACCCAATGTTCAGATCTATGAAAATGCATTTGGAGAGATAAAGATGATCCAGGGTTAACCTGAATTTTTTTGATTTGCCAATTATCAGATTTTTCAATAGACAGAAATGAACCCCAAGGCCTGTAAACTAATTTATGATTTTCAGCCTCATTAAATCCTTCATTTTTCATTAAAGATACAGCATTTTTAAGATTTTGAGAAGAGTCTTTATTAGCGACTAAAACTGCATCTTTTGTTTCAATAACAATCATATTTTCTAACCCAATACTTACAATTAATTTGTCATCACTCCTTATTAAGGAATCTTTAGTATTTTTGATTAATACTTTACCTTTTTTAGAATTTCCGTCCTTATCTTTGTTTGACATTTTCCAAAGAGATTTCCAACTACCAATATCATCCCAGCCGCAATCAAGTGGAATTACAAATGCTTTTTTTGTTTTTTCAAATACTGCTATATCAATTGAGATATTTTCACACTTTACAAATGAATTTTTATCTAGTCTTAAAAAGTCTAAATCTCTGGTACTATTAGCTAAGCATTTTTCACAAGCTTTAATTATTTCCGGATTAAAATTTTTAATCTCATTAAGAATTGAAGATGCTTTGAATAAGAAAATTCCACTATTCCATGAATATTTTTTATCTTTAATCAGCAATGAAGCAGTTGATGAATCAGGTTTCTCTATAAAGCAATTGACTTTACTTACATTATATTTATTAGGATCTAATTTCTCTTCAGATTTTATATATCCATATCCAGTTGCTGGATATGTTGGAGTCACTCCGAAAATAACTAGATCACCTCTTAAAGCAATTTCAATACAATTTTCAATAGAATTATGAAACTTACTAATATCTCTAATCTGGTGATCTGCTGAGAGAATTAAAATTAAAGGATCTATATTTTTTTCACTAAATTGATCTAAAGCTTTTAAAGCAGCAATTGTAATAGCTGGGGCAGTGTTTCTTCCTTCAGGTTCCAAGATAATCTCAGATGGATTAACACTTATTTTTTTCATTTGTTCTCCAACTATAAATCTATGCTCTTCATTGCATATTATTATTGGCTTACAAATACCCTTGAGACTCTCTATTCTTTTATATGTTTTTTGCAACATAGTATACTCCTCATCATCTAATAAATTTAAAAATTGCTTAGGAAAAGATCTTCTAGATAAAGGCCAAAGTCTTGAGCCAGTTCCCCCTGCAAGAATAATTGGAACAATAATTTTTTTATTACTCATAATTTTTTAACAGCATATTTACTAAACCCACTCTTTTTTAGTAAATATTCTTTTTTTTGCTTCATAACCCCTTGCAAGAAGAAATTCAGCCAGATAGGTACCATCTTGATCTGTAATGCCTTTAATAAATGAAACTTTATTTTCCTTCACTATAAAAAAAATTTATACTTAAATCTACAATAAATTGTTATTTATCTCTAATATCCATTAGGAAATTTTAACTGCCAATTCCAACCATTTTTACAAACATCTTCAATATCTCTAATTGGCTCCCATTTTAAAATAGATTTTGCCAATGAATTGTCTGCGACAACAAAAGCATTATCTCCTGGTCGCCTTTCAACATAAGAAAATGGAATTTCGACTTTATTTATTTTTTCAAATGTTCTTATGAATTCTTTCACACTTATCCCTTTTCCTGTTCCAAGATTTAAAGTTATTATTTGAGGTTTTTCTTTCAAGATATATTTTAAAGCTGATACGTGTCCTTCTGAAAGATCCATTACATGTATATAATCTCTAATTCCAGTACCATCAGGAGTGGGCCAATCTGAACCAAAAATTTTGATTTCACTATCTTTGCCTAAGGCCACTTTTGTTATCTGCGGATAAAGATTATTAGGTTTCCCGGAGGGTGCTTCTCCTATAAGACCTGATTCATGTGCTCCAACTGGGTTAAAATAACGTAAACTTGCAATCCGCCATTCTGAGGGTGCACTTCTATAAATATCATTTAATAATTTCTCAATGGCAAGTTTCGTTTGTCCATAAGGATTAATTGGAGAACATTCATCTTTCTCACTTAATAATTGATTCTTTTTACTTCGGTAAACAGTTGCACTACTGCTGAAAATAATACTTTTGCAATTGTATTTTTCCATAATTTTCAGTAGATTTATCGTTCCATAAAAATTGTTTTCCCAATAAGAGAGTGGATAAGCAACTGATTCAGCGACTGACTTTAGCCCTGCAAAATGAATTACTGCCTCTATTGATTTATTTGCTTCCTTAGCCTTTTGAAAGATTGCTTCAATATCTTTTTTATTCTTTAAGTCACCTTCAAATAAATTAAGACTATTTTTTCGATCTTTATTATCTTTATTTAAAATTTTTAATACGTTTTGTAATGACTTACTTGAAGAATTGACATATGAATCAATTACAAAAATTTCAAATCCATTTTCTAACAATGAGAGGCATGTATGCGACCCTATAAAACCTGCCCCACCAGTCAACAATATTGATTTCAAACTAATTTTCCTAATATTTAAATATATATATATTTTACAATAAACAGAAAAATATTAATTACTTTCTTTAAAAAATTTTAAATTAAAAAATATATATAAATTTATAATCTTTATGAATAAACCTCTATTAGTTACTGGTGCAGCAGGTTTTATAGGATTTCACTTATGTAAAAATCTCCTAGAAAATGGATATAATGTTATAGGTGTAGATAATATAAATAATTATTATGACATTAACTTAAAGAATAACAGATTAGAAATCTTATCTAATATTTCACAAAAAACAAACACTTGGAACTTTTATAAAACTGATCTAATAGATAAAGATAAACTTTTTGAAATATTTAATAAATTCAACCCAGAAACAGTAGTCAATTTAGCTGCTCAAGCAGGTGTTAGATACTCGCTAGAAAATCCGAGTGCATATATCAATTCTAATATTGTTGGATTTTTTAATATTTTAGAGTGTTGCAGAAGATCAAAAGTAAAAAGTCTCCTTTATGCCAGCAGTAGCTCTGTTTATGGAGGAAATACAAAAATTCCATTTTCTGAAAATGATGCAGTTAATCATCCTGTGAGTTTATATGCCGCAACCAAAAGATCAAATGAGCTTATGGCACATACATACAGTCATTTGTATAAATTATCTTGCATAGGATTGAGATTTTTTACAGTTTATGGTCCATGGGGGAGGCCTGATATGGCTCCGATGATATTTGCAGATGCAATTATTAAAAAAAAGCCTTTAAAAATTTTTAATAATGGAAACATGTCTAGGAGTTTTACATATATAGATGATGTCATGGAGATAATGATAAAGCTTATAAATAAACCAGCAACTCCCGATAAATTCTTCAATACCAACAAACCAAATACATCAACAAGTTGGTGCTCTAACAGAATTTTAAATATAGGAAACTATAAATCCACAAAACTAATCGATTTTATTTCGTGCTTAGAAAAAGAATTAGGGATAGAAGCAAAAAAAAATTTTTTCCCTATGCAGCATGGAGATGTTGTTAATACTTTATCTGATAACAAGTTAATTTCGGAATGGATCGATGACTATCCAAATACTCCTTTAAATATAGGGATAAAAAATTTTATAAATTGGTTTAAGAATTATTATTAAGAATTTAATTATTCTTTTTATACTTAAAATTACTAATTGATAAAATTTATATTTAAGAAAAATCCTAATATCCTCTAATCATAAGGAACCAATCGGAAATTTTTCTTAATGTTGCGAAAGATTGATTATAAGAAAATAGTAGATGATGAGTGGCATCTTTTGAATTTAATAAAATTTCGGCTTCTTCGCATATTTTGTTTAAATCGAAAAACTGGAATAAATTTTCTCTTTCCAAAGTTGAATTAATATTTTCTTGTAAAATTACTCTATTCCAATTTTTAACTTCTTCACAAAATTTATTTAAATCACTTAGATATATTATTCTCTCTTTATTAGGATTTTCAATTAATTCATATGGTAGTAAATCTGAAAATGCTTTCCTGAAGATGTATCTTTTGTTATTTTCTTTTTCACTAAATATTTGCGAACAGTGGTTTAATAATGTTGCTATGAGATTTTCATTAAGCATAGGATATTGCTTTTCCATCCCAAAACTTTTAGCCAAAATTGATTCCTCAAAAGCTCTTATATAAATTTGATCACTAAGTACATTGTTTATTATCCATTGTCTTTGAGATAAAAAAGAATTATTAATATATTTGTCTTCCTTTAAGAATTTTCCAAATAATTTATAACTATACTCGGTTAAATTACTTTTTAATAAATTATTAAAATTTTCGAATCTATATTTTTGTTCCCGAATAGAAGGAATTAATGTATTGGCGAATCTCAATGATAATAAGCCAATTAAGTTTATAACTAAACCTTTTAATGATTTTCTTAACCCACCATTCCAAACTATATATTGTTTTAAATTAAAATTATGGAGCAAATCTATAGAAATATTTCCTCCTAAATTTGTCAAAGCCTGATCACCTCCAAGACCACTAAAAAATAACTTGCATCCTGCACTCGATAAATCTGACATACATCTCAAATCAAAATTGCCTATAGTTGGCGCTCCAAATTTTTTTATAATTTCCTTTTGATGATGTATATATTCTTTAAAGTTAGAAGGTGCACTCAGATGATAATTATTTGATTCAGGGATCTCATATTCACTACAAAATTTTTTAATTAAAGATTCTTCCCCACTGGAAATATTGCTCCAAGTAAAAATACTATTAGGAATCGTACCTAATTCTTTTATAAGAGAAGATATTATCAAATTTGAATCTAGTCCACTGCTATGTTCACAAGCAATAGGTTTATTATTATGCTGCACAATTCTTTCAAGATTAAGTATGAATTCTTCTTTAAAGTAGTGAATTAATTCATTTTCATTATTAATATTTTTTCCATTTTCAAAAGGTTCATAACAAAATATTTTCTCAACATTATGATTATTTAAACTAATGTAACTTGACGAAGGAAGATACTCTATATCTTTATAAGGCGATATATCTTTCGATGGATTAATAGACAATAAATTTGCAATATATCTAGGATTTACATCTTCTTCAGTAATTGTCTTTTTGATAGCATAAGCTTCATACAAAGTGTTGACAAAAAAAGACTTTTTATATGAATTTATTTCTTTAGTGACTTTATACAATCTTTTCCTTGAGAAAGCATCAGTTTTGTAAAAACCTTTAGATAAAGTATGTGGATCTTTAGAAGGTAACGTAAAAGGCATAAATTAATCTTCTATATTTGATAATTGAGAAATTAATATTTTGATAAATAATAATCAAACATGTCAGGTAAAAACAAGCTATAAAAACAATTCCCTTCTAATAATTTAGGATTATTTTTGCATGGTATCCAATCCCAAGCAATCTGATCAATAGAAGGGACAAAAGAATGAAACAAAATTGATCTTTCAATACATTGATTAATTTCTGAAGATCTCTTGTATTTAAGAAAAGATTTCCACTTTTCTAGATTCAGTAAATCTATTTCCGTCAGTTCTTCTAAAAATAAAGGTAAACTATTTCCTTCCACATCAAAATATGTTGCAAATTTTTTTGAAATATAAATTTGTATAAAACTATTATGAATTGAAACCTTTGAATTTAAGAAATTTTTTTTTGTTACTATTCTCAAATTCAAATTGTGATTACGATTAAAAATGTCATTTTCGCAAGTTAAATATGGCATAGCAATAGCTTTAGATTTTGTTTTAACAATTTTTTCCCAAAACGAATAAATGACACCTAAATTTAAATTTTCACATGGTAATACTAACTTTTTAAATTCTTCAAAAGGACTTCTAATGAATCTATAGTAAAGAAAATCTTTAAAAATTTTAAATTGTATTACTCCCATTGAATTAGAACCTGATAATGGTTTCAACACCAATCCATTATTATTTAGACTTTCAAAAACCCAATCCGGAGTATTTATTCTTTTAGTAAGATTTATATTTCCTTCACATAAAAAGAAGGGATATGAATTTTCCTTAGGAATAAGTTTAAGCAGTGATAACTTATTATCTAAAATATTTTTATCTTCTTTTCTAGGGATAGAGGTCATCTTGTGCCTCTCCAAATGCCTAAAATTATTAATGGATGATGGTTTTTTTTTTGATATTTCCTCCCAACTAATAAGACCTAATTGAAACCAACAAATAGTCTCTTCATAGGTATAGGAATTTAGTAAATTTGCTTTGATTTTTAGCATTTGAGGTAAATTGTATTTCTCATAATTCCAAAATTTTGGTAATTGGTAAAAGATACTTATTTTTATCCACCAATAGAACTGCTTTATAATTTCCTTAAACAAATTATTTTTGGTAAATTTTATATTTAATTTTAGAAATCTTTGTTCTCCAAGCCATAAAAAAATAGGAGGAGATGGATTCTTTAAATATTGATATAATTTTAAAAAATTAGTTAATATTTTTCTTTTATTCAATAAACTTAAGAACCGTATAAGCCGAATCCTAAGGGGTTTGGCTCACCTGGTACATTTACTTTTCCTCCAGATTGGGTTTGAGAAAGATCAATAACTTCTAACTCAGGTTTAACCCACAACTTTTTAATTTTTTTCTTAATATTAAATTTGCCTTCCATTAAAAATTAAAAATAAATTAAAAGTATATTTCATTATACATGATACATTATTAATTGTCCAAGTATGGTTGTTGATATCAAAAGAATATTACTAGATTCTAATAATATTTTTTGCGTACTTTAAAAGTTTACTCTCATGTGTGGCTACAATAATAAATTTACTTTTTGATCTCTCCAACAAAATTTGATTTACATTATCAATATTTTCATTATCTAAACTAGAGGTCGGTTCATCATAAACCTCAATTTGTCTATCAAGAAGGAAGGATCTAATTAGACCTAACCTTTTCATTTCGCCACAAGATAATTTTGCAATTGAAAGCCCCATTAATTCATCAAAATTTTTATATCGTTTTAGTAAATAATTTAAATTTAATCGTTCAAACCAATATGAAATTAGTTCTTCAATTTCTTTCTTCTCTTTCGGAATCTCTTCATAACTATTCATCAATAAATTCTCAATTAAGGATCCTTCAAAGAGAATTACATCTTGTGGGCAATAACTTAAAAATGGCCTGACTTCTGATAATTGATCTTCTCCAGAAAATCTTAAATGATTATTAGCTGTCTCAAAATCCCATTCACTATTAAAAGGTTCAACAATTCCCACTAATCTATCTAAAAAATTAGTTTTACCTTTTCCAGAAGGGCCTGAGATAGCTAGTATAGATGGTGAAGAAATTGTTAATGAATACCCATTTTCCTTGCATTTATAATTACTAAACCAACAAAATTTTTCTATAAGATCAAATTTTTTAATTAAAGATGGATTTTTGTTCGTGGATTTAAAATCAATTGTTTTAACTACATTCCTAAATTTTTCAAACGAAGTAATAAAAAGTTCATAGGTTCTTTTGCATTGAATTGTATTGCCTATAAGATTAGATAACCTAAAAAGAATATACAACTGTAAAGCTATTTGGTTACTATCAAATTTTCCCTTATTTAAAAGTAACCAAAGCGAAATAAAAATAATTATTAAAACATCCTTTATCAACTTAAAAATTGCATTTCTTTTTATAAATTGATAAACAACAAATTTTAGATCACTATATTGTTTTTTTAATTTATATAAAAACCAATTTTCAGAATTATAGGCTTTAATAGTTTTTAAACCAATTAATCCATCACCAATTAGTGCATGTAAGTTAGTGCTAATTTTACTTTTAAAAGTACCTAACTCCCAACTTTTAGCAGGTTTCAAAGAAGAAGCTAAAACTGTACAAATTGCTGCTATTAAGATCACAATTATGCCTTCTTTTGAATAAAAATTTAATAAGATTAAAAATAATAAAATGCTCAATAAAGATTGAAAAAGTCTTATACCCTGTTCATAAGCAACAATTATCTTATTAATTTCATTTAAACTACAACTTAATAATTCACCTCTCTGAATTTGATTCAAATTTGTATATTTACAATATAATATTTTCTCAAGAAATTTTAATCTTAATTCTCTTTCAAATAAAAAATTTAGTGACTCATTCTTAATTTCAATAAATGATATTATTATCGATCTTATAGTAATTGCAAATATAAAAAGCAATAAACTAAATTCAAAATTTTTATTTAAGATATCTGGCAGAAATATATTACTATTATCAAAAAGGGATGAGAAAATAATTGTTACACTGAATAATTCCAAGATTGTAGACAAGCAATTTAATAAAATCAATAGAAAAGATTTATCTAAACCTGCCTCTTTAAAAAGTAAAATTAACAATCTAAATTGATATATATTATTATCTATTTTCATTGAAGTAAGTAAAAATTATATTAATAAAAAGATATTTTATTTATTGTAATCGCAATGATAAGTTTTGACTAATTTAGATCCCATTCTATCTGTATAAAGTTTTTTTCCTGTTAAATCACTTATCCATGCATGGGGAGTTTTTTTATTATTAGAACTAGATGAAAAGCCTAGATTAAAGTTGCATGGAACTCGAATTACATCTAATAATACTTTCATAGTTATTGATAAACTTAAGCAATTTGATGCAATTATTTTTCTTTTTTGTATCAAGTTTATAGACTTCAATATAATATTTAGGAATATTAATTTACGTTGTTTAATAAAATTTAGTTTTATTAAACTCCAGTTATTAATTATAAAAAAATCTATCAATATTCTACCTGGTAGGATCTTATTAATTATCCAGATAAATGAATCTAAAATATAAATAAATATAAAAAATATATAATATTTCTTAAGTTTCATTTTTATTTACTGATATCAAGATTCCCTTGGTTAATGCAGCTGAGATAAAATTCCTCGTCTGAGACTCGCATATATCTTTATCAACCTCAAATATTTCTAAAAGATTATCAATTAATTGATCTACATCATATTTTTCATCTTTAATTAATTCCCATATATGAGATCCACTCTGATTAAGAATAATATACTCAGCATTATCAGGCTCAAATAAACATACTTCATCTCCAATAAGTGCAGAAGTCACATTTGGATTTCTTTTGATTATTTCCATAAATATTTAGGTATTGCATTAATATTATAATTTAAATTAAACTTTTCAAATATAAGAATAAAACTCCATTACATCTCCTAATGAATCAATGATTTTATCTCTTTGGAAAGTGTTAATTATTTTTTCTCCTTCTCCAAGCAAGCCCTTCCAAAAGAATTCCTTACATGATTTAGGTTTTTCGATAAAAGCTTGATATTTTAGTTGATTATTCTTTAATGTTTCAAATGTTGTTTTTCTAATGGCATTATTTATCTCATTTTCATTTGAGCTTAGTTTAAGAAATTCCGCAATTTGGAAAAAATATTTATGTGGAGATTTCACTAAATCTTCATACCTTACAACAATAATTGGTAATTTTTCTTGAGTTGTCCAAGATTTAACGTGAAATGCCCAAGAACCCATATATTGTCTCACAAAATTTGAGCAGCTTTGGGATGAATTGCATAATCCAGCATTTATATCAATTAGGAATTCAATTGTTTTTTGAACATCCCATTCATAAAATTTAGAAAGTGAAGCAACAATATCTATTGGATTTCTGACTAAATAGATTACACCTTTACAATCTTTTATTGGCATGACTGGGTTTCCTCCATTTAAAGGCGATATAAAGGCATCATGTACTTTAAGAACATTAAAATTTTTTATTCCATTAATCTTATTTAATTCTATTTTTGGCCTATAAGTATCTAACTCATTAAGGAGCAAATCGCTAGATTCAAAACCTAACTGGTCATCTATACATTGTCTTGATGAAATCATAGACTGAATCTTAAAGAAGTCATTATGGTCTTGTGATCCTCTAAAACATGAATTTTCTTCATAAGCATTCAATCCAAAGAATTTGCTTTTAAAAAGTTCATAAATAAACAATCGGCACCATGTATTGCCAGACCTTGGGTAACTAGCGAGGTAATAGAAACTTTTGTCATTCATATCTAATTTTGATATCCATATTTTTTTCTAAATCTCAATCCAATAAATTCTTCGCCCCTAACCAATCATCAATCTTTTTAATATTGTTTGGTAAATTAGCAATCATAATTTTCTTTTCATTAACTAAATTTGCAATTTTAAGAAAGATTGTTTTTTCCTTACCTAATCCCTTTATGAAACGAGTGCGATAGCAATGCGAAAGCATCAATTTAATAGCATCACTTTTTTTAGTCACTTTTTGTCTAGGAATAAATTGAGATTTCTTATCATTACGATTAATTACATAAATAATTTTCAGAGGCAACATAGATTCCTCAATTTTTATATTTTCATTTATGAGAAGATATTTATTAATATTCTGTCTTACTAATGGGAGTTTATATTTATCTAAACCAAATTGATTTATAGAATCCTGCCAAAGTTTTATTCTTGGGATTCCAGGCAGAACCTCTAATTTAGAATTTACTGCCACAAGATCATCAGATAATAACTTCCACCCTTTCCTAATTAAACTATAAGCTAATGTACTTTTTCCATCTCCTGAATGACCCATAAACAAAATTGCTTTACCATTTTTAGATAAAGCATTTGCATGTAATACAAGCATATCTCTTTGTATTAAAATGCCTCCAAAAATTGATCCAAGTAAAAAAGTTCTTAAATCATTATCAGAAACTTTATTATTTTCTCTATGAATTGAGATTTTATTGCCATCACTAACTCTAAAAGATGCAATATCTGAAAGATTAAGTCTTAAATCATTTTTTGCAAATTTAATAAAATTTGTATTCCACTTATTGGGATTATTAATTATTGGCCAATCACTTTTATCCTCAAAAAATATATTCACAACATCTCTCGAATTGATATCAGCTAAATTCAATTCTGGGAAAAATAAATCTTTAGAGTACCAGTTAATTCCGAAAGCTTTGTAAGAGTTTGTATTCAATATTTATAGTTTAAGTTAATATAATAATAACAATTGATTTAGAAGGAGATTTAATCTTGAATAAATCAAAAAGATAATTTAATAAAAAAAGTTTTTTTATTAAATTATGTACATTCATTTCATGATTTATATTTAAAAGTACTGCCCGTTAATTATAAATTTATTATGAAGATTGACAAAGAAAAAAAAGAAATATTATCTCAATTTATATTTTCATTCAGATGTGAAAAAGAATATATAAATATGTTATTAAAATACGAAGTTAATATAAATTGGCAAAAAGTAATTAATAGAAAGTCAACTCTATTCAAGAACAGCAATTTCAATAGCGGAAAATCCTTTTGCCCAAATAAAAGAGGATTTATTGAATTAAAAGAATTTAGTCAACTTAACAAATGGTTGGAAGGATGTTTTTCAAAAGTTGTAGAAGATCTCAATTGGAATGCATTTCCAAGTAAGAATCTAAAAATAACTCAAAGTTGGATTAATAGGTCTATCAAAGGAGAATCTCATCATTTGCACAGACATAGTTTCTCAATATTATCTGGAATACTTTATCTTTCTAATAATTCATCAACCCAATTCTTCATACCTTCAATATATGAATTGCCTACCGTAATAAATCAAAAAAATGAACAAGACATAACAATTAAACATCATTATCAAGGAAAAAAGGGGGAGCTTATAGTATTTCCTTCATCACTATTCCATTGCGTTGGGCCAAATATGTATCAAAAACCTAGAATTTCTCTATCCATGAACACTTGGCCTATTGGAGATATTGGATTTAAGGATTCACTCGCTCTGATACCAAAAGAAATTCATAATTAAAAAAGATTTTTTAATAAAAAAATATCTAATTTATAAAATAAAATCCATTTTATTTATTGTTTTTGATACTTATTAATATGTAATAAATTAATTTTTTAAATCTCAAGAAAATTACAGGAACAATATTCAAAACAGTATTTGTCTGAGGTTCTATAAATCCATTTGGGGGGAAAAAGTTTTTTAAAATCATTCTAAAAAACTCTAAATTGGATTCAGAAAGCTTAAGAAATCTTATTAAATAATTTAATCTTGAAATAATAGTCCACCCATTTTTACCCCAGGTTTTTTTTTCTAAAAGTTGTTGGCCGTTAGCTTGTTTTAAACAATATAAAATGTTTGAATTTTTCTCACCTCTAAAATACTCTTGCAAATAATCACTTTCAGTAATTTTATATGTAACCGCTGTTGACCACCTTATTAACTTATTTCTCTTTAAGGAAGAAATTTGATTAATAGGAGTTTTTTTAATCAATATATCAATATCTATTAGGTTTCTTATGCTCTCCCAATTTTCCACTGCCGCATGATTGCAAACATGCTTAACGGTATCTAAGTGATTAAGAGTAGGCATTGAAATTCCATCTA
>MDSZ01159754.1_pt1 | contig 13459 bp, 13 predicted proteins | sample 811201 | NCBI WGS metagenome assembly MDSZ01 (sample SAMN05326647, study PRJNA326480) | marine metagenome | isolation source: seawater | place: Indian Ocean: North | collected 2010
AAACTAAGCAGGTTGCAATAATAGCAAAAGATACCAGGTTATCTGGATATACTTTAGAACCAGCTTTAGTATCTGGATTAGTTTCAGGAGGCATGCATGTATTTACCTTGGGTCCTTTACCAACTAATGGACTAGCTATGTTAACCAAATCTATGAGAGCTAATATGGGCATCATGATTACAGCTTCACATAATCCATTTTATGATAATGGATTGAAATTGTTTGGACCTGACGGAATGAAATTATCAGACAAAATAGAAAAAAAAATTGAAAAATTGATAGATGCAAAAAATACTAAACAACTCACTAATCCAAAATTTTTAGGTAGAGTGAAAAGATTAGAAGATGGAAATGATAAATATATCAATATTTTAAAAAGCAATTTTCCAAAAAATTTTAATCTTAAAGGTACCAAAATAGTCTTAGATTGTGCAAACGGCGCATGCTATAAAGCAGCACCAAAACTTCTTAAAGACTTAGGAGCTAAAGTTATATCTATCGGTATAGATCCAGATGGGTTAAACATTAATGAAAAATGTGGCTCAACTTATCCTTCAAAAATTAAGTACGCTGTTAAAAAATTTAAAGCGCATGTTGGTATTTCTTTTGACGGTGATGCTGATAGAGTAATCATGTGCGATGAAAGAGGAAAAATCATAGATGGAGATCAAATTATTGCTATGTTAGCGAGAAGATGGAAATCTAAAAAAATTTTAAAAGGGGGTGTAGTTGGAACATTAATGTCAAACTATGGTCTAGAAAGATTTCTAAAAAATGAGAGAATTAAGTTTTCAAGATCTAAAGTGGGAGATCGATATGTTAAAGAAAAAATGAGAAAATTAAATTTTAATTTGGGCGGAGAGCAGTCTGGTCACATAATTTTAGGAAAATTTGCGACAACTGGTGATGGTTTATTAGTTGCTCTAGAAGTTTTATTTTCCTTAAGGAAAGGTGAAAAAGCCAGTAAATTATTAAATGTGTTTAAACCATTGCCTCAAACATTAGAAAACGTTGTTGTTAAAAATAAAGATATAATTAAAGGTTTAAAATGTAAAAAAGCAATTAAAAGAGCTAATACATTAATGGGAGAAAATGGGAGAATTTTAGTAAGAAAATCTGGAACAGAACCAAAAATAAGAATAATGGCTGAGTCATATGATAAAAGTTTAATTTCTAAATGTATAAAAATAATTAAGAGTTCAATAAAATAATTGAAACCAAATTCAAAAATTTTAATAATCGCAGGATCAGACTCATCAGGAGGAGCAGGAATTCAAGCCGATATTAAAACCGTGACATCATTAGGTGGATATGCAATGACAGCTGTTACTGCTGTTACTGCTCAAAATACAACAGGTGTGAAATCAGTTGTGTCCATATCCCCTAAAGAAATTGAAAAGCAAATTTTATTTACCGCTAAAGATATTAAACCTGATGCGATTAAAATAGGTATGCTTCATTCAAATGAAGTGATTTTATCAGTTTTACGCTCATTAAAAAAAATAAAAACACAAAAAATAGTTTTAGATCCTGTTATGGTTGCAAAAGGAGGTTTTAAACTTATTAATGAAAAATCAATTAAAATTTTAAAAAATAAATTAATTAAAAAAGTTTTTTTAATTACACCTAATATACCAGAAGCAGAAGTTTTATCTGATACAAAGATTCAAAATGTAAAAGATATGGTTATTGCAGCAAAAAAATTGTTAAGTTTGGGTGCAAAAAATATTCTTATCAAAGGTGGTCATAGTAATAGGAACACTGTTACTGACATTTTAATAAATAAAAAAGAATTAAAAATTTTTAAAAATAGAAGAATTAAAACCAAAAATACTCATGGAACAGGTTGTACATTATCTAGTGCAATTACAACATTTTTTGCATGTGGAAAAAGTTTAAATAAATCCTGTGAGCTAGCAATTAAATATGTTAATCAGTCAATTAGATCAAATCCAAAATATGGAAAAGGTCATGGACCAATTAATCATTTGAGCTCTTTAAAAAAGAATAGGAAATTTAATTAATGAAAAATGTTGTAGTTGTTGGCTCACAATGGGGTGATGAAGGGAAAGGAAAAATTGTCGATTGGTTATCAAGTGAAGCAGACGTAGTTGTTAGATTTCAAGGCGGTCATAATGCTGGCCATACTTTAGTAATTGACGGTATAACTTATAAACTCAGATTATTACCATCAGGAATTGTTAGAAAAAACAAAATTTCAATAATTGGAAACGGTGTTGTAGTGGATCCTTGGGCTTTACTTGATGAAATAAAAGAAATTAGAGAAAAAGGAATAAATGTGGATGCGAACAATTTTATAATATCAGAGGCAGCAAACTTAATTCTTCCTTTTCATAGAGAAATGGATGAAATAAGAGAAGATACAGCCGGAAAAGCAAAAATTGGTACCACAAGAAGAGGAATCGGTCCCGCATACGAGGATAAAGTTGGCAGAAGGTCAATTAGAGTGATGGACTTAATTTCAGAAAGCAATTTAGATCACAGGCTAGAAACAGTGCTTGTCCATCATAATGCTATTCGAAAAGGGCTAGGAAAAAAAATTTTTAAAAAAGATCAATTAAAAGAAGATTTACTTAAAATTGCGCCTGAAATATTAAAATTTTCTCAACCAGTTTGGAAAAAACTGGATGAATATAAATCAAAAGGTAAAAAAATACTTTTTGAGGGAGCTCAAGGGATTTTATTAGATGTCGATCACGGTACTTATCCGTTTGTTACATCTTCGAATACAGTCGCCTCGTCAGCAGCAACTGGAACAGGATGTGGTGTAAACACAATAAGTTATGTTTTAGGTATTACAAAAGCTTACACAACAAGAGTAGGTGAAGGACCATTTCCCACCGAGCTTAAAGATGAAACTGGTGAAATTTTGGGAAAAAGGGGAAAAGAATTTGGGACAGTAACAAGTAGAAAAAGAAGATGTGGATGGTTTGATGGTGTATTAGTAAGACAAACAATTAAAATTTCAGGCATAAATGGTATAGCTCTCACTAAGTTAGACGTTCTAGATGAATTGAAAGAAATTAAGATGTGTGTTGGTTATAAACTAAAAGGAAAAAAAATAGATTATTTACCTGCTGCAGTCGAGGACCAGTTACTAGTGAAGCCAATATATAAAACATTTGAGGGTTGGAACTCCTCAACACGTGGGATAAAACTTTTTAAAGATCTACCTAAAAATGCTCAGATTTACATTAATGGTTTAGAGGATTTTATTGGAACAAAAGTTGCAAGTATCTCAACAAGTCCTGAACGTGAAGACACTATATTAATAGAAAGTCCATTTTCAGTATAGATTAATTTTTTGGTAGTAAATTTTTAGATTTACTGGCATTAATCATGGACTTTTGTAATTTTTCAAATGCCTTGGTTTCGATTTGTCTTACCCTTTCTCTACTTATTTTAAATTGAGAGCTTAACTCTTCCAGTGTTTTTGGCGTCTCACTAAGTCTTCTAGCTTTAAGAATTTCCGTTTCTCTTTCATCAAGAATACTCATTGAATTATTTAATAACTCTTTTCTATCTTCGAATTCCTGTTGCTGAGATAATAGTAGCTCTTGATCCAAATTGTCATCTACCAACCAATCTTGCCATTCATCAGTTTCCCCAGCTTTAATTGGAGTATTAAGTGACTTCTCTTGTCCCATCATCCTTCTATTCATATTTATAACCTCTTCAGAATCAACATCCAATCTCTTAGAAATTTCTTTAACTTGCTTTTCTTTTAAATCTCCCTCTTGCTCTGGTGCTATTTGATTTTTAATTTTCTTAAGATTAAAAAAAAGTTTTTTTTGTGCAGTAGTTGTACCAATTTTAACTAAACTCCAAGACCTTAAAACATATTCTTGTATCGCAGCTTTAATCCACCACATAGCATACGTTGCAAGCCTAAATCCTTTATCTGGATCAAATTTTTTTACTGCCTGCATTAATCCTATATTTCCCTCTGAAATAAGCTCGTTCACAGGCAGACCATAACCTCTGTATCCCATTGCAATTTTTGCAACTAGTCTCAAATGACTTGTAACTAATTTGTGTGCAGCTTTTAGATTTCCTCTTTCTTTCCAATTTTTCGCCAGTAAATATTCTTCTTCAGCATCAAGCATTGGAAATTTTTTAATCTGAGATAGATATAAAGATAAACTTCCTGATGCAGGTGATGGTAAATTTGTAATTTTTTTATCTTTTTCCATAGCGATTATATATAATTTATTTATTTAAATTATCAAGATATTCAACTAATTCCTCAAATTTTGAAGGCAATTTTGATTTAAACTCCATTTTTTTAGAATTTTTAGGATGAACAAACCCTAAAGTTGATGCATGTAAAACTTGGCCATCAAAAGAATTAAGTAACTGCTCAAAAGTTTTATCAATTTTTTTAAATTTCATATTTTTTTTTTTATATTTTTGGTCACCTAACAAGCTTGTACCTTTGTAAATCATATGAACTCTTATTTGATGAGTTCTACCAGTCTCTAATTCAAACTCTATTAAACTTATTTTTGGAATATCCTTTAAATTATAAACTTTTTTAATAGAATATTTTGTGATGGCTTTCTTACCTTTAAATTCATCAGCGACCATCAGTTGTCTATTTTTTTTACTTCTAGTAATGAAAGTTTTAATAGTACCTTTTAAAGGCCTCAAAATTCCCCACACTAAAGCGACATATTTTCTTTTGACACTGTGTTTGCTAAATTGTGTCCCTAAATTAGAATGTGTAAAATTATTTTTCGCAATAACTAATAATCCACTAGTATCTTTATCAATCCTGTGAACAATTCCGGGTCTCGATGAACCTCCTAGGGTGGACAATTTTTTTTTATAGTTACCAACAAGAATATGCACTAGAATATCGACTTTGTTTCCAGCACCGGGATGTACAACCATTCCCTGAGGTTTATTTATTATTATTAGGTCTTCATCTTCATAGACAATATCCACTTTTTTTTTAGAAGGTAAAATAAATTTATTATCTTCCTGTTTAAAAACTATCTTGACAATATCTTTGTCTTTAATTTTTTTTGATTGAGATTTGACTAAAGTATTGTTTATAAAAACACCTTTTGAAATAATAACTTTTTTTATATTTGATCTTGTGACATCTTTTATTTTTTCAGATAAAAAAATATCAATTCTTTTGCCACTATCTAAAGGCGTGGAAAATATTTTAATTGTTTTATTTTTCATTTAATTTAAGTTACTACTTGTGCGTTCGTAGCTCAACTGGATAGAGCGTCTGACTTCGGATCAGAAGGTTGAGGGTTCAAATCCTTCCGGGCGCATAAAATTAGACAATCCAATTTTTTAAAAGATCCTGGTTTTGACGTATATAATCTGGAAAACTTTCGTCTATACTAATTCTTCTGAATTTAAAACCACGTTGAAATATGTCTTCCCCTTTTTCAATTCTTTCTCTGATTTTTACTTCGTCAACTAAATGCTCTTTATTAAACTCACCATGGGCAAAAGATTTGATTTTTTTAGAAATATTTACTGCACTCTGTAAGTATGCAAAGTGCCAACCTCCGTCTTCTATAACTTGTAAATTTTTTATTTTATCGATCCTCCAAAAGGGATATTTTTTAAACTTTAAATTTCTTAACCATTGTGGAGATTTTAAATTTTTTTTCAAACACATTTTTGAACCATGCCAATTATTTTCATCTAAATTTAAAAAATTTAATTTGTACATAAACATTTTTTGAGAAAAAACAGCATAATTATTTTTATCAAATAGATTTAATTTTTTTAAATCAGGAATTTCATCAACATCAGATAAAATAATCAAATCATTGTCATTAGCTTTGTTGATTACCTTCATTAAAGAATTTCTTTGATGTTGCTCCACTAAAGACTCCCCTCCTTCATGATGTTTTTTTATATTTTCTGGAGTATCATCTACTACAATATATTTAATCTTATTTTTAAATTTTTGGTATTTATTAATATCAAATTGTAATTTTTTTGGATTTCCCTGATGATTTACTGTTGACTCGACAATAACAAAATAATCAACAAACTTATCTAAGATATTAAATCTTAAATCAGCGATGTGTTCCTCATTAAAATATTGAAAGCAATCATATATTGCCATAATTTATTTTTTAGTAAAGGTTGTTAAACCAATTTTCTTACCATCAATTTTTGAAGAAGAACAATGTAGATTAGTCCTGTCAAAAATTAACATTGAACCTAATTCCCACTCATAAACTATTTCAATTTCTAAACCTAAAAGATTCTCAATTTTTTCGTGATTTAAATATTTTTTGTGATCTTCAACATTAAAAGGCTTGCTGCCGTACATCCCAATATGTTTATTTGATCGAATATTTTGACCGTAATTTAGTTTTGTAATTTCAAGTTCTTTCTTGTCTAAAGTGAAATTAGTCGATTTACCGTAGTATCTATTTTTAAAAATTACAGTACTGCCAACCGAAGTAAGAGGAATTAAACTTTGCTTATAGATTAAGTCGTCAAAATTGAATCCACCATCAATGTGTAACCCTATAGGATTATAGCTTTCTTGAAATAGGCCATAAATAACCTCTCCGTTATCAGTTTTAAGATTATCATATTTAAAATCTCCTATTTCATTTCGTAGTCTTTTGTTAAACAATATTTCTAGATCTTTTCCATACTCTTTAAGCCATCTTTTTTTTATAACATTTTGTTTTTTGTTATGAACAGTTGTAGGCAGTTCTTCATAAAGTTTTAAAAACTTACTTATCTCTTCTTTACTAAATAAATTTCTTATTATTTTTGGGGAACTTTCATTTTTTTTAATTTCATCAATTTTGTTATGCATTTACTCTCCTACATTAATTAAAGTTCCTCTAATTTTCGCTCCAGCGTAAGAGATGTAAAAAATCGATACGCCAATAATGAAGTAAAAAAAAGAAATGGTTACAGCTAAAATTATTTGAGTATAACTTATAATGTCATTAATTAAAATATTTCTCATCTCTTCAAATATGTGAACTAAAGGCAGTGTTTTTGCTATGATTTGTAACCAATCGGGCAATATTTCAATTGGATAATATATGCATCCTAATGGAGCTAAAAAAAACAAGCTAGCCCATGCTATATTTTCAAATGACGGTCCGAATCTTAGTAAACCAGAAGTGACAAGTAAACCCAAAGTGATTCCAAAAAGATATAAACTTAGCAATAATGTAATTAAAGGAATACCAATCTTAAAAATTGAAACTCCGAATAAAGGTATAGCTAGTAAAACAGCAGGCACTGTCCCAATTAAAGTTCTGACTATTGCGGTTAAAGTCAAAGCTGCAATAATTTCTTTTATTTTAATTGGTGAAATAAATAGATTTGTGAAGTTCCTACTCCAGATTTCTTCCAAAAACATCATATTATAACTTATACTTGATCTAAAAAGAAAATCGTAAAGAATTGCCGCTGACAAAATTATACCAACAGTATTATTATAGTAAGTTGAGCTTAAAGTAAAAAACTTAGATATAAATCCCCAAAGTAAAATCTGTATACTTGGCCAATAAATAAGATCTAAAATTCTAGGAAAAGAACTTTTAATCAAATAAAAATGTCTTAAACTTAGACCATAAACTTTATTCCAATTCATTTTTGTTCCTTGCTATTTTCAAAAAAGTATCTTCAAGATTATTTCTACCATGTTTCTCAATAAGTGATTTACATGTCCCCCTATCAACTATTTTTCCTTCTTTCATCATTATCACCTCATCACAAAGTCTCTCAACTTCCTTCATATTATGTGAAGCTAACAAAATAGATATTTTATTTTTTGATTTGTATTCTTCAATATATTTTCTAATAAAGTCACCAATATCTGGGTCTAAACTTGCCGTTGGTTCATCTAAAAATAAAACTTCAGGCTTATTAATTAACGATTTTGCAAGTGAAACTCTGTTTTTTTGACCTGATGATAGCTCACCAGTTTTTTTATTTATAAATAAATTTAAATTCAATTCATCTGTGATTTCATTAATTCTGTCCGAAAAATTTTTTATTCCATATAACCTAGCATATATTTCCAAATTTTCTTTTACAGTAAGTTTTTTTGGTAATTCCACATATGGAGAAGCAAAATTAAATTTACTTAATATTTTTTCACGATTGATTTTTTCAAAATTTTTTCCATCTAAAAGTATTTCCCCTTTAGAAGGTTTTATTAAACCAAGGAGCATACCAATAGTTGTAGTTTTTCCACATCCATTTGGACCAAGAAGACCCAATGTTTTTCCCTCATTTATGAAAAAATTAATATTATTAACTGCAGTAAAATTTTTAAATTTTTTTTCTAAATTTTTTACTTCTAATTTCATTTTGTTGCAGCACGTTTAAGTCTGTCATTAACAGCAATTCCTATTCCTGTATTAGGAATTTTAGTGACATAAATTTTTTTATATCTCTTTGTTTTAATAATTCTAAAAATTTTATATAAATTTCTAGCAGCTTCATTTAAATTAGATTTTTTACTTAAATTAAAAGAATTTGTTGTCACAGGGTATTTTAATCCAAAAGTAATAAATGCTGCTTCTTTAGGACATTTATTTTTATTTAGATAAATAGGTATACCTGGTGAATAGTGTTTTTTTAAGGATCCAGGAGATCTAATTTTATTTTGTTTAGATGAAATTTTGATTTTTATTTTAAGAATTTTTTCTATTTGTTTTGGAGTAATTTTTCCTGGTCTTAAAATAGATATTTTTCCAACAAGATTTAAAACGGTTGACTCAATTCCAATCTTTGAGGTACCTCCATTTACAACTTTAATTTTGTTTTTAAATTCTTCTGCAACATCCGATGGTTTTACGGGGCTTACACTAGAAGATTTGTTAGCACTTGGCATGGCTAAAGGAAATTTTAGCCTTTTTAATAAATTCCTTATAAACTTATTTTTCGGAAATCTTATTCCAACAGTTTTTAAATTTGCACACACTATAGGTTTTATTCTAGAGTTTCTCTTTTTTTCTAATATGTACGTTAAAGGCCCTGGACCTATTTTTTTAAAAATTTTGTGAAAATTTTTGGTTAAAATAACATCTTTTTTTGCATCATTTAAATTGTAGTAATGAACAATTAAAGGATTTTTTTTAATTCTTCTTTTAATTTTAAAAATTTTTTTTATTGAATGATTTGAATATGCATTACCTGCTAAACCGTAAACAGTTTCAGTAGGCAAACTAATAATACCGCCTATTTTAAGTATCTTAATAATTTTATTTAAATTTCTTGAATTTGGATTTATTATATTTGAATAGATATTCTTCATAATATATTTATTATACAACTAATGACTGATAAAAATATTCCAACTGATATCAAAAGTAAATCAATAAAAGAGACTAAAGAGGAAATCAATAAAATCCTAGAGAAAATTGAGAAAGAGGGAGTGAACCTTGAGAATTATACGAGAGACTATGAAAGGTTATTAAAATTAAACAGACATATTGATGAACTATTCAAAAAAAAATTGAAAGAAATTAATATGCAAAGTAAAAAACATGCTAAAAAATAAATTAAAAACAAATGCAAAAAAAATAGATTTGTTTATAAAAAAATATATCAATCGACAAAAAAAAAGTTTTTTGACCATCCCAATGAACTACGGAGTTTTATCAGGCGGAAAAAAAATTAGATCTAGTATAATTTTAGCAACTGGAAAGTTATATAATGTTAAACCTAACAAGTTATATAATGTATGTGGGGCAGTTGAATGTATTCACTCTTATTCTCTAATCCATGACGATTTGCCTTGTATGGATAACGATAAATTAAGAAGAGGGAAACCCACAGCACATATTAAATTTGGAGAGGCCACCGCAGTATTGGCCGGTAATTCTTTATTAACTTTAGCTTTTGAGATGATTTCAGATAAAGGATTTAATGTAAAAAATAATTATAAATTACTTCTTATAAAAAAATTAGCAGAATGCTCAGGGCATACTGGTATTGCTGGTGGACAGGATCTAGATTTAAAGTATGAGAGAAAAAGAAAAAAATTTAATGAAATAATAAATATGCAAAGAAAAAAAACTGGAAAATTATTTAGTTTTTGTTGTTTTGCAGCCGGTCAAATTGCTGGGAAAAATAAAAATGAAAATAATAGGTTAAGTAAAATAGGAGAAGACATCGGTTTATTATTTCAACTAGCAGATGATTTTTTGGATATAAAGGGTGAGTCAAAATATACTGGCAAAACAGTTAATAAAGATAGAAAAAAAGGTAAATCTACAGTTATTAATCTAGTTGGATACAACTATGCTTATAATTACGCAATCAACCTAAAAAAAAAGATATTGAGTAATCTTCAAAAACATGGAAAAAAAGCTAACGATTTAAAAGATATTGTAAATTTTACATTAGAAAGAAAATATTGATGACGAAATTATTAGATAAAATCAATTACCCAGCAGACTTAAGAAAATTCAATAAAAAAGATTTGAGACAAATTTCAGATGAGCTTAGAACTGAATTAATCGATGTAGTTTCAGAAACTGGCGGTCATTTGGGCGCTGGTCTAGGAGTTGTTGAATTAACGATTGCTCTTCATTATGTTTTTAATACACCTAAAGATAAACTTGTTTGGGACGTTAGTCATCAGTGTTATCCACATAAAATTATTACTGGAAGAAAAAAAGAAATTAAAACTTTAAGAAAAGGTGGAGGATTATCAGGTTTTACAAAAAGAGAAGAGAGTGAATATGATCCATTTGGCGCCGCACATAGCTCAACCTCTATTTCTTCAACTTTAGGAATGTCAGTAGCAAAAAAATTGTCTAACGATAATAATAATGTAATAGCGGTCATAGGTGATGGGGCTATGAGCGCTGGCATGGCTTATGAGGCTATGAACAATGCAGGCGCATTAAAATCAAAATTAATTGTAGTTTTAAATGATAATAAAATGTCTATAGCAAAACCCGTAGGAGCAATGAGCAAATATCTTTCAAAACTATTATCTGGAAAAATATATTTTAGCTTAAGGGAGACTATCAAATTAATTACTTCTGCTTTTTCTAAAAGATTTAGTCAAAAAGCTGGAAAAGCGGAAGATATATTAAGGGGAATTGTGACAGGTGGAACGTTATTCAGTGAGTTAGGTTTCTATTATATTGGGCCGGTGGATGGGCACGACGTTGACTATTTAGTTGAAATTCTTGAAAATGTTAAAAACTCTAAGCACGAAGGTCCAATATTAATTCACGCAATAACTCAAAAAGGAAAAGGTTATGGACCTGCTGAACAATCTGGAGATAAGTATCATGGAGTTTCGAAGTTTAATATTTCGACAGGTCAGCAGAAAAAATCACAATCTAATGCGCCATCCTATACAAAAGTATTTGCGGAAACTTTAATTAAACATGCTGAAAAAGATACTAAAATTATTGGTATAACTGGAGCTATGCCTTCTGGGACAGGACTAAATTTATTTGAGAAAAAATTTCCTGATAGAATGTTCGATGTAGGAATTGCAGAACAACACGCAGTCACATTTGCAGCGGGTTTAGCAACTGAAGGATATAAACCTTATGCAGCTATTTATTCTACGTTTTTACAAAGAGCCTACGATCAAGTAGTTCATGATGTAGCCTTACAATCACTCCCTGTGAGATTTGCTATCGATAGAGCTGGTCTCGTTGGCGCAGATGGGCCTACCCATGCAGGTTCATTTGATATAACTTATCTTTCTACATTACCAAACTTTGTTGTTATGGCAGCTAGTGATGAGTCGGAGCTAGTTAAGATGATCAATACATCAGTAAATATTAATGATAGACCTTCTGCCTTCAGATATCCAAGAGGAAATGGAGTTGGAATTGAACTGCCTGGTATAGATGAAATTTTAGAAATCGGTAAGGGAAAAGTAATATATGAAGGGAAACAAGTGGCAATTTTGAATTTTGGAGCAAGATTAAACGAATGTAAAAAAGCAAAACAAATTTTAGAAAAAAAGGGAATTGATTTGACAATTATAGACGCGAGGTTTGCAAAACCTTTAGATGAAAAATTAATTTTAGAGATTGCTTCAAATCATGAATTAATATTAACAATAGAAGAGGGATCTATTGGAGGTTTCGGCTCCCATGTAATGAAACTGTTATCCGACAGAGGTTGCTTTGATAAAGGACTTAAATTTAGATCGATGTTTTTACCTGACATATTTATCGACCAAGACTCACCCGAAAAAATGTATGAAAAAGCTGGTTTAAATTGTAATTCGATTATAGAGAAGATTGAAGAAGGACTTAAATCTAATATTATTTTTGCAAAAAATAAAAATAAAATTTCAAATTAACTACACTGAGCCTTGTTCATCATATAATGATCGAGCAACACACATGCCATCATTGCTTCACCAATAGGTACCGCCCTAATTCCAACACATGGATCATGTCTTCCTTTAACTGAGATTTTTGTATTTTTCCCTTTTCTATTTATTGTTTCCCTACTGTTTAAAATAGAAGAAGTTGGTTTAACAGCAAATGAAGCAATTATTTCTTGTCCTGAAGAAATACCACCTAATATTCCACCAGCTCTATTACTTTTAAATTTTGCTTTTCCTGATAAGCTACGAATTTCATCAGAATTTTCCTCTCCTGTTAAATTTGCAGAGTCCATACCCGCACCTATGTTTACACCCTTTACAGCATTTATACTCATTAATGCTGAAGCAATATCTGCATCTAGTTTAGAATAGATTGGAGCCCCTAATCCAATCGGAATTCCTCTTGCCCTAAGTTCAATAACTGCACCACAAGACGAGCCTGATTTTCTTACTCCCAATAAATAATCTTCCCACAACTTAATAGAAGATTTGTCTGGGCAGAAAAATGGATTTTTTTTAATTTGATTATCATCCCAATTTGAGACATTACATCCCATCACTCCTAATTGAGTTACTGCTCCGATTATTTTAATTTTTTTTCCTATTATTTTTTTGAGTACGATTTTAGCTATTGCACCAGCAGCAACTCTGCTAGCTGTTTCTCTTGCGGATTGACGTCCACCACCTCTATAATCTCTTATCCCATATTTCTTAAAATAGGTAAAATCGGCATGCCCTGGTCTGAATTTATCTTTAATAGACTCATAATCTCTAGATCTTTTATCCTCATTATATATTATCATTGAGATAGGAGTTCCTGTTGATTTTCCTTGAAACACCCCAGATAAAATAGAAACTTTGTCACTCTCTTTTCTTTGAGTAGTAAACTTTGATTGGCCAGGCCTTCTCCTATCCATATCTTTTTGAATGTCTTTCTCAGAAATTGGGATATTTGGAGGACACCCGTCTACTATACAGCCTATAGCGGGTCCATGGCTTTCTCCCCAAGTAGTAAATCTAAAAATTTTTCCAAAAGTATTAAAAGACATAGATATTTAATGTATAAATTATTTTAAAGAAATTATGAATCAAAAAAATGGCAAAAAT